>Ga0214164_1001159_pt1 | contig 15494 bp, 13 predicted proteins | sample TroBogepilimnion_13_FD_153003 | JGI IMG/M metagenome (GOLD analysis project Ga0214164, IMG submission 153003) | Freshwater microbial communities from Trout Bog Lake, WI - Practice 03JUN2009 epilimnion v4 | ecosystem: Environmental > Aquatic > Freshwater > Lake > Epilimnion/Euphotic zone ...
ACCGTGAGGCCGGACCCCGGTATGGGCGCCTGCGCAGGAGGCCCGGAGGGCGGGGGTGACACGGGTAGGGCGGGATCAAAACCGGTCTGCTGCGTTGCCCAACGGTGACACTCGTACTTGTCCCGATCCAACTGTTCGGGAGACTGCCCGCGCGCCGGGTAAGCGATCACCTCTTGAAAGCGCGGCGCCACCGGCATGGGACGGGGGTGCCGATAATAGGCCCTCGGTGGCGGTGCATCGACACACGCCGCCAACGTCAAGGAACCGAGCAAGACAGCAACGGAACACAATTTCGACATCATCAACTCCCCAAAATACATCGGCGGAATTCGCTCCACGCGACAATAACGTTCAATCTAGCGCGGGGATGACACGATAGCCAACGCCGTATGTACAGACTCGCCGTTTGGGAAAGAGTTCCCCGAAGCGACCGCCTGCCGTAGAAAATCCGCGACGAGTGGATCGTGCCGGTAAACTAATCTTTGCATAAAGCCCTGCCGGAGCTGCGCGATGGCCAACCAATCCCCTGAACGACCGAAGTCGCGCTCCCTGCGCCCTCTCGCAGCGCTCGCACCGTTCCTGAAGCCGTACCGGCGGCGCGTCGCCATAGCGCTGACGTCGCTCATTGTGGCGGCGGCGGCGATGCTGGCTCTACCCATTGCGTTACGCCAGATGATTGACCACGGACTTGCCGCGCAAAGCGCCGTGGCTATCGATCGGTATTTTCTCGGATTCCTCGCTGCGGCAGGGGCGTTTGGAGCATTTGCAGCGCTACGCTTCTATCACGTCACCTGGCTGGGTGAGCGACTGGTCGCCGACGTCCGACGCGCCGTCTATGCCCGGGTCGTTGCGATGGACCCAACGTTCTTTGAAGTGACCAAAACCGGTGAAGTGCTGTCGCGGCTAAATACCGACACCACTCTTGTCCAAACGATCGCGGGCTCATCACTCTCCATAGCGCTGCGGTCCGCACTCAATCTGGTCGGGGCACTTGTGATGCTGGCACTGACCAGCCTCCGCCTTAGCGGCGCGTTGGCGCTATTCTTACCGGTTATCGTCATTCCTTTGGTTATGGTGGGCAGGAAGGTGCGTCGACTGTCCCGTGACGCGCAGGATCGGATCGCGGACTCCAGCGGCCTCGCGGGTGAAACCCTAAACGCGATACAGACCGTACAGGCCTATACGCTCGAGGATCTCCAATGTCGCCGCTACGACGAGGCGGTCGAGGCGGGTTTCGTTGCCGGCATAGCACGCACCCGTGTTCGCGCCGTGCTCACTGCACTCGGCACCGCCCTCGTTTTCGGCGCCATCACCGCGGTGTTGTGGCTGGGTGCGCACGAAGTACTGGCCGGGCGCATGACGGGCGGGCAACTGGGGCAGTTCCTGCTCTACGCCGTTTACGTCGGCAGTTCCGCCGCCATGCTCAGCGAAACGTTTGGCGAGATGCAGCGGGGGGCAGGCGCTATGGAGCGCCTATCTGAATTGCTACAAGCCCGCCCGAGCATCGAGCCGCCGACCAACGCGCGCGCCCTAGCGACCCGAACGCCGGGTGAAATTCGTTTTGAAAACGTGACCTTCCACTATCCGTCGCGACCCGATACGGCCGCAATGTCCGGCTTTACATTGTCCGTCGCGCCCGGCGAAACCGTCGCGCTGGTCGGTCCCTCGGGCGCCGGCAAGAGCACCGCGTTTCAACTGTTGCTACGGTTCTACGATCCCGCCAGTGGTACGGTGCTCATCGACGGAGTGGATATCGCGACATTGGATCCCAAAGCGCTGCGAGCACAAATCGCGCTTGTGCCCCAGGACACCGTTTTGTTTGGCGCTAGCGCTCGGGAAAACATTCGCTACGGCCGCCCAGGTGCGGATGATTCAGAGATTGAAGCGGCGGCACAGGCGGCAGCGGCTGATGGCTTCTTGCGCCAACTCCCGGAGGGTTACGACACGTTTCTCGGGGAACGCGGGCTAAGGCTCTCAGGCGGCCAACGGCAGCGATTGGCGATCGCCCGCGCCGTACTGAAAGACCCACCCATACTGCTGCTAGACGAAGCCACCAGCGCGCTCGATGCCGAAAGTGAACGACTGGTTCAAGAAGCGCTGGAGCATCTGATGAAAGACCGCACGACGCTGATCATTGCTCACCGCTTGGCCACCGTGCTTAAAGCCGATCGGATCGTGGTCGTAGACCACGGCCGCATCGTGGGCGAAGGCACCCACGAATCCCTGATGGCCAACAATCCCCTTTACGCGCGCTTGGCCGCCCTGCAGTTCGGCACGCTTTGACTACGCCCCAAATGCTCGGCTGAAGCTTAGGTAATCACCGCGTCGTTGCCCCCATTGCGGGGCGCCGACGCCAACACCAGTGCCATCGCGAATTTCGTAGACCCTATCGAGCAGGTTGACCAACGAGAGGCTCCACTCGACTTCGCCCAAAGCGCCGAGCATCACCTTGCGATGCACGGCGACATTGAACGTCATGTATCCCGGCAGATGGTCGCTATTGAGGGGGCCGGACCGAAGCCCCGTCCCCGCGAGAAAGTCCAGGCTGAGCACAGTCTCCGCAACAGAGTGGGTAACGCCACCGGAGACAGTCACTCGCTGATCATGGTCGAGAGGGATCCACTGATGCGCAATAGCGGCTAATTCACTTGGCGCGAAGTTGTACTGGCCGGTGACGATGTCGGTGCCTAACGCGCGCCCCCAGGCTGAGCTCAAATAGGCGCTAGTGGCGCCTGACCGCCATGCCAATGTCGTTTCGACACCATAAATGCGGCCATCCGCGTAATTGAATGGCGCGAACAAGACGGCAGGACCGAATTGCCCTTCATCCGCCAGATCCGTCACACGACGGAAATCAGTATCAACGCCTAGCGTCCATTGGGGCCCGAGATGCGTCATCAGCCCCAAGTCGAAATAATGCGAGCGCTCTGATCGAACGACATCGTCACCGGTCGACGGGGCGCACCCGTTGTGCCGACAAACAGGGCCACGGTTTCAACCGAAATCTTCTGTGTCGCGGGCGGCGTAAAATACCGGGCATAACCTGCGTGCAGCGTCGTGCCACCGTCCAGTTCAACGACAACGCCCAACCGCGGACTCAATTGCGTCTCGCGTAAGAATCCGTCGTAAACATCGAACCGGGTCCCGAGATTAACCGTCCAACGATCGCGCGGGTGCCATTCGTCTTGGACGTAGCCGCCCCAAAATCGAGCACCGGTCTGCGTCCTGTCGGTCAACGTGGTAGGCACGAAGACGGTTTGACCCGACTGATCGATGGGGTAGACCGTGGTGACGGCATTCGACCGGGCGCGTTCGTCGTTATACGTCGCACCAAAGCGAATCGTATGACTGCCGGTCGGAGCACTCGCATCCCATTGAAGACCCCAGCGATCGTTGGTGCGAGCGAATTCGCCGGCAGCGCCGGTGTAGACCAAATCACCGATAGGGTCCGGCAGGTAATGGACCTCGGATGACCGGTCGTACAGGGCAATCTGATAGTGAACCGGGCCGCCGCTGGCATTTTCGTAGGCGAGCACAACGTATCGATTCCCTTCATGCTGCTGCTCGTTCAGCAGTGCGGAATCGGGGGCAATGGCGCCCAATGCCAGAAAGACCGGCGACTGGCTGGGACGGTCCGGGATCTGGAAGTCATCGTTAGCCACTCCGGCCATCACACTCAAGCGGGCCTCGTTCGGTAAGACGTGGGCAGCGTAAGCGAGGCCGTTCCACTGATCCGTATGGTCGTGCAACTCCGTAGTCGTCGGCAGTGGATTCTCGATGCCGAGATTGTTTCGTATGTGTCCGCCTGTGGCGTAAGTACGACCATCCTTCGGTCGATCCGCTGATTTCACCGTCGACTTCTGGGTGTCCCGGCGTACCGCCCATCACCGTCAACTCACCACCGTTGCGGTAGTCGGATCCCTTCGTCTGAATATCAACGACGCCAGCAGTGCGATAACCATATTGCGCTGGCAATGCGCGCGTCAGCAGGCTGATTTGACTCGCAAATCGGGGATTGAGCGCCTGCCCGAATAACGCTATCGACTCGGGGATGGCGACGTCGTTGATCCGATATTGGACATTCGCATGGTCCCCACGGATATGAGTTTACCGAACGCGTCCTGTACGACGCCCTGCGCCTGCAGCAGAACTTGATTGAGCGGCGTGGAATCGCCAAGCGACAGATTTTTAAGGTCGTCTGCACCCAGTCGATACTCCGACGCACCGACGTCCGGCATCAGTTGATTGTGGGCCGCATCCAACCGGCGCGCCGTGACCTGAATTTCAGTTAAATCAGCAGGCGGAGCGGGCTCGGCCGTATCGGCTAAAGCCGCGGCGGCCGCGGCGCCTAGAGCAGCGGCGGCAACGAATCGTTCCCAAAGAGGAATTGAAGACATAGTAGTTGGCAAACCGTACCGTTCAGATGAACCACCGCCCGCCGAACGGCGAGCGGAACCCCGATCTCAGACGGAGACCGGCGGCTCGAGAGCGGTAACGGGGCTGCGGCGTTTCGCTGGAGTGCCAAACATAGGGCAATGACGCCCGCATGACCCAAACCACCGGCTCCGGTATGGCCGTTACGACCGTGGTAGGGGCACCGCCAGACTCCACCGCGGCAACGCAATCGGCGCATACGAGCGCGTGAGGCACCGACCGTTCGTGGGACAAATGGCTCGCCGCATGCACCAATCCTGCCATCTGGGCACCGACGTACAGGGCGACGATGATTCCAATGAGGAACCCTCGAAGCGCACGTTAACGGCGGGGTAAGGACGAGGGCAGCACGGGTGAACCTTAGCAGATATCCATGAATCCGCGGGATACGACCCTCAGACCGGCCGCCGGGACGCAAGTTCCCTGTTTCGGGTCGTGACGAACCTCGGGATTCGGCGGTAGGATCGGGTACTACCGGTGACGGACGCGTCCCCGGAGTGTAGGCGGCGGACGCGTCGCTGAAATAAACGCAACTCTCGAGGGGGACGAAGATGACTCAGCTCAAAGTCAACGGGCAGATGCTCGACACGGATGCATCGCCGGACACGCCGTTGTTGTGGGTACTGCGCGACCATTTAGGCATGACCGGAACCAAATTCGGATGTGGCAAGTCGCTCTGTGGCGCGTGCACGGTGCACGTCGATGGATCGGCCATTCGGTCCTGCGTCACGCCGGTCGAAAATGTGGTGGGTAAAGAAATTCGTACCATCGAGGGGCTCTCCAAGGACCGCTCGCACCCCGTTCAACGCGCTTGGATGGAACTCGACGTTCCCCAGTGCGGCTACTGCCAGTCGGGCCAGATCATGTCAGCCACGGCGTTGCTTGAACGCAACCCGAACCCCACCGACGCGGATATCGACTCTGCGATGGCCGGAAACATTTGCCGCTGCGGCACCTACCCGCGGATTCGGGCGGCCATTCACCATGCCGCCGACCTGATGAAGGGAGGTGCAAAATGAGCGCTCGTACTCAGGATCTGACCCTCGGTCGCCGCGACTTCCTGAAGAGTTCGTTGCTGGCGGGCGGTGGTTTGCTGATCGGCGTCAGCCTAAGTGGCTGCGCAAAGCCGACAGCCGTCGGCGCGGGCGGCTCACCCGTTGCTTGGCTCCACATCGGCGGCGACAACTCGATCACCGTGCTGATCGATAAATCGGAGATGGGCCAAGGTGTCTACACATCACTGCCCATGCTGATCGCCGACGAGTTGGACGTTCCATTGTCCAAGGTAAACGTTGAATTCGCGCCCGCCGGCCAGGCATTCATCAACGTCTTTTTGGGTACACAAATCACCGGCGGCAGCACGAGCATACGGGAAGCTTGGACCAAGCTGCGCAACGCCGGCGCCGCCGCTCGCGCGATGCTGGTCGGTGCCGCTGCGGACGCTTGGAAGGTCGATCCGGCGCAAATCAAGGTAGCGGATGGCACATTGACTGGCCCGTCGGGTCAGTCGGCCACCTTCGGCCAGATGGCCGAAGCGGCTGCCAAGCGGGAGATCCCGAAGGACGCAAAGCCTAAAGAAAACAAAGACCTGAGCATCGTCGGCAAAGCAACTCCGCGCTTGGATACCCCCCATAAAGTGGACGGAACGGCGGAGTACGGCATCGACGTGAAATTGCCCGGTATGAAGTACGCGGCACTGGCTCAGAGCCCCGTTTTGGGCGGCTCGGTTCGTTCGGTCGACTCGGCAGCGGCGGAAAAAATGCCGGGCGTCGTCAAGGTCGTGAAGGTCGCCAGCGGCGTCGCCGTGGTCGCTGATCACTATTGGCAGGCTCACGTGGCTCGTGACGCGCTGAAGATCACGTGGGACGACGGCGCCAATGCACACCTGAGCACGGCCTCCATGCGCTCGGGCCTCTCCTCGGCCAAAGGCACGCCATTGACCGCTCGTAAGGACGGGGCCGGCGTGGCCGCATTGAAGTCCGGGAAAAAGTCGGTCAGCGCGACCTACGAGCTGCCGCTTCGAGCGCACGCCACCATGGAGCCCATGAACTGCACGGCGGATGTCCGGGCGGACGGTTGCGATATTTATGTCGGCACTCAAATCCAGCAGATCGCGCAATTGACTGCGGGCGCTGCCGCGGGCGTTCCTGCCGACAAGGTGGGCGTTCATACGACGATGCTGGGCGGCGGCTTCGGTCGACGTCTGGAAGTGGACTTCATTCCAGCGGCCGTCGAAGCGTCGAAAGCGGTTGGCGCTCCGGTGAAGCTGATCTGGACGCGCGAAGATGACTTCACGCACGACGCCTACGGCCCTCCGGCTCACAACTCGGCAACGGCCGCTCTCGACGCGTCGGGCAACCCGGTTGCCGTCCATCTGAACGTGGTGAGCCCGTCCATTACGGCCCGTATGTTCCCGCCGGTCGTCGCGAAACCGGGTACGGTCGATCCGTTCATGGTCGAAGCCGCAGCCAACTTCCTGTACGACGCGCCGAACGTTCAGGTTGACGTGCTGCGGCATGAAATCGGTATCAACGTGGGCTACCTACGCTCTGTAAGCCATCAGCTGAACGCCTTCATGGTCGAAAGCTTTATGGACGAGTTGGCACACACCGCCGGTAAAGACCCCTTCGAATACCGCCACGCTCTCTTGTCCAAGCAGCCGCGGGCCCGCCGCGTACTCGAGGAGGTCGCTCAGCGCGCCAATTGGGGTAAGGCGGCTAGCGGCACCCATCAGGGCATCGCGGTGATGGAAGGCTACGGCACCTATCTGGCAGCGGTCGCGGACATTGTGATGGTCGATGGCAAGGCCAAAGTCACTAAGGTCACGTGCGTCGTGGACTGCGGTCATATGGTGAATCCTTCGATCGTCGAATCCCAGATTGTCGGGGGTATGGTGTTCGGGTTGCCGCAGGCCCTATGGTCTGAGGTCACGCTAGAAGGCGGTAAAGTTCATCAGACCAACTTCGATAGTTATCGCGTCGTGCGTATGAACGACGTGCCAGCCTTCGACGTGCATTTGGTGGAAAGCACCGAAGCCCCCGGCGGCATCGGTGAACCGTCGGTTGCGCTCGTGGCACCGGCGATTGCGAATGCGCTTTTTGCAGCAACGGGCAAGCGGATTCGCGAACTACCGCTCGCAAAATCTGGGCTCGTGTGACGTTTGTCACGACGTGATCCAGCGTGGGATCCGGCCTCCGACACGGGGGCCGGACTTCCCAAGGTGGCCTGGGGATCGGGCGCTTATGTCTACGATACCGAAGGCCGCCGCTATCTCGACGGATCCGGTGGCCCTGCGGTGTATTGTTTGGGGCATGCCCACCCGGAGGTCAACGCGGCCATCGAGCGGCAACTCCACCGTATTGCGCATGGCTACCGCTACTCGTTTACGAGCGATCCGTTAGAAGAATTAGAGTCCATCGTCACCCGTCTGGCGGGAGACAATTACCGCACGATGGTGTTTGTCTGCGGTGGATCCGAAGCCGTTGAGTCCTGCCTCAAGCTCGCCCTTCAATATCACAGCGCAAAGGGCGAACCGCGACGTCGCCGGTTCATTGCGCGGCGCCGATCCTGGCATGGAAACACTCTCGGCGCCCTCTCCATCTCCGACTTTAAGGCTCGACGCGACCCGTTTGAGGGGGCGCTTGTGCCCGCCTCGTTCATCTCCGCTGTAAATCCCTACAGACTCCCACCCGGGGTGAGCGATGCGGAGTTGGCAAACCACGCGGCCGAGGAACTTGAGGCAGAAATTTTGCGACTCGGGTCCGACCAAGTCGCCGGATTTGTCTTTGAACCGGTGGTGGGCGCGGCCGGCTGTGTCGTCCCTGCCCCCCCCGGGTACGCGCGCGCTATCCAAGCGGTCTGTCGTCGTCACGGGGTACTACTGATTGCCGATGAGGTGATGTGTGGCGCCGGCCGAACCGGGACCTGGCGCGCCCTCGCTCACGATGCCGTCGAGCCCGATCTCTTTGCGATCGCCAAGGGCCTCGCCGGCGGGTATATCCCGCTCGGCGCAGCTCTCTGCACCAATGCCATCGCCGCCGTGCTTGCTGCGGACGGCGGCATCCTGACGGGGCACACGTTTACAGGACACACCCTCGCGTGTGCAGCTGGCGTCGCGGTACAAACCATCATCGAACGCGAGGGCTTGCTCTCTCGAGTCACCGGTAACGGTCGCGCTCTGCTGACCGAACTGCGCGCACAACTGTCGCCGGTAGCGTCGGTCGGTGATATCCGTGGTCGAGGTCATTTTATCGGTATAGAGTTTGTGTCCGATCGACACCTGCGCACGCCTTTCGCGGCCGACGCGAGCGTGAGCACGCGCATTGGTAGGGCGGCAGCCGAGAGGGGACTACTCATCTATCCGATCGGAGGCAATGTCGATGGCGTGCGCGGGGACGGGATTCTCTTAGCACCGCCCTACAACGCGTCGCCTGAGGCATTAGAATCGCTGATTGAACTCACGGTCCTCGCCATCCGCGACGTTGTCGAATAATGCTCGCGCGTACATTCGGCTGAGATATCGTTGGCAGCCTGATCACGTCGAAGCGGCGCCATGGAGCCTCGTTATGATGAGTCGTTTTTCGATTTACGGGGCACTGACCATAGTGCTGGCATCGACCGTAGCTGCGGAGCCGATGACGCCGGAAGCGCGTTTCGACAAAGCGATCTCGCTACTGCAATCCGGCCGTTATACCGACGCCATTCCGATGCTCGAGGAACTCTCCCGGTCGGTACCCCGGGCGGCAAATGTGTACTGGAATTTGGGCCTCGCCGACGAAGCGGTGGGCGCTCACGAAAAAGCGCTCGCGGCATGGACCGCCTTTCATCAACTGGAGCCGGGCGATTGGAAGGGGCGCGAGAAGCTCATCCAAGCGCTTGAGGCCAATGGACGGGAGGCGGACGCGGAGAAAGAGAGCGATGCCTTGGTGGCCCAGTGGCATCGAGAGCACGACTCCGACCTGCGTCGCCAAAAATATTTTTGCCGGGAAATCCTGCAGAGCACGTCGGGCACAGTGGCTGTCTTAGAAACCTTTGATACCACCGCCCAACCGGCGACGTACTTCACCTTTGTGGTGCAATCCGGCAGTCGCAGCGGCGTTCGGCTGTCCCTTGCCAATGACGTCAGCGTCGATGCCAAAATGCGCGGCGCCGGCCGCCTTGCGGATAACGAACGCATGTTCGTTCTCGATCTTGCGACACCGACGCTGCGGGAGACTTATCAACTGTACAAACATCTTCCGACGTATGCCGCACTTCGCAAAGACGCGTTGGCCGCGCTGGCGGGGAAAGTGAAGCCTCTGTCCTCGCTGTCGGTCAGCACACACAGCGGCACATAAGCCGCGCGACGGCCCGAGAATGGTGTTGTAGTACTCATGCGTGAGACACCCATGCAGATACGTTTTGAATCACCACGACAACCCGATGTTCTGGCGCTCATTGAGGCGCTGGATGAGTATCAAAAGCCGCTATATCCCGCCGAGAGCCATCACGGCATCGATCTCGACGCGCTAAGTGCGCCGAATGTGCTGTTTGCGGTAGCCCGTTCAGACGACGCCGTTGCTCTCGGTTGCGGCGCGATCGTGTTGGAAAACGGCTATGGGGAATTGAAGCGCATGTATACCGTGCCGAATGCGCGCGGACAGGGCGTCGCTCGCGCACTATTGACGCACCTCGAATGTGCTGCTGCCAAGCGAGGAGTCTCTGTTTTTCGCCTCGAAACGGGATACCTACAGCCGGAAGCCATTGGTCTGTACGCCCGCTGCGGCTATCGGCGGCGGGGTCCTTTCGGTGAGTACACCGATGATCCGAATTCGGTCTTTATGGAGAAGCCAGGACTGCCGTCGGGCTACCAATTGCGAACGGCCGAGCTGGCGGATGCCGACGCCATCAGCACCCTGATCCAGCGGTCAGCGCGCGACGTCGGCGGACAGGATTACGAGACGTCCGTTATTGAGGGTGCGCTGACCGGTGCCTTTGGTGTCGACACCCAGCTGTTGAAAGACCGCACTTATTTTGTGATTGAGCACGCCGGGGTATTGGTCGCATCGGGTGGTTGGAGCCGGCGGCGGACCCTGTTTGGAAGTGATACCCGCCGCGAGCGGGAGCCAGAACTCATTGATCCGGTGACCGAAAATGCGCGCATACGGGCATTTTTTGTCCACCCGGAACATCTGCGGCGTGGGCTCGGCACCGCGCTGTTGATGGCCAGCGAGGCAGCCGCCCGCTGCGAAGGATTCGCGAGCTTCGAACTGATGGGAACCCGAACGGGGCGCCCGCTGTACCGTCGTCACGGCTACAAGGACGCGCATCCCGTGCACTACCCGGTAGGGGATGGCCTGACGATTGAATTTTTTCCGATGAGCAAGCGCGATCCGGAGATCTAGGCGCCTCAGAACGGACACTCTGGACTACCGCATCGCAAGTTCGCCGGAAATCTCGATCGCACTTTGCCTCGACGGCGCTGCGCCACGCGACGTATGTCCGTTCGGACTAGCCAAACTCGCTTCACCGGGACAGAATTACGTTAATTTTTGTCAGTTGACGCACGCCACGCGAGGTCTTCCGTGAACCCACTTCTTATTCGAATCGGCGTCGCCGCCGCGTTAGCAGCCACCCAGGTCGCCGTTTCCCAGCAAGTTCCGGTAGCGCCGACGAAAACAAACCCAGAAGCAACCGGCATGTTAGACGAAACGGTGGTGACCGGTACGCGCCGGGAGGGCCGCACGGTTCTCGAGTCGGCGGCGGCGATCGACGTGCTGTCTGGGTCCGACCTGGTAGCGCAGTCGACCTCCAATATGCTGGATACGCTCGCCAATTCCGTCCCTAGCTTCATCGTGGGCCAGAATTCGATTTCGGATGCATCCAGTTTCGTCCGATCACCCTCGCTGAGGGGTCTGCCGGGCGATGAACTGCTGGTGATGCTCGATGGCAAGCGATTCAATCGATCCGCTCTGGTACAGGTCTACCAAGGCGGAGAGACCGCTCTATCATTCGGATCGCAAGGACCGGACCTTGCCTCCATTCCGTCCATCGCAATCCGCTCCTTGGAAATACTCAAGGATGGGGCATCGGCTCAATACGGGTCGGACGCGATTGCAGGCGTTCTGAATTACCAGTTTCGCGAAAACTCGAGTGGCGTTGAAGTAGACGCCCGGTACGGCGAATACGTGACGGGGATCTTCCCGCGCGATGGCTCTGATCGAGAGGTTTCTCTGAATTGGGGCTTGCCGTTAGGCTCTAACGGCGGTTTTGCCAATCTATCCGTCGAATGGGCAGAGAACGGACAGACCATCCGCAATGCGACGCGCCCATCGGCGGTTGCCTTCGCTGAAACGTATCCGGATCTCGCATCAATGCTTCCCCATTATCCGGGCCCGGTGCAGGAATTCGGCACGCCGCCGGCTGAAAGCGTGAAAGTCTTCCTTAACAGCGCTCTTCCATTGGCGAATGGCGACAAAATTTATTTCTTCGGCAATTACGCTCACATCGCCGCCAATGAGAGTTTCAATTACCGACTACCGACCGATGTGACGGACCAGTACGGCAACACGTTCGGGCGCAATGCGTCCTTCTACGATATGTATCTCGATGCCTGTCCGGCAAATTACTCGGGGTGCCCGAGCGGCGGATTCATCAATAACGGACATACGTATAATTTCGTGAGCTTGTATCCAGCGGGATTTACGCCCCGCTTTTTTGGAACCACGGTAGAACGTTTCGCCGCTGTCGGATACAAAGGCAAGTCCGCTGATGGGCTCACGTACGATTTCTCCCTCACTAGTGGCCACAACGAACTGTCCTTAGGTCTGCGCAACACACTAAATCCCTCTTTGGGGCCCAATACCCCGCAGAACTTTAATGACGGCGCGTTCGTCCAAGACGAATACACCGCAAGCCTTGATCTGTCGATCCCCTGGAAAGTTCCGGGCTTCGTTGCTCCGGTTTCCGTGGCGGGCGGCTTTGAAGTGCATCACGAAAAATACACGCAGCGTGCCGGCGATCCTGCGTCCTATGCATCCGGGCCTTACGCGTATCAGCCTTTATACGACTGTGTCGGAACGAGTTGTACGCCAACGCTAGACTCCACCGGCGCGCAGGTTATCGCCACCCAATCAACGGCCTCGAACGGCTATGGCGGTAATACCTCTACGTTCAGCGCCTCGACGCGCAACTACGCCGGGTACATAGACCTCGAGGGAGATATAACGGATCGACTCACGGTGGGTATTGCGGGTCGGTATGAGAATTACTCAACGTTTGGGTCGACGACGCTCGGAAAGTTTCAAGTTCGCTACGCGCTGACGGACGCCGTCGCACTGCGTGCTACCGCCAGCAATGGGTTCCATGCCCCGACTGCCGGCCAGCAGAACGTGCAGACGGTGTCGACCACGTTCACAAACATGGGTACCCAAGTGGAGATTGGGACCTACCCGGTGAATAGCCTCATTGCGGAGCATTACGGCTCGAAGACCTTGCGGCCGGAGATGTCCACCAACTTTAGCGCCGGCCTAGTGTTTAACCCTGGTGGTGAGTCTGTCGCGACGCTTGACGCGTACCAAATCAGTGTCCGTGACCGCATCACCATCAGCGAGGCCTACAACGTGACCTTAGCGGATATTCAGCAACAGCCGGCCCTGTCATACGTCGGCGAAGGCGGTTCTGTTCAGTACTTTACGAACGGCTTCAATACCCGCACACGGGGCATTGATCTGGTGATGACGAAGACAGCTCATCTCGACAACGATGCAACGTTATCCGGCACCCTAGCCTATAACTACAACATCACCGATGTTACCGATCGGGATCCTGCTGTCGTCGCGGACTATCAGGTGATCGATATTCAGCATTACGCACCGAATCATCGCGTCAATACGACCCTGACCTATACACAGAAAAAGTGGACATTAGGCCTTCACGAAAATTACTACGGCACGTTTAGAGACGAGTTTGATTATCCAGGCCAAGTTTTTGGCGCGAAGTTCACCACAGATTTTGATTTAGGCTATGAATTTGCGCCCAAAGTGGTTTTTGCGCTCGGCGCTCGCAATGTGTTCAACGCGTTTCCGGACCGCATCGTCAATAACGATGCCGTCGGCAATACCGTTTATCAGACCACGCACAGCCTTTGGGACGGCGAGTACTACCCGCGCACGGGTGGTCCCTTTGGTTACAACGGCCGATTTATGTACGCACGAATTGGCGCTAAGTTCTAGGCGTCGCTCGGCGACCCGCCTAGGCGGGTCGCCGAGGACTTTACTCTGCACTCCCCTCGGCGATATAAGAGTGATCTGACAACACGAGGGGATGCCGCATGCCGGTCACGCCTGAAGCCGGCTTGCGACGCGACGCGTCTCTACCGATCTTTCTGTATTTTGGTTCCTCCACCATCCTCCTGCTACTGGTTGCGCCGGATGGGTCCTGGTTGGACGTCGCCACGGCGTACATGCTTCAAACCAAGTTGCATGCCAGTGCGCCTGAAGTATCGGGCTTTCGGCTCCTCACGGGCATCCCGATTTACATCGGTTTTCTGTTCGGGCTCGTTCGCGATCTTTGGAGTCCGTTCGGGCTACGCGATAGCGGTTATCTCCGGCTATTTTCGGTGATCACGGCGCTCGTCTTGGCGGCACTCGCCGTACTCGACGTGCAATACGCAACACTTTTTTTCGGCGTTCTTTTGGTCAGCGTGTGCACTCGGTTTCTGCTCGCGGCGCAGCAGGGTCTGATGGGGCTCGTTGCGCAAGAGCATTTAATGTCCGGCCGAATGGCTGCCCTGTTTAGCGCCTGTTATTTCATACCGCTCATTCTGGGAGCGCTGTTCGCCGGTGTCGCCGTTGACTTATTTTCCCCCAAAGCGCAGTTCCTGACGTTGGCGGCCGTAGCGTTGCTCGTCGGTGTGTTCGGCATTTGGAAACCTAAGAGCGTCTTCGATCACACCTACGAACTTCCCGAAGCGCAAGGAATGGATTTGCTCGGAGATTTGCGCCGACTCTTTCAAGACCGGGCATCACTTGCCGCAGTGGCCATGATCTTCCTATGGCAATTTGCCCCTGGACTCCAAACGGTCATGCAGTTCCACCTCACCGAGCATCTCGGCGCGTCGGAGTCTGCCTTCGGATATTGGACAGCGATCTATTACGTGTCGTTCCTGCCCGGGGTCATCGGCTACGGATACATCTGCAAACGAGTACCCTTTGGCAAGCTCGGTACATGGGCGATTTTGGCGAGTGCGCCTCTTAATTTTGTACTGCCATCACTCACTACGCCCGAACAACTCATGTGGTTTGCGATCCCACTGGGTCTTTCCGGCGGCGCTGCCTTTGCCGCTCTTTACGACATCGCGATTCGAGCGTGCCCGCCGGGCCTCCATGGCGCACTGATGATGGCGGTGGCAGGAGGAAACCAACTGGGCTGGCGGGCCGGGGATGCCTTCGGTACGTGGATTTATGCCGCAGGCGGCAGTCACGGATTTCTGTATGCGTCGATAGGCACTGCGATAACGTCGGGGGCAGCGCCTCTATTCCTAGCCCTTGCTCCTCGATCGCTGCTCGTCACGCGCGACGGCGAACCGTTGCATTGAAGCGCAGACGGCTTCGACGTCGAGCACGGAAAAGTGGTGGGCCCGCAGCCCACCGCAAACAAGGTTTAAGCGTATGTTTTATATGGGATAAAAATGGCCATAAATTAGAAATACCCCCAAAGATACCCCCACTTCGCTTCAGCCAGCAATACCGAAAACTCTAGTTTTCGGTTTTCATTAACCCCTAAGAGTGTCAAGTTACCGTCGTCCAAGTAAATCTCCATTGCGCACCTTCACAGGGTATCTACGATGACCTTATCCAAACCCCGGTTCGTCGAAACTGTATTAGGTCCGTGTCTGGCGTTAGCGATCTTTACGTTTGCATCACCAGCTAGAGCCGAGGACGGCGACCGAATGCTGTATCGCATTCATCTCTGCGAAAGCTATGTTCCGATGGCTGTAAGCGTCCGGCGAACTCATCTACCGCGTCCTATGCCTGAGATCGGACACTGCCGCCTGGTTTAAGTGGACACGTGTCCACTTA
>Ga0214164_1001161_pt1 | contig 15490 bp, 16 predicted proteins | sample TroBogepilimnion_13_FD_153003 | JGI IMG/M metagenome (GOLD analysis project Ga0214164, IMG submission 153003) | Freshwater microbial communities from Trout Bog Lake, WI - Practice 03JUN2009 epilimnion v4 | ecosystem: Environmental > Aquatic > Freshwater > Lake > Epilimnion/Euphotic zone ...
TTTGAGTATTACTACCTGCTTTTCGGCAAACATGGGAAACCTGCGGCAGGCATTCACCACATCGCTCCATTCGGCGTCTTTACCATAAAGCACCATGAGGTTGAAATCGCGCTCAGCGGGGCTGAGTATGTTGTTTTCGAAGTAGCCGGTGATCAGATCAAGATAATAAGGTTCTTCCCCGTCTATAAGGTAAACAGGGGCAAACTGCCTCATTTGTAATGTCTGGAAGAGTTTCTTTAGTTCGGCGTTCATTTTTTAGTGGCTCAATGGCTTAATGTGCAAATGTGCGAATAAAATGGGAGAAACGGATAAGGTTAAAAGCAAAGACCGCTGAGGAAACGCAAAGTGACGCAGAGACATGAAAGGCACTATATGTGGCTCAATGTCGGAATAACTTAAGTATACTGGCATACATTTTTCATTCTAATCAAATATTCTTCTGGTTATCAAACAACACCTCATATTGCTGTTCTATATTTTTATGAAATGAGGCTGGCAATTGAGCCCAATCCCTTAATTCTACCAGGATGGGAATATTGCTTTCTTTAATTTTTTCATATAGTCCGGCTACTACAGCAACAGGCAATTGGGAAAAATTTGGACCACGCATTACCAGGTCGAGGTCGCTGCCGCTATGGGCTGTGCCATTAACCCGGCTGCCATAGGCCCATACCTCCACAGGTAAGTTTTTTACGGTAGCAAAAATATGCGGCAGTGTTTGTTTGTCTTTTTCCCTGATCAGCATTTCATTCTTCATTTAATAGCCTGATTTCAGCAGCAAGCGCACTTGCACCGGCAATAAACCGGGGCAAAAGTACAACTGTTTCTACGGCAAAGTTAGCGCCATAATCATGTGCAATACTATTGCGGTTATCGCGTTATTGCAACCATCTTTCACATTCCTCGTCAGTTATAATATTTCGCAAAACAGCATGACGGAATACATCCTTGAATATCAACCTGTCTACCTCTCTGGACGAATGAAAATAGGGTTTAAGCCCTTTCCTGAGTAGTTTGCCGCTTTGCTCCAAAATTAATTCAACCTCTTTGATACAGGCTGAACGGTATATATCGTAATCTATATTTTCAGGATCGGCCCTATTAAGCAGGGTAAGCGCCTTATTCAAGGTCGCAATGCATCGTTTCCAATAGGTAATATCTATTTTCATCCTTCAAATTTCGGTAGGTTATTTATTTTTGAAGTATTAAACGAATACCTGTTCATTAAGCACAATATTTCCTCAGAAACACCGTTACATTTAATATAATCTGTAACTTTATATCTCTAAAATGAGCCACTATGAAGAAAAAGTCAATCGTGCTATTCTGCTGCGTGATTATGGCATTATGTGCCTGCAAAAAAAGCAGTGTATCTACTCCGGCTTCTGACCTGGAAGGGAGCTGGATGATGACCAAAAAGTATATTGATACAACGGGAAGGGGTAATATAAACACATCTGTGGTGTATACTTATACCAGCGATCCTACCAATGTGTATGTGTTTAATACCGATGGCCACTATAGCTTCCCGAATCCTTTAGGGGTACTTGGTACTTATACCTGGACATTTGCAGACAACAATACCTTTCTGAAACTTACCGATTGGCCCTTTGGCAGCGAGAACCAGAAAATACTGCAGCTTACATCTACTACTCTGGAGCTGGAAGATACACCGGTTGCGGTTGCTTCGGGTAATGTTACTATCTGGAGCTTTTATTCTAAATTGTAAAAAGGCGAGGGTAGCCGGGCTTGAGTTACTGAGCTATTTCGTATTCACTGATTATACTTTATTAACTACACCTGATTTTTCAGCGGGCTGCTGCAATTGCCGCCATAGCAGGGCTGACTGCAGCACTATTGCAATGCTACCGTTGATCTCGAATGAGGTGGCGATACCCCATCGGGAAACCATAAAACCGGTAACAAGCGTGCCCAAAGATACACCTGAATACATGGCCAGCTGGTAGAGGCTTGTGATCCGGCCCCTGAGTTTATCGGCGGCGTTTTCCTGGAGGAAGGTATTGACTGAGATATTGGCCGATATCTGTGTGATACCGCAAAGAACCAGAATGAGACCTAACAACAGAAATGAGTGCAGCAGGGCAAGGATTATGAGCAGCATGCCCTGGAAGACTGCCATAGCAGAAGCAAACTTATTGCGCCCGAAGGAGCCGCTGAACTGAAGAAAAGTGACCCCGGCGCCAATAAGGCCGCCTGCTCCGAAGGCAGTCATGGCCCAGCCATAATCGCCCACGCCTGAGTGAAATACATCCCTGATGAGTATAGGACAGAAGGTAATGAGCGGGCCACAGAAGAAGTTGGCGGCGAGTACGGTCAAGAGTGGCAACCGGATGGTGTGAATGTGCAGCAGGTCGCGGATTTCGCGCCACTGATCAACAGGCTTTGACTGAATGGTTTCTTTGCGGATTCTGGCCTTATTGCGCGGATAAACATACCAGATGGCTATGAGAAATGGAAAATAGGATATGGCATTGGCACTGAAACAGGCCACACCCCCGTAGCGGGCTATGACAACACCTGCTATTACCGGACCGAGTATGCGCGACAGATTGAACTGGGTGGAATTGAGCGACACCGCACGGGATATATCTTTATGGTCAACGAGTGACGGGACGATGGTTTGGAAAGAAGGATTGGAAAGTGCATCGATGAGGCCAACAATAAATGAGATAACAATAATCATCCAAACGTGCAGCCAGCCTTTGACCAGCAGCACAACCAATGCTGCCACAAAGAAAAACTGGATAACCTGGAAGAAAATAGTGACCTTTTTGCGGTCGTAGCGATCGGCCAGCACGCCCCCGGGCAGCGTGAAGAGGATAGCGGGAAAAGTGGTTGCAAAGCCAGTGAAACCCACCCAGAAGGCGGAATTGCTGAGACTGAGCACCAGCCACGGCTGTGCTACCAGCTGCATCCAGCTGCCAATATTGGACAACAGGCTGGATACCCAGAACAATATGTATCTCCAGGAGAGAAAATAGCTTTTGGCTGGTTGTTCGGGTTCTGTTGCCATTTTTAATGAGTGCCTGCGGGTGTTGTTTTATTTCCTTGCGAAGTTCGGTTATTAAAGCTTGTGCCTGCCTGAATTTTGTAATGAACTGTTTCACGCGGTGGCGCAAAGGAGCAACTGTAAAGATTTATAAACAGCATACCCTAAAAATCAAGGTCGCTAAGCCATCAATACTGCCTGAAATGATTTATTTTGACAGGGATAATCTGCAGTAATTGCCTGTATATTCAGATCAGATTTCTTCCAGCACGTTATCTTCCACTTCTTCCAGTTTGTTCATTTCCTTTTTGTTGAGATAGTCTCTGCGCAGATGGCCGGAGAATGCAGCTGCAATAATGAGCGCTATAATACCCTGGCACAGCAACGCATCGGGCGCGCCCACCAGTGTGGATACGGCGCCTATAAGCAGACTGCCCAGGGGCAGCATACCAAAGTAGGCCATAGCCACATAACTCATCACCCGGCCCCGCATGTTTTTGTCGGCAGTGATCTGTATGATGGTCATGATAATAGTGGTTTGCGACATCATGCCAAACCCGGTAATGGTGGCGAAGAGCATGGCGAGCGGAAAATAACTGATATGTGAAAACAGCATGAGGAAGGTGCCAAAGATGATGGTATTGATGAGCAGTACCAGCTTAAGATCTGTGCCGGGCCTGAGGGATGCCAGGAATACCGAGCCGCAAATAGCGCCCAGGCCAATAAAGCTGTTGATATACCCAAAAGTGGCTGCATCGCCTTTAAAGATGACTTTGGCAAATACGGGCAGGAGTGTGTTGTAGGGCAGCACCAGCAGGCCGCTGAGCGCCAGCATGAGCATTATGACATTGATAGATGGTGTGCTCCGGAGGTAAACGAAGCCTTCCCTGAGTTCGCGGGCCACCTTCTTTTTTATGGTGGGGGCTATGTAGGGAGGCAATTTCATAAGCAGCAGCGAGGTGATGACGGCTGCAAAGCTGAGGGCATTGATGCTGAAACAAATGCCAGCGCCGAATTTCTGGAGTATAATACCCGACAGGGCGGGGCCTATGAGCCGCGCAAGGTTGACCATTGATGAGTTGAGCGCCAGGGCATTGGGCAGGTCGGCTTTATCAGTAACCATTTCGTGCACCATGGGTTGCCGTGCGGGTACATCGAAAGCATTGATCACACCCAGCATCACGCTGAGGGTAAGTATCTCCCATACCTGGTATTTGCCGGTGAGTACCAGTATGGCCAGGAGCACGGCCTGCACCATAGAGAGCACCTGGGTAAGCAGCAATACCTTGTAGCGGTTGTAGCGATCGGAGGCGATACCACCGAGCAATGAGAGGACAAATGACGGGAACTGGGTGGCAAAGGCGGTAAGGCCCAGCATAAATGGTGAGCCCGTCATGGTAAAGACAACCCAGCTTACGCCTGTGCGCTGCATCCAGGTGCCGATCAGTGAAACCGACTGGCCTGAGAAATACAGGCGGTAGTTATAATTTCTGAAAGCGTTGAATGTGGTGATGCTCATGGCGTGGGGGCAAAGGTCGGGAATTTGTGGTTGGGAATTTAATGTGCCGGAATTTTACCATGAAGGGCACAATGGATAAGACACAAGGGGCACTAAAGAGGAGTTTGCTCATAAATAGTGTTTATTAACTCATCCTCGCAAAATTTTTCCTACTGTGATAACCGATAGTGGAGCTGTTTCGGCTATACGTAATTGGTATGTTCTGAAAGAGGTGTTGACATCATCGGGACAAGCAGTGCAAGGTGGTTTAAGTAATCACTATACTAAATTCAACCCCGTTGGGTTGGTACTCTCTATTATGCTACCACCGGTATTACCGGCGGCTAATGATATTAAACCCTATCGTGCTTTCTTAATTTAACGAAATTGGATTACAAATCGGCAACATTATAGGTCGGGATTGAAAATCCCGACCAGCGGATTTCGATCCATAAGCGCAGTTCCCTGCATCCAAAATGGCAAGCCCGATACCCATCCAACTCTCCAACGGTGCCACCGCCACTGAAGCAACCTAGTACCACAACTGCCGGGACAACAACCTTTCTGATCCGGTTTTTTTCGGGCCTGTTTTTCAGGAGTGGAAAATTAACAACTTATAACAATTGCATGTCTTATTTTCATACCTTGGATTTCAGGTCTAAGTGAATGTTTCAAAATAATTCGTACAATCTTACCCGTTCTTTTCCAGTTTCCTTCGTTGTAACAATCTAAATAATGCATTATTCGCAGATTTTACGCCTCGATAAACTGAAAAATAACTTCGCAATATTGCAGGAATTATTATGAAAGCTTCGCTAAATACTTATTACCTGAAACTACAGACTAAAAATGAACTGGAAACAAATAAAATGGAAACTGCGGTATGGATGGCAGTACTTTCCGTTTACGGTAAATACGGTTTTGTGTTTGGGGGCGGCATGGTATGCCTGGTACCTGCTTTATACGCCTGTGCCCAAGGGTGAGGAGCCATCGGCGCTGATACCTTTCATAAAACTGATGGGCAAGATGAGTTTTGTGTTTCTGATAGTGCTGGCTGTATTGTCGCTTATCAGCACGTTGTTCAGCTATTTTTACTATTTATACATGCGGTCGGTGAAGGGTTCGGTGCTGCGGGTGGAGTTTACTACCGAGACGAGGAAGGGCAAGACGAGCAGGCTGTATGTGAATGCCCGGCTGAATGACGTGATAAGGCCGAGGCTGGGATTTGTGAAGGCCCGGTTGTATTATGACGATAATGTGTTTACTGATTTTTTCGGACTGCTCTCGAACAAGCGGAAGGCGCAGAACCTGATACCGGAGGCTATTACGGGGCGCAGCAGAATAAGCCTGCCCGATATAAAGGAGTATGACCTGAAGGGTGGTTTTATCTACTTCCAGGATATGCTGCACCTGTTTCGCCTGGCAGTGGCGCAGCCGGTAAGCGGACATTTTTATCAGCCGCCGGTATTGCAGGAGGCTATGGACGCGGAGGTGTTTCCGAAGAAGACGGAGACCATGGATGTGCGCATAGAGCAACTGCGGAAGGTGGAGGGAGAACACCTGAACTACAAGGATTTTGAGGCGGGTGATGATGTGCGGCGTATAGTGTGGAAGGTATATGCAAAGAACCGCGAGCTGGTGGTAAGGGTACCTGAACTGCATGAGCCTTATGCATCGCACCTCTATTTTTACGCCAGTTTTTATGCATCGGTGAAATCATCGTGGATGGATGATGGCTACCTGAAGGAGATGCTGAACCATTACAAAAACCATGTATGGACCATATATGATACACTGGCCCATAAGGAGTGGCAGATGCGGTATATACCCGACCAGAGTTTTCATATTCCGGAATCGGCCAATGAGGATGAGAAGACGGCACTGACCATCAGTAACAGCAAGTGGCATAAGGATAACGGGCTTGCGCAATATTTTAACCCTAAGAGCGGGACGGTATTGTGCATATCGTCGCTGACAGACCCTGTGGAACTAAAGAATATGCTGGAGCGCTGCGACCAGAGTACCGTGGTGTATTTTGTGAAACTATCGAACATACTGAAGAGCTATGCCGCGCTGAACCTGCTGATGCGGCTGATCATAAGGCCTCCGCAGGACCGGCTCTCGAAGCTACGGGCACGGTGGACTTTCTCGCCTATGCGGGTGCAGATACAAAAGCGGGAGAAGGAGATAGAGGAGTTGCTCAACAAGAGTAATGTAGTGAGCGGGGTGCTGTGAGAAATTTCTTACTATGCTTTTACAAAAGCAGCAGGCGGATTGTCCATCTCATCAAAACCTATCATCCTGTTCAGGTCGGCATCCCATACTTTTAGTTTGAGGCATGCTATCATATCCCGGGGTTTCAGGGTGGTTACTTTGGCTTTCTGCAATTCGGGAATGGCGGCCATAGCTTCGGGCAAACGATAGAAGGGGATTTTGGAATTGAGGTGATGAATATGGTGGAAACCGATATTGGCTGTTACCCATTGCATGAACGGATTCAGTTTCATAAAGCTGGACGATTCCAATGCGGCATCGGTATAGGTCCAATCGGCATTTTTTCTGAAAACAACTCCCGGGAAATTATGTTGCGCATAAAACAGATAGGCGCCCAGCATTTGTGAAAGGAAGAAAGGCAGAAAAAAGGTAAGGAAAAAAGTAAGGAAGCTGAATTCGATCCAGATAAAAGCGCCGATAGAAAAATGCAAGATTAGCACCACCAGTGAATCCCAGTGCCGGCGGGGGCTGCTGAGAAATGAGGAGATACACATACCAAACATAAATGTGGTGAAATAGGCAAAGAACATATTTATGGGGTTGCGGATGGCGAGGTAAACCATCCGTTCGTTCCTGGTAGCATCATTAAATTTCTGCCGGGTCATAATTGGGAATGAACCGATACTGGCGCTGAATAATTTGGCATTGTGGTTATGATGATGGTCGTGAGAACGTTTCCAGATATTGGGCGGCGTGATCATATAAATACCGAAAATGGTGAATATGATATTGGCAACCCATGATTTACGGAGAATGGTATGGTGCTGATAATCGTGGAAAATAATAAAGAAACGGGCCAGCATGCCAGCGGTAGCTAAACTGCAGATTACCTGGCCAATCAGGTTGGTATATTGAAATTGAATCTTGTCTTTATAACCCAGATAGAGGCCACCGGCAATAGAGCCGGCAAGCAAAAAAAACGAAGTAAGCGTATGCCACCAGCTCTTCCACCTTATTTCTTTAGCAAAAGGCTTGGTAGCCAGAATCAGTTCTTTTCCAGTAAGCATGTGCAAATTTAAGCAACATTCATAAATAATAAAAACAGCGGGCGGGGAATGGGTGTTAAAACTACAGCTATTGGCATATACTAATAGAAATCAATTATATAGTGTATTGATAAAATCAGTATCTACCAGTCATTTCTTGTGAGAATCAACCGGCAGATAAAATAATAAATAATGCACCAGGCAACGGCGGTTATGGCATATATGTTCATAGAAATCTCCTGGCCCATACCCATCATTTTACCAGCCATCTGCATTAAGGGGAAGGGCAACAATTCATCGCTGGATTGCAGCATGAGAAGATTTCCATAGGGTTTATCGGCAAAGTGATTGATAATGCTTCTTAAAATGTTTTCAATAATCATAGAATATAAGAGGAAAAGGCCGATGGCCAGACCACTTCGCCGGACCAGAATAGCGATGAGCAGTGCAAAGCCAAGATAATCGAGCGACAATATAAAAAAGTAGCCCACCTGCCTGAAATGGCCGAACAAGCCATAGAGGTAGCCCGAATTAAGCCAACCGAAAAGCATGCCAAGGAGGAACAGATAAAGCGTAGCAACAATAGCCAGGGCAAAAACTACCAGCACTTTGGCATGAAAAAACTGCAGCCGGCTCCAGCCATCAATAACATTCTGCCTGTTTGTACGGAAAGAATATTCATTGGTAGTGAGAATAATAACCAGTATAGATATAAACAGGATGAAAATACTGCCCCACCAGCCCAGGTTGCCCCATACCTCGGGAAAGGTATATGCTGAATTTAAAAAATTGATGCCATTCTTGCCGCCACCCATTTTAATAAACCCATGAGCTATTTCGTAATTCCACAATGGCATCAGCAGCAAAAACAGCCCAGCCAGGATCCAGAAGGTGCGGTAACGTTTTATTTTAAGCCATTCTGTTGTGAGCAGGTGAAACATAGTTGATACAATTAATTGGTTAGCTCCATAAATTTAGATTCAAGGCTCTTCTTTTTAATTAAGAGATGCGACAATATGATTCCTTTACTGATACAGTATTCATTTACTTTAATTGCATCAATCCCTGGCTCGCATAGTAATTGAAATTTGTTTTCTGCAGGTGTAATCTTTTTTATTCCGGGCATGGATTGCATTGTAATCCGGAGATTATTCATATCCGGTGCGGCAACTTCTATCTGGTCTTCACTGAGGAGCACTTCGTTTACCGGGCCATTGAGTAAAAGGGTGCCTCTTTTAAGGATTGCCACATGGGTGCATACTTTTTCCACCTCATCGAGCAGATGACTGGCGATGATTACTGTAAGACCTTCTTTATTGAGTTTGCGAATCAGTTCTCTTATTTCGGCAATACCGGCAGGGTCGAGGCCGTTGGTGGGCTCATCGAGCACCAGTACTTTGGGCGAACCCAGCAGGGCTGCGCCTATAGCCAGTCGTTGCTTCAGGCCCAGAGAGAAGGACTGGAACTTACTGTCTTTACGTTCGAAAAGGCCCACCTGTTTGAGTACAGGCTCCCGGTCGGCCAAACCATGTTGCTTAATGGCAGCGGATATTTCCAGGTTGTTGTATGCCGAAAGGTAATGGTAAAAATTGGGTGTTTCCAGCAGGGATCCTATCTGCTTGCGGGCATCTGCATGGCTACTGCCGCCAAACCAGCTGAACGAGCCTTCATTGGCCAGCAGCACATCGAGCATTATGCCCAGCAAGGTGGTTTTACCGCTGCCATTAGGGCCCAGTATACCATAAACACTTCCTTCAGGAACATCGAATGAAACACCTTTCAATGCCTGAACAGGGCCATAGGATTTAGAGATATTTTGTATGGAGAGGATGGGTGGCAAATGGCAATATTTTCTTAAAGATAGAAAATCCGGGAAATATTGGGATATTAAAACATCATTGGGATGCAATTCTAAAATTCGCTTATGTTTTACACGAATGTCCCAGCCTGTGGGTATAGCTTAGACATTTAATAAGTAAGAAATCATATTTCTATCTTTGCAGTTGGGTAGCAGTATATTGAGCATTTACAGGATTATCTCAAACCAGGAAACAAAACAATCAGTGAATGTTTACGAAGAAAGATCTGAACAAATACATAGCAGACTACATTGCGGAATGTAACAAGCTCGGGGTGCACTTTAAAAAAGTAATCCTTTTTGGTTCTTATGCCCGTAATACGCCACACGAATGGAGTGATGTAGACCTGGCACTTGTATCAGATGATTTTACCGGAATGAGGTTAGACGACAGAGGTAAAATTGGCCGAGCAAACATAAAGTTTGTGGATATAGAACCACATATATTCAACTCAGCTTATTTTGAAGAGGGAGACCCATTTATTGAGGAAATAATAAAAACGGGCAAGGAAATAAAGCTTAATCAAAGAGTTTGAATTCCGACCTTAACCTCCTGATTACTGTTTTGTTTCAGCAATGGCGAGACTTAGTGAAGTCTCGTACCAAAGTTAATATTCATTTAGTATTTCTAAATGAAAACAAGATTTTCTAAAGAAAATAATTTACCTTTATTCCTAGCTTTTTATGAGTAATGGTTATTTTATCCTACAGACCAGTACAGGACTTTTCTGCCAAGCATACAGAAGCCAAATCATCACTGGATGAGTGGTTTGAAAAATGTGAAAGGATGCAATGGGCAAGCTTTCATCAAATGAAGCATACTTTTAATTCTGTAGATGCAATAGGTAATGAAAGGTATATTTTCAATATTGGCGGCAATAAATACAGGGTTGTAGCCATTATCCATTTTCGGGTAAGGACAATGTACATTAAATGGGTTGGCACCCATAGCCAGTATGATGATATTGATCCAATAACCGTAAACGATTATTAAATGCAGTATATGAAAAAGGACGTAACCAGTAAAGAACCGGCAAAATCAATTAAAAGCAGCAACAGCCCTGTAAAGAGAAATAAAAGAATAGTTATGACGCATGGCGATGATTATAACTTAGAAACCGGGGTTCCGGTGAAAATCTCATCCATACCTGATATCGCAAATGAGGCTGAATTTAGGGTTGCCATGCAAGAAATAAATGAAATAATGAGCAAGGGTGAAGGTAATCTGACTCGGGCCGAAACAAAAAGACTGAGCGTTTTATCTCTTTCTGTAAGAAATTTTGACCGTGCAACCTATTCCATAGAACGTCCTAAAACATTAGGGTCTGTGCTGGACCTGCAAAAATATCAAAGAGGCTGGAAACAAAGACAGTTAGCGCAGGCCCTGGGTGTGAGTGAGGCAAAGCTATCATTAATCATCAGTGGCAGGCAAAAACCAGACATTATATTACTGAAGGCCATGCATGAAAAATTGGGAATAGATGGGAATTTTATTCTGGAAGTTATTTAGGTCCTTTCTATTAGAAATCTTTGCAATTTTTACACGGCACATTGGATATTATTTCCATTTTGAAAAGTTTGCCGTGGTGAATTAAAATAAAATCATTAATAATTACGTTTGTTGATTACTGAAATGCGTTTTTATGCAATTATATATTATTTTGCTTGTATGTTTTGTTGCTTTGTCTCCGGCATTGCAGGCTAAATCGGATCTGGATAAAAAAGGTGTCAGGGGTAAAGTGGCCATATTGAAAGAAACATCTGTTACGATACCTGAAGTGAAACATTATGCCTGTATTCTGCGGGCAAGACCTGAAAAGAAATACCAGACAGTGCGCACAACCCATATACTGGATGAAAATGGTAACCAGGCGCTTTGCGATCATTATAACTTTGAAAACGGCCTTATAGTGCATTGCTACTGGAAATACAATGCGGCCAGGTATAAAACCGAATCAATAACCCGGGGCAGTGATAATAGTCTGTTATCGAGAATTGTTTATAAATACGATCAGGACGACCTGCCGGTGGGGATCAGTTACTATAATGCCAATGACAGCCTGACCTATTACTTTGATGAAACAGGGCAAGGCTTAAGGAATGTAAATACAGAATATAATTTTGACGGGCAGGGTAAACTTAGGGAAGAAAATTTATACAATGCTGATGGTAATTTTATAAGGAGATTGCCAAATAATTTATATGCCTCGGATGCAGATGATATCTTTGCAGACAAAGGAATTGAGCAACTTCAGGATAAAATTAACCCGGATGGAAGTATCAGGGCGAGAGTGAAACGGGTTTTTACTTATGATAAAGACGGCAGTATAGCCAGCGAAATGATATACAGGTATGAACAATTTGACGCTGAGGGCAACTGGCACAAAGCAATCAGTTGGAAAGTTAATGATAATGACGACCGCACTGAACCCATAGTTTTTATTACCAGCCGGGAAATCAGTTATTACCACTGACAGCCGAATTACACCCATTCTGTAGCAATGCCTGAATTGAAGTAAAAAATCAGGATAACCTGATAATTAATGATTTTATTGCTACCTTTATTTTATAAATTATAGTATGAAAAAGCTGTTCCTTATTCTGCTGCTTATACCTGTGTTGGCTGGGGCGCAAACAATTAAAGCTACACCAGCCGACATCTCCACCATTACGAGCTTAGAAGTGCTGGATACTCTGTCGCGGCCTGTCAGAAATAAAGCGCTTATTGTTGTTGATGGGGTAATCATGAACCATAAAGAGCTAATAAGTTTGGGTAATAATCCGAGTGCTGGTGCCCCTGATCCCGAAACAATAGCCGTAATCGACGGAGTCAGCGCGATGTCGATATATGGCTCAAGAGGCGCCAATGGCGCAATAATTATTGCTACAAAAAAGCAAGTGAAATAAATAAGATCAGTAATCGTAATAAAAAATACTCAACACCTGTTGATATGGGGAAAAAACTTTCAGTTCGGAATTTGTGAAAAGTTCTGAACTGAAAGAATATTCATCAATTATATCCCTACCCTTAACTTCGAAATATCAGCAATTCGCTTTTCGGCCATGCGCATGGCGGCAAGCCGGGTGTGTACATTTTTTAAAAGGCAAAATTACAGAGACTATAATTCACTAAACATAATCTGTAATAATTCATTTACGGGTTTTCGCAAATAATTATCTAAGGATCCTTCCACTTTTATTATTCTGCTTTTATCTATGCTTTTTATATGGTCAAAGCATATTTCTCCGGGCTTGCCCTTAAAATTAGTTCTTAATCGTGATGGATAATTTTTTAGTGCTGAGGTTAGAGGGGCAACCAATAATGTATCAAGATGTTTATTCATTACATTTGGGGAAATAATAAGGCATGGACGAGTTTTACTTATTTCCCTACCTTTTACCGGATCAAGATTTACCAGTATAATATCCCACTTTTTATAGTTTTTATGCAATGCCATCCTGCAGAGTTATGTCCCATTCCTGAAATTCAGCATCAGAAGCAGTATCTGAGGCTAAAAAGAGTTTATCCCAATCTTCTAAGGGTGCTACTTCATTGGCATTGCGGATAAGTATTCCGTCCTTTGTCTTTTCAAGCACCACATCCGTCCCTAAAGTTTCCAAATAATCTTCAGGGATACGAATCCCCTTAGCATTACCTACTTTTACAACACTAGTGTGATAAGACAGATTGTTCATATCACAAAAATAAGAAAAATCATGCAAAATCAGGTTGCTTACAAAATATAAAACCCCGCATTCGCGGGGCTCATTGTTTTGGAAACAACCCATTTTTTAAATCCCAACTCTCAGGTTGGCAATATCAGCAATTCGCTTTTCGGCCATGCGCATAGCGGCAAGCTGTGTATGTACATTTTCTTTTTCAGCCAGGGCGAAAATATCGAGTGTGCGCTGGTATATTTTGGCTACGGTGTTAAGAGCGCGGTCGCGGTTATAGCCATCAATCTCAATGCTGATATTAATAATGCCGCCGGCATTGATGAGGAAGTCGGGCACATAAATAATGCCTTTTTCCACCAGCATAGGGCCATGCACATTTTCATCTTCCAGCTGGTTATTTGCAGCGCCGGCAATAACCGGGCACTTCATTTTATTAATGCTGGCGGTATTCACAGTAGCGCCCAAAGCACAAGGGGCATAAATATCAAATTCGCGGTCGAAAATATTGTCGTTGGAAATGATCTCTATGGCCGGATATTTTTGTTTTGCCTGTACCAGTTTTGCCTCAAAAATATCGCATACCAAAACTTTGGCATCTTCGCCGGTGAGGTAACCCATCAGGTATTGCCCCACGTTGCCGGCGCCCTGCACCAATATCTTCTTACCGGTAAGGCTGTCATTGCCCCATGCTTTTTTAGCGGCGGCCTTTATGCCCATGTATACGCCATAGGCAGTAAGTGGTGAAGGATCGCCGCTGCCACCACTATATTCAGGTTTGCCGGTAACGAACTTTGTTTCCATGCCAATAAACTCCATATCGGCCGATGAGGTGTTTACATCTTCGGCAGTAATGTATTTACCGTTGAGGTTGTTAACAAACTTGCCATACCTGCGCCAATAGGCTTCGCACTTCAGTTTAGCAGCATCGCCTATCAGCACTGCTTTACCACCACCCAGGTTCAAACCGCTTATAGCTGATTTATAGGTCATACCGCGGCTCAGGCGCAGTGCGTCTGTAAGCGCCTCGGTATGGTTATTATAATTCCACAACCGGGTGCCACCCAATGAAGGGCCAAGCGTGGTATTATGAATAGCTATAATAGCGTTGAGGCCGGTATGGGGATCCTGGCAAAAAACCACCTGCTCGTGGCCCATTGATTGCATTTGTTCAAATACGGATGGCTGCATTAAAGATTTTTAAGGATGCAAAAGTAAGATTTTGCAGCCAAGATTTTATGATTTTGGTTGGATTCCCCAAAAATGAAATGCGATTTCATATAATTAAAATCGCACCTGTATTATTGCCGGCAAATAATAGCTCTATTATGACCGGTATATGTAAAGAGGGAGCCGGATGAGCGGCCCCCCTTTAATTGCAAATCGTCTGGTTTCTTAATTCAGTACAAACCTTATAGGAATGGAGTAGTAAACTTTAATTGTGGTTCCATTATTTCTGCCCGGCTTCCATTTCGGCATACAGCTCACCATTCTCAGCGCTTCTTCATCGCAGCCGCCACCTAAGCTCCTTACTATTTTAGCGCCGGAAACAGATCCATCTTCATTAACTACAAATTGTATTACCACCTGGCCTTCAATGCCCTCGCTTCTGGCAATTTCGGGATACTTAAGGTGATTACCGATCCAACCATTCAGGTCGCCATCAAATTGGGGCATTTGCTGCACCCATTTTACAGGTTCGGCAGGGGGAAGATTCACCGGAATAACATTATTTCCATGGCCCGATGTCCCGGTGTTATTGGTTCCAATACCTGTTGTTGTTCCTGAAGCTGTTGTGAGGCCGGGCTGGGAGTCTCCATTTGGTTTAGGATCGGAAGGAGGTGTTTCAGTCACCTCGTCTGTGTGCACGATTTTAGGAACAACAAAAGCATGCGTACTGGCGGTGGCTGCAGGTGGGGGAGCCGGGGGCAAGACCTTTGGCGGCAATACAGGCATTTCCACAGGGTGGATATCGGCCAGAATATTAGGGATTTGCAATGTGGGAATTATTGTTTGCGGCGCATGAGTATTAATCAATGTAAAAAGGAACAGTATACCCAGGCTGGAAAACAGGAACAACATGGCTTTCGTTGCCCTCTGGTTATAATGTTTCCGTAGTTCGTAACCGCCATAATCTTTGTTGCGGTTGTCGTAAATGATGTCGAGATAATCGGCTTCCAATAGTTTCC
>Ga0214164_1001163_pt1 | contig 15484 bp, 16 predicted proteins | sample TroBogepilimnion_13_FD_153003 | JGI IMG/M metagenome (GOLD analysis project Ga0214164, IMG submission 153003) | Freshwater microbial communities from Trout Bog Lake, WI - Practice 03JUN2009 epilimnion v4 | ecosystem: Environmental > Aquatic > Freshwater > Lake > Epilimnion/Euphotic zone ...
CCTCCGATCAGAGTTTTAGCCCCGATGCTCCCTTAGCAGGGGAGTGCCTTCGACCAGCTCGGCCACGTCTCCGTATTCAGTCACATTAATTACTACAACCGCTAGTTTAACGGAGTGTTGGTAAAACGACCAAATATGGCCTCACAGCTCCTTCCAAGACCGCTTAATCAAGACAAAACTAAGCCTGATCTAACTCAAAAGATTTATGCAAAGCCCGTACGGCTAATTCCATGTATTTTTCATCGACCACAACGGAAATTTTAATTTCACTAGTAGAAATCATCAGGATATTAATGCCCTCTTCCGAGAGCGTGCGGAACATTTTGCTAGCAACCCCCACATGCGAACGCATACCAACGCCGACTACTGAGACCTTGGAAACCTTAGGATCACCAGTAATTTCTTTGGCACCAATATGCGCTTGTACTGAGTTTTTCAGTAAATCAATGGCTTTCTGATATTCAGCTCTTGGTACGGTAAAGGTAAAGTCGGTCTTACCGTCAACCGATTGATTTTGAATAATCATGTCAACGTCAATATTCGCATCGGCAATAGGGCCTAAAATTTGATACGCAATACCGGGACGATCGGGCACACTTAAGACAGTAATTTTGGCTTCATCGCGTGCGAATGCAATACCCGAAATAACGGCGGCTTCCATGGTGCTGTCCTCTTCAAATGTAATTAATGTGCCCGACTTCATTTCTTCTTCAAGCGCAATTAAGGGGTCTGTCAACGAAGACAGTACCCGAGTTTTAACTTGGTACTTCCCAGCAAATTCAACTGAACGAATTTGCAACACCTTTGAACCTAAGCTTGCCATTTCCAGCATTTCTTCAAAGGTTATTTTATCGAGTCGGCGTGCATCTTCGCAAACTCGGGGATCGGTGGTGTAGACCCCATCAACATCCGTATAAATTAAACATTCTTCTGCCTTCAGTGCGGCAGCTACTGCAACTGCCGATGTATCAGAACCACCACGACCTAAAGTAGTGATGTTGCCATGCGGATCGACGCCTTGAAACCCAGTTATCACTACTGCTTTACCTAGATTTAAATCAGCCCGAATTTTTTCATCTTCAATACCCATAATGCGGGCTTTTGTAAAAGCAGAATCGGTATGTATTGTTACTTGCCAACCTGCATAACTGACTGCATCAATTCCCTCGCGGTGCAAAGCCAGGGCTAATAAACCCGAGCTAACCTGCTCACCGGTCGAGGCAATTTGATCTAATTCGCGCGGATTAGGATTGGGGTGAATATCTTTTGCTAAACCCAATAAGCGATTGGTTTCACCCGACATAGCCGAAGGCACCACCACCACTTGGTGGCCAGCTCGCATCCATTTAGCGACGCGCTTGGCTACATTCTGAATGCGCTCAACCGAGCCCATCGATGTACCGCCGTACTTGTGAACAATAATTGCCATAAAAGAAGGTAGAAAGCTTGCTTAAAGGCTTTATTTTACAAGGTTTGCGGCGCTCAAGCCAAAGTATTCAAGCTTGCCACTCGGGCCAAACCCGTTTACCTGTGGCAACCAAATACGGATAACTCACTCCAATACCCGCAACTGCAACAAGTTCATTATCAATATAGAGCAAAGGGGCCTGGCGTTGCCATGGCGGAATCGCCTGCTCTTGAAATAAATTTTTAAGCGTTTTAGTCGCCCCTCGAGCCGTTTTTTGAAAACGTTCCCCACCTTTGCGCAAGCGATATTCAATCACGCCACCCAGTTGTGCTTGTTCCACCCATTCCGCTGCCAGACCTAAACGCTTACTTCGTAAAGGCAAAGGTAAAAAAACCCACTTCCCTGCTGAAGCTTTGAGAACATCCTGTTGATTTGATAACGCTTCGTAAGTTAATTGCCCGCGCCATAGACGAATTATCCCACCATCATGCATAAACTCCAAGCAAGCATCACTACGCACCCGTTGCAAGTCTAACCACCACGACTGCAAACGCTCTACTGATGGCATTGCTAAACCTAATTGCTGTAACCAATAACGCGCAACATTGTTCGCCGCTGCAGCATCCTTTTTATATAAATCCAATAAGGGTTTTACTTTTAATACTGCTTCAAACGGAGCAGTTTTTGAGGATTGTAAAATTTCAGCGCCATCTAGTTCTGCTAAGCGCTCTAGCAAATGACTCGACTCACTTAATAATTTTGCGCTTCGGGCTAAGTTTGCAATTGCGCCTGGCTGAACTAGCTCTAGCTTAGGCAGCAGTGCGTGGCGCACTGCATTACGGCGATAAATAAAACTACGATTCGACGGATCTTCCACCCACTGAAGTCGATATTGCCTGGCATAAGCCTCTAATTCAACGCGAGATAGAGCGAGCAAAGGTCGCCATAAGGTAACGGGTTTTGTCTCTCCTTGCGCCATGGTCCGCGTCATTGGCATACCTGCTAACCCTCGTACACCTGCGCCACGAAGCAATTGCAAGAGCACAGTTTCGGCTTGATCAGTTTGATGATGTGCGAGTAATAAATCACTAACGCCATGTACTTCACATAAATCGGCTAGGGCTTCATAACGTGCCACACGGGCTTCTGCTTCATTGGTATTTGCTGGTAATTGCAATAAACGAAAATCGAAATGAACTTTTTTACGCTTCGCAGCTAGGGCGCAAAAATCAAGCCAAGCATCGGCTGATTTTTGTAAGCCATGGTGAATATGAAAAACCCAAATTGGTTTTTTTTGAGTCTTCGAGTTGGCATTCGGGGCAGAAAGATTACGCATCACTGCGTCAAAAAGCACCATCGAATCGAGCCCGCCGCTCAAAGCAATGCCAATCGCCGTGTCATTGCCGTTTGGTAGCTGAGGTTTGATAACCCGACTACTGCTGCGGCTAGGTAGCTTTGAGTTCAGCTTCCTTGAATTTGCCATAGCTCATTAAACGCTCATGCCGACGCTCGAGAAGTTCTTTTTTACCCATTGATTCAAAAATCTTTAAAGATTCACTTAAAGCCTTACGCATAGCCATCATCATATTTTCATAATCACGGTGCGCGCCACCTACAGGTTCATTCACAATGCGATCAATTAAGCCTAAAGTCTTCAGACGCTGCGCTGTAAGGGCTAATTGCTCAGCAGCTTCAGGCGCCTTTTCGGCTGTTTTCCACAAAATAGAGGCACATCCTTCTGGTGAAATCACTGAATAAGTAGAGTATTGCAACATCAACACGACATCCCCCATTGCAATCGCTAAGGCCCCACCAGAACCACCCTCACCAATAATGGTTGAAATGATTGGCACGGTTAACTCAGCTTGGGTATATAAATTTCTGCCAATCGCTTCCGATTGGTTATGTTCTTCCGCGTCAATGCCCGGAAAGGCTCCTGGTGTATCTACAAAAGTAAAAACAGGCAACTTAAATTTTTCTGCCAAGCGCATTAAGCGCATGGCCTTACGATACCCTTCGGGCTTGCTCATTCCAAAGTTACGTAAAGCCCGCTCTTTTGTATCGCGGCCTTTTTGGTGGCCAATAATCAGGCAAGCTGTGTCATTAAAACGACCTAGTCCACCGATAATCGATTGGTCGTCTGCAAAGGTACGGTCGCCATGCAATTCCCGAAAATCGGTAAATAAGGCGTTGATATAGTCTAAGGTGTAAGGTCTTTGTGGATGCCGGGCCACTTGGGAAACTTGCCAGGGGCTTAAATTCGCATAAATATCTTTAGTGAGTTGCTGGCTTTTTTCAGTCAGGGTTTTAATTTCAGCCGAAATATCCACTGCCGACTCATCTTGCACAAAACGCAATTCTTCGATTTTGGCTTCTAACTCGCCAATCGATTGCTCAAAGTCTAAAAAAATGGTTTTCATCTCAGAATTCTAATATTCCACTGGAATTGGGTCGATACTGCGCCACATATACCAAGTTGCTACTGTACGCCATGGGGCCCAATTTTCGCCTACCTCACGCATTTCATGGCGACTAACAGGCTCGCCACTGAAATAATTCAAGGAAATGGCCCGAATTAAGCCAATATCATCTAAGGGCAAAACATTAGGCCGAATGAGGTTAAACATCAAAAACATTTCTGCAGTCCACCGCCCAATGCCACGAATATCGGTTAACTCCCGAATTACACTTTCATCATCCATGGCTTGCCATTGCTTTGCGTGTAAACGCCCTTCGTGAAAATGACTGGCTAAATCGCGGATGTACTCCACTTTTCGTCCTGATAATCCGGCGCTGCGTAAATGTTCACTAGGCACCGCCAAAACTTGAGCGGGGTTCACTTTTTTCTCTAAATTGATTACCAGCCTATTCCAAACTGCTTGGGCAGCTGCTACGGAAATTTGCTGACCTACGATTGCTCGAGCGAGGGTATTAAAGGCATCACCTCGAGTAACTAAAAAACCGGTGCCATAGCGCGGAATGAGTTTGCGCAAAATACGATCCTGTTTCATTAATTCGCTACAAGCTTGCTCCCAATAGTCTGGAGCAGTAATGGCTGCAACTTTTTTTCTAGCTGGTAATTTAGCGAGATTTTTTTTAATTACTGCCTTAGCTGGGGCTACTTTAGCCGTGTTAGATTGAATTACGCGCGGCGCCATATGGTTACGCCTCCAGGCTGATCTTCTAAAACAATGCCCTGCTCTAAAAGGTGTTGTCGAATGGCATCGGCTTGCGTAAAGTCACGCGCTGCTTTTGCGGCGATTCTTGCAGCAATTTGCGCTTCAATTAACTCCGCACTCAGCCCAACTGAATCGGTGCTTTGATGAGCCAAGGTTGTACTTTGCAAAAAAACGGTTGGCTCGCGTTGTAAAAAATTGAGAATACTCGCTAAATGATGTAAAAGTTGGGCCAATATTAAGCGCTCAGCGCCTTTTGCACGGTTAATCTCGCTTGCCAAATCAAATAAAACGGCAATGGCTTCAGGCGTATTAAAGTCATCATTCATGGCAGTGGTAAACCGGATTACCCAGGCATTGGCTGGGTCACCAAACCCACTCATTTTTTTAGCCACAAAGCCAGGCGTTTGGGCCAGCGCAGTATATAAACGACTCAAGCCAGCCCGTGCCTCTACTAATAGAGAGTCGCTGAAATTAATTGGGCTACGGTAATGCGCCTTGAGTATAAAAAAACGGATCACCTCTGGATCGAATTGCGCGAACACATCGCGAATCAGAAAAAAATTGCCTAGCGATTTCGACATTTTTTCTTTGTTAATGCGAATATGGCCGTTATGCATCCAATAATTTACAAAGGGTGGATCAAGCGGTTTACGGTTTTGACCGTAGATGGCTCCTTCACTTTGAGCAATTTCATTTTCATGGTGCGGGAATTGCAGATCCGTGCCACCCCCATGAATATCAAAATGCTTGCCTAGAAGGTCGCAAGACATGGCCGAACATTCTATATGCCAGCCTGGGCGTCCCTCTCCCCATGGTGAACTCCAGCGAGAATCACTGGGCTCCTCAGGTTTAGCACTTTTCCATAAAACAAAATCAAGGGGATCACGCTTCCCACTAGCAATCGCCACGCGTTCACCTGCATTTAAGTCATCGATGGATTTGCCCGAGAGTTGACCATAGTTTGGAAATGACCGGACCGAAAAATTAATATCGCCATCATCGCTCTGATAAGCCAATTGTTGGTCAATTAAGCTGGTAATCATGCCCTGCATTTGCGCAATAAAATCGGTTGCTCTTGGCTCGTGGGTAGGCCGCAATAAACCCAAGTGGTCTGAATCCTCATGCATGGCAGTAATAAAACGATTAGTTAAGGCTAAAATAGATTCTTTATTCTCTAGCGCACGTTGAATAATTTTGTCATCAATATCAGTGATATTCCGCACATAATTTACTTCGTAACCCAAGATCGTCAACCACCGCACCACCATGTCAAAAACAATCATTACGCGAGCATGACCAAGATGGCAATAATCGTAAACCGTCATCCCACAAACATAAATGTTTACATGGTTGGGGGTGATCGGCTTAAAGACCTCTTTCGAGCGGCTCAGGGTGTTATAGATTTGCAGCATAAGGCAGCGAAGGTTATCAGTTCTGCTAATTTGTTAGACTGCTGAGTATATCGAATGAGCCCATACCTCCCCCCCCTTCCTCAAACCTGCTTTTCTAGGTCCCGAAATTTCCTTTTGCTGGTCTGTGGTACTTTGTTTTTCAATTTCGGGGGTTGTGCCAGTATTAACGGCAATCCAAACGAAACTTATGCCATTCCCCAGTCTACTTTTAACGAGGGGGGGCCATCAATGGCTGATTCTGTTGCCGTGCCTTATCAATAAGTTGGCTAGCATGGTTCTTTTTTTTCCAATTCAACGGTTTTTATCTGCCGTAGTGGTAGCTGGGATAGTTTTCCTAGGCGCATGCTCCACTCCTCCGTCAGCCCCAATTGTTTCTTCTTATAACCCCGCCGCCGGGTTTGATCCCTTGGCTGCACCTATCGCAAATTCAATTGCCGTACCTTATCTGTCGTTTTTAATTATTGAACCCGATGCCCTCGCAAAAGATGGTATTCCGCCCCAAATAGAAAAACTCGTTAGAGCAAAACAATTTAAGGAGGCAGTTGATCAAATTGATTTAACCTTAATCAAGAGTCCACGCAATGTGCAATTGCGTTTTTTGAAGGCGCGCTTACAAATTGAATTACATGAAATTCCTGCAGCTAAAAAAACCTTTACTGAAATTACCCAACAATTTCCAGAGCTACCAGAGCCCTACAATAATCTTGCGGCTATTGGGGCCAGCCAAGATCAATGGATTGATGCTCGCGATTATCTGGAGTTAGCCCTTAAGCTGCGTCCTGATTACGTTACTGCACTAGCGAATTCCGGTGATATTTATATTCGTTTAGCCGCTAAAAACTATGAGGCAGCTGCAAAGTTGCAGCCTAATATGCGTGAGAATGCGCGTCGCAATAAAGCGTTGCAAGAAATTCTGAAGCCACCCATCGTCAAAGCGCCGCAACCTGCCGCAACGGCAAAGCCGGCTGCCGCCCCAGCAGTTACTGCATTACCTACTACTTCAACCCCTAACCTTCTAGAAAGTACATCAAGCAATGACCAAAGTTCTTCTCAAAACAAATAAAGGCGATATCACCTTATCTCTTGATGCTACTAAAGCGCCAAAAACTGTGGCGAATTTTTTACAATATGTAAAAAGTGGCCACTTTGATGGCACGATTTTTCACCGCGTTATCGATAATTTTATGATTCAAGGTGGCGGCATGACCACTGGCCTAAAACAAAAATCAACCTTGGCTGAAATTGAAAACGAGGCAAACAATGGCTTAAAAAATCTGCGCGGTACTGTGGCAATGGCCCGTACCAACGAGCCTCACTCGGCTTCATCGCAATTTTTTATTAATTTAAATGACAATGATTTTTTAAATCATACCGCGCCCAACGCCCAAGGCTGGGGTTATGCGGTCTTTGGTGAAGTTTGTGATGGCATGGATGTAGTCGATGTCATTCGTAAAGTAAAAACCGGTAATGCTGGTTTTCATCAAGATGTGCCCACCGAAGATGTGACGATTGAGAAAGCAACAGTTCTGGAAGCCTAAATAAGCGCCCAGCAAACTCGTCAATCAATTTCAATATGATTCCAGCCTACTCTAGCGCCCTCTTCATTTCCGATATCCATCTCACGCCGTCAATGCCAATCACGGCTCAACGGTTGATTGATTTTTGTGAAAAAGAGGCGCGCTCAGTTGAGGCAGTTTTTATCTTGGGCGATCTCTTTGAATATTGGGTAGGCGATGATGCCAGCTTACGCTCGCCTTTTCATTTAGAAATCAAAAATGCCTTGGCCAATCTAGCGCTCAACGTCAAAATTTACTATCTTCATGGTAATCGTGATTTTTTAATCGGTGCCGATTTTTTAAAGAAAACCGGCATGACCCTCTTGCCCGACCCCACTAAAGTGACCTTGGCTGGCTCTGAATATCTATTAAGCCACGGTGATATTTTATGCACTGCCGATAGCGCATATCAACTTTTTCGTAAGTGGGTTCGTAAACCCTGGTTGCAACAGCTCTTTTTAAAAATGCCCCTTAATTGGCGGCGCAATATTGCTCAGCAACTACGCAGTAATAGCACTGCTCAATATCAGCGGGCTGCTCGCTTTGAGCCTGAAACAGTGCAAATGAAAGTCGATGTCACCCTAGGCGCCTGCGCAAACTTAGTCGATCAATTCAAAACCTATCAACTGATTCATGGGCATACCCATTTACCCACCCGACACCATGAAAACTTGAATGCAGTGGAGTGGCAACGTTGGGTCTTGTCAGATTGGGATTTAGATCATCCCGAGAGTGTTTTACCTAAAGCTAGCGCGCTTCGCATTGATGCAAATGGGGTGCGCTATCTTGACTTAGTTAAGGCGTAAAAACTAACTCCGTTTTAATGGGCTATTACTTTCTGCCACTTTGGCGTATGGCCGCAAAATTTGGGCCATTTGGGCAAATAAACGGGGATTAGCAGCCATCACCTCGCCACTTTGCAAGAAGCCTTCTTCCCCTGAGTATGTCCCTACCAGGCCGCCAGCTTCAGCCACAATTAAAGCGCCCGCGGCCATATCCCAAGGCTTTAAATCACTTTCAAAAAATCCATCGTAGCGACCGGCAGCAACATAAACCAAATCTAAAGAAGCGGCTCCAGGGCGACGCAAGCCAGCACATTGGCGAGACATTTCAGCAAAAATTCGTAAATACGTTTCAAGGTCTTGATCTGCCCGATAAGGGAATCCTGTGCCTAACAAAGCATTGCTTAAACGAGTTTCGGCTGCTACCCGTAAACGCCGGCGATCTAAATACGCCCCGCTGCCACGTGTAGCTGTAAATAATTCATCGCGGGAGGGGTCATACACCACCGCTTGCTGGGTTACGCCTGCAACTACCAGCGCAATAGAAACCGCATATTGTGGAAAACCGTGAATAAAGTTGGTTGTGCCATCAAGCGGATCAATGATCCAAATCGCTTCCGCATCTGGATTGTGGCTACCCGTTTCTTCTGCTAAGAAACCATGGTCTGGGTAAGCTTCACTCAGCGTTTCAATAATTGCCGCTTCAGCTTGCTGGTCTACTTCTGTCACAAAATCATTATGTTGTTTGCGATCAACCTGCAAACGCTCTAAGTTCAGCGACGCACGATTAATAATGGTTCCGGCACGACGGGCAGCCTTGATAGCCACATTCAACATTGGATGCATAAGATTATTGTGAGCAAATTAAATAAGAACAAGCCAGTAAGCGTTCTCAAAAATGCAGGACAATCACTGGCGAAGCGCTCATATTAAACGATCAGGCGTAAGACCCCTGCAGAATGAACCTGAAGATGCCCCAAATAACTCCTGAGTCAACCCTTAATCTGCCGACTGACCCGATTCATGCAATCAGCTCAGCGCCTGAACATCCCGCCTTTAATGCGCTGAATTGGGTCTTGGTTCACACGAGTCATCCACGTAATATTGGCTCTAGTGCGCGGGCGATAAAAACCATGGGCTTTCATCGCCTTACGCTAATCGCACCCCGCCAAGACAAGCCATTCCAGAATCCTGAGGCAATCGCCCTTGCCAGCGGCGCTCAAGACGTCTTAGAGCAAGCGCTTGAATTACCCACCCTCGGTCCAGCCCTCAGTAATTGCTCCCTAGTACTAGGTTTAACTAGCCGCGAGCGGCAATTTGGTCCTCCAGCGCTTTCTTGGCAAGAAGCTTGCCAGCGTGCAACCCAATTACTCATGAATGAAGAGCGAGTTGCCATGGTTTTTGGACCCGAAAGAACGGGTCTTGATAACGAAGCCCTCAAACTTTGTTCGCATCGAGTTTATTTGGAAGCCAATCCAGCATACCCATCACTCAATTTAGCACAAGCAGTCATGGTCTGCGCCTATACGCTGCGCCAGTCATTGCAAGCCGAAATCACCTTACAAAAAACACATTTTCAACCCAAAGCACCCAATAGTGAGTTAGCCGACCCTATAGCGGTTGCTGCCATGGCCGAGCACTGGCGCCAAGGCCTCGAATCCATCGGCTATCTTGACCCGGATAGACCCAAAAAATTAATGCCGCGTTTAGAAGCCCTTTTCGCAAGGGCCGAGCTCCATAAAGAGGAAATTGATTTACTAAGGGGTATCGCCAAACAGATGTTGACAAAAAAATAAGCGCTTCCGATTAAACTCTTACTATGCCTAACGCCTTCTTCGAAGAAATCGATTCCATTATTGCCCGCGATCCAGCGGCGCGTAACCGCTTAGAGGTAATACTTTGCTATCCTGGTTTGCATGCGGTATGGCTGCATCGCGTGGCCCACTTTTTTTGGCAGGTTGAGCTTAAATTAATCGCTCGCATTTGGTCGATGTTGGCACGTTGGCTTACTGGTATAGAAATTCACCCTGGGGTCAAGATTGGGCGCCGCGTATTCCTTGATCATGGCTTAGGGATCGTCATTGGCGAGACTACAGTCATTGGTGATGATTGCACGATCTACCAAGGGGTAACCTTAGGTGGCACCTCGCTTTACAAAGGCGTTAAACGTCACCCCACCTTAGGTAAGGGGGTCGTAGTTAGTGCTGGCGCTAAGGTCTTAGGCGGCTTTACGGTAGGTGATGGGGCTCGCATTGGCTCCAATGCAGTAGTTCTCAAAGAAATACCTGCGGGGGCAACCGCGGTTGGCGTTCCAGCACGCACCTTACACCCCGATTTACCGCAAGCCGGCACTATCGAAAGTAAGGCTAACTTTTCGGCATATGGCATCACCCCGAATGCCGATGATCCGATGTCGCTTGCATTAAAAGGGCTAATTGATGCCACCCTCTTACAAGAAACCAAAATTCAAGCTTTAGAAGAAGCGTTGGCAAAACTCAGCGGGGAAATACCGACTCATTCAGCGGTTACCCCTGAAGATGGCACTGCTATGCGCGAGCTTGATGCGATTAAGCGCTGGCTGAAAGAATAAGGAATTGCTTAAGTGAATTTAGTGCAAAGTATGCGGATTGGCGCCGTCTTTTTTTTGTGCGCCACCAATGTAATCCTCGTCTAGCTCTTCATCACCCTCATCTAGAACTCCAAAGCCAAGGCCTTCTGCACCTTGCGGGTGACGGTTTTGAATTTCATCATCAGTAGCTATCCGTACTTCTTCCACTTGCAGCCAAAAACGTAAGGCCATTCCAGCAAGGGGATGATTCCCATCTAACACCACTTGATTCTCAGCAACGTCGGTAACCGTATATATCAACGCCGAATGATCGTCTTCATCGCCATCATCAATCACATCACGAACCTGTTCCGTGTCATTAGAAAAATCATCGGCATCAGGAACTCCTTCAAATTGCATCCCTACTTCCAGGGGGTCTGGAAACCGCGTGCGGGGTTCTATTTTTAATAACTCCGGGTCATACTCTCCAAACGCATCACCGGGGTCAAGTTGTAAAGTGGTTTCATAACCCACATCTTGGCCATCCAAAGCGGATTCTATTTTCGGAAACGTGCCATCATAGCCTCCGTGCAGGTATACCATCGGGGCTTCAGGTTCTTCGATGACATTATTTTGTGCATCGGTTAATTTATAACGCAGCGATACGATAGTATTTTTTGAGATCTTCATACGTAGTTTGCTAATTAGTTTGCTAAAAATTGAGAAACGAGTTCATTTTACTTGAGCAATCCCTATCAACCACCACCGGCGCCTGAAGTCTTGCTCTTGCAGCAGGCTTGGGCTTTATTAGGGGGTCTTAGCCCACAAGCCTTTATGCGCGATTACTGGCATCGGCAACCGTTATTGGTGTGCGGTGCTATTCCCGCTTTTTTGCAGGCCAAGGCCCTAGGAAGGCCACTGGATAGCCCCATCTCTTCGAGGGCACTCTTGGCACTCGCCACTAGCGGCGAAAGTGCAGCCCGTTTAGTTCGCTCAAAGCCTTGGCGCCTGCAAGACCTGAGTACTGAGCCGCTGAAATCCAGAGCCTTACCCCGCCTCAGCGACCCCAATTGGACCCTTTTAATCCAAGGTGCCGAGGCGCATTACACCGCTGCCGCAAAGGTACTTTCTTGGTTTCGCTTTATCCCCGATGCTAGATTAGATGATCTGATGATTAGCCTAGCCGGCAAAGGGGGTGGAGTTGGGCCCCACTTTGACTCCTATGATGTTTTTTTATTGCAAATGGCCGGACGCAGAAAATGGTCCATTTCTACAAAAAGTGATTTAAAACTCAAGGCAGGCTTACCACTCAAAATTCTGCGTAACTTTAAGGCCCAAGAGGAGTGGATTCTAGAACCTGGGGACATGCTGTATTTGCCGCCCAATACCGCTCATCATGGCATAGCGCTCGATCCAGAGTGTCAAACCTGGTCAATTGGCTTTCGTTCCCCGACCTATCGAGAATTGCTACAGGAGGGCTTATGGCGTTTGGCAGAATCCTTAGACGCAGAGCCAGCCTTCGATGTTCGCTATGCCGATCCCCAACAAAACGCTACTGATACACCAGAAGCCCTACCACCAGAGCTTACTAAACAACTGAAGAAACGCTTAAAAAGCCTTGATTTAAAAGATATTAATCAATTTTTAAGGGGTATTAGCGCCTATTTAAGCGAGCCCAAGCCTAGTGCCTATTTTGTGGCTCCGGCCAAGCCCCTCAGTTACCCCCAATTCATCAAGAAGCTAGGAACAACCCCCTTACATCTGCATCCCCTTTCTCGAATGATCTGTCATGAGCAGCAGGTATTTTGCAATGGAGAAAATGTGACCCAGCTAGCCACCCCCCTATGCATTGCTATATGGCGCTCGCTAGCAGCAAAAAAGACCGCAATGCTCACAGCTACCCAACGCTTAGCGATTAAGCCTACCAAGGGCCAAACTGGTGATTCTCTCTACAGCGCATATCAAGCCGGTTGGTTAATCTTTGAACCACTTCAAGAATGATGGCTATAATGTTTGCTGGATTTGTTAAGGGGTAACCCTTAATTGATTCCAACAACAATTACCGGTAATTGATGTTTATTTTTTTAAAGGAACTTACAAATGAAGAAGTCACTATTACTTGCTGCTATGTTAGCCGTTGCTTTGGCTGCCTGTGGCAAAAAAGAAGAACCAAAACCAGCTCCTGCTCCAGCTCCTGCTGCAGCTCCTGCTGATGCTGCACCTGCTGCTGCCGCTCCTGCTGCTCCAGCTCCTGCTGCTCCAGAAGCAAAGAAGTAATCTTCTCTTAGAAGAACGAAAAAGCCGCGTAAGCGGCTTTTTTTACGACCTCGTCCCGATGCCCGAGGAGAATAAAACAGGGGTAAGTTAACGCGCTAGCTGCTCACTTAATAAAGTCAGCAATTTAATTCCCGCCGGAGAATTTTCTGCATTACCTTCAGCATCCTGAACAAAAACTTGGCTTGCATCTGCGCCGTTTGCTTTCACATAAATGCGATATTGTTTGGCCAGCAAGGCGGCCTCATCTTTGCTATTAAACAAGCCAGAGAAGAAGCCTTTGGATACAGAATCGCCAGTATCTTTGTTATTAACGTACCGCACAAAGTAAACCCCTTTTGAGCGATCACGATCAATTACAGTAAAATTCGATCGGTCAAGTGCAAGGCCTACATCGCGCCAAGCCCGATCAAAAGTGGAGGGTAACTCAATTACAGCCGCTCCACTGTTGTCTTGCACTAATTTTGCCTTAGCAACTTTTGCTATAGGTGAGTTGGCTGCAGCCAATTGTGCTTTAGCTTGCTCTTGAGTACTGCCAAGACGCTCCATGAGCCTTACTAAAAAAGCGGCATCTAAATCAGGCTCATTGGGTCGTGGTACCCACTTTGTGGAAATAACACCGCCACTGTTATCGCGCACAGGCTCTTCGGAAGCGCCTTTATGGGTGATAAATATCTCGGTCTGATCCGACTTTACAGCCTCTAAACGCGTTTTATATTTATCGCGCTCACCAGTGTCAAAAACACTCGAGAGTACTCCACCTAATAAGCTACGTAAATAATCTTGCGGAATTTTGGCGCGATTCTCAACCCAATCCGTTTCCATAATGCCAGTGGTAGGCGAGTCGACTAACAATAAAAAACCATTTTCTTGCCAAAAATCTTTTACTTGTGGATAAAGCTCAGCAGCTGGTTTATCAATGACGAGCCAGCGCTTATCGCCATCACGCACCATGCGCATACCAGGAATACCTGTTAAAGGTGTTTTACGTACCTCGCCACCCTTTTTCAGAATCGCATTGTAATCAGACATCGTGGCACTACCATCTTGCACCAAATAACGTCGATCGGCTTGAGAAGTCACTAAATCAGGTGGATAGGCTAAATTTGGGCCGCGCTGAGTTCCGCCCGATTTGTAATCCACTTTATCTGAACTGACTGTAGATGTAGTGCAGGCCGTTAAGCCTAGCGTTAAACTAAGACAAACTAGCGCCAATAGAGCGAAAAAAATACGCTGGATGGGCTTAAACAGCGACCGACAAACCTGAATGTCAAAAATCATAAAAGGCCAAGCTGATTTAGGGTAGTTACCAAGGGCTCTCGCAAAGCAGGGCTTAATGGGGTTAAAGGCAAGCGGATGCCTGGCGTAATTTTACCCATAGCATGTAAAGCCCATTTCACAGGAATAGGATTTGCCTCAATAAACATGGCTTTATGCAGGGCAAATAAGCGAAACTGCAAATCGCGCGTGCGCGCTAACTCGCCATTCATGGCAGCTGAACATAATTCATGCATTAAACGCGGGGCTACATTTGCAGTAACTGAAATATTGCCTTGGCCCCCCATTAGCATCAACATAAAAGCAGTCAGGTCATCGCCTGAATAAACCGCAAAATTGCCTAACCCAGTCTGCTTTAAATCAGCCAACAACAAACAACCCCGCTCTAAATTACCCGTGGCATCTTTAATGCCGACAATGCCTGGCACGGAAGCCAAACGTAAGATTGTGTCATTAGCTAAGTCAGCTACCGTTCTTCCGGGAACGTTGTAGAGAATCATCGGCAAATCAACCTGCTCAGCAATGGTTTTGAAATGCGTAAACATACCTTCTTGAGTAGGCTTGTTGTAATACGGCACCACTTGTAAGCTAGCATCAGCGCCGACTTTTTTCGCAAACTCAGTTAGCTCAATTGCTTCAAGCGTTGAATTGCCGCCAGTACCAGCAATCACAGGAATACGCCCAGCAATTTGCTCAACTGCAACCCGAATTAATTCACAATGCTCTTCTACTGAAACAGTCGGCGATTCGCCGCTAGTGCCAACAATAACTATCGCTGAGGTTCCCTCAGCGACATGCCAGTCTAATAAATTACGTAAAGCAGGAAAATCCAAAGCACCATCCGCCAACATAGGGGTCACAATTGCCACCATACTGCCTTTAATTGGCTTATCTAGCAATGTAGCGCGGGAGGAATTAGGCGTACTCATCCATCAAATTGTAACGGATAGGCCCCTTAGACTGATTTTTGGGCGCATAGCCGCTGCACCATCGCTGGCTTGGGCTGATCCGTATAAAGATCTTCGTACGCCACTACCCGCAAGCCTG
>Ga0214164_1001164_pt1 | contig 15476 bp, 12 predicted proteins | sample TroBogepilimnion_13_FD_153003 | JGI IMG/M metagenome (GOLD analysis project Ga0214164, IMG submission 153003) | Freshwater microbial communities from Trout Bog Lake, WI - Practice 03JUN2009 epilimnion v4 | ecosystem: Environmental > Aquatic > Freshwater > Lake > Epilimnion/Euphotic zone ...
AAAAAAAGCTTCTCCTTCAATCCAAACTTCTCGGTCTTTAGTCTTCTCCCAATTGGCAGCATACTTTACCGAACTATTGCTGTTTAGCAAAACAGAAGTACCATCAGGCAATTGCTTCTCAGCAATTTGTCCAAAATCTGTTTTCTGTTCTTCTTTTCCAAAAACTTCATTGAAAACATAGGCAGCACCAGCCAAAATAATAATACAAGCTGCCACAGAAACCATCCATCTAAACCAGTTTAAGCTCACCACCTTTGCAGGTTTCTTTTCTTGGTTTAAAGAATTCAATAATCTATTTTTTTCTTGCTCTATTATACTTTCGCTTACATTTGTTTCAGCAAGTTTCATATATTTGAACAACTTTAATGCTTCTTCAACGTCGCTTTTTTGCTCTGGATGTTCCACCATCCATTGCTTCCATTCAGAAGTCCGTTGCGAAGTTTGGTTCGAAGACCAGTCAATAAACCCTTCGTCCACCAATATTTCATCCACCTGTTTCATAGCCATCTTATTCGTTTGTGTTTTATTTTTAATGATAGAGTGCTAGCGAATATAATAATGTAACACTGGGTAATAAAAAAATTATGAACGATAAGGAAAATGATTCATTAGTTTGGGAGCAATTCAGACAAGGCAAAAAAGATGCTTTGGCAGAATTGTTTTGCAAATACTTTCCGGATTTGTTTAAATATGGGTGCAAATTCTCTGATGATACCGAGGTAATAAAAGATACTATTCAAGAACTCTTTCTTGATTTATGGCATCAAAAAGCCCCACCGCCTGTACAATCGATAAAGGCATATCTTATTAAAGCGATGAAATATAAATTGCTAAAGATTGTAGAGAAATCAAGAAAGACGACCAGCTTTGATGGGCAATCAAATGTCAGCTTCGAGGTGAGTCATGAATCTTTTGTGATAAGCAGTGAAGAGGACAAAAAGAAAGTGCTGCAATTGATTGCTGCGTTGGCAAAACTTCCTAACAGGCAACGAGAAATAATCTACCTTAAGTATTATTTGAACCTCAGCTACGAGGAAATCTGTGATATCATGCAGATACAATACCAAGTGGCACGGAATCAAATTTCTCAGGCTATAAAAACCCTGAAAAGTATTGTTGGGGGAGGTTTACTGTGTTGGTTTCTACTCCGATTAGGTAAATCATTCTAACCTTTCTGTTCAAACCAGATTTTACAACGTGAGAGTTGGATTAACACAAAGCTATTTCAGACTTTCATATCCTTTTACTTGTATTTGTTACGACTTCGTTGCTACGATTATCATCCTTGGTGATCGCTTTACGTCATAATTGCCCAAATCATAATCACCAAATACAGCTATTACTTTCGTTTGTTGCCGTGCAAGCATTTTAGTAAAGTCTTCCAAACTAAACTTTGCCACTCTTTCTGTGTAAGAATGCTCGGATACTGCTTTCAGGCCCTCACTTATCTTTATTTGCTTATAAAAGTTTGCTTCATCCTCCCACTTTGTAATGTAAAAGTTAACCTCATCAACAACAATAGTGACATCGGGTTCCAGTCTGTCAGACACATATTGCACATTGAGGTAATCAATTACAAATATCCCTTGGGGTTTTATACTCTGTGTGATGGTACGGATGGCATTGTTGTGGTCCCGTTGCTTTTTGAAATAACCAAAGCTGGTGAAGAAATTAAAGGCATAATCATAGTAATTGATCCTGAAAAGGTTTCTCATATCATGCTGATAGAAGTGTAGATTGTCTGATTCATCCAGCATTGCTTCTGCAATTGATGCCTCCGACAGGTCGATACCAGATACATCAAACCCCATATCTGCCAATACTTTGCTGTGCCTGCCCTTTCCACAAGCTACATCGAGCATTGTAGCACCTATAGTAGGCTTTAAATAGGCAATTAATCTATTAATGAATGTTTGCGCCTCATCATCATTCCTATTTTGATATAGTAAATGATAATAGGGGGAGTTGAACCAATCTTTATACCATGCAGTTTTCTTCACCGTGCTAAGATAGGAGGTAAAAATTAAGCACTGTCGGAAAAAACTTTTCATTTATGTTTGCACCTCCCCATTTTCATTCAAAACAAACATCATTCTATGTCATTAATAAAGAGTATTTCAGGTATCAGAGGCACCATTGGTGGTCGTGTTGGCGACTCGCTTAGTCCGATAGACATTGTTAAATTTACTGCTGCTTACGGTACATGGATTCTTGGGCAGACCTCGGGTTCTACTAATAAAAAGATAGTTATCGGAAGAGACGGCCGCATCAGTGGTAAATTGGTGCAAGGACTTGTTGTAAATACTTTGAATGCCTTGGGACTAGACGTGATTGATCTTGACCTCAGCACCACGCCAACTGTGGAGATGGCGGTTGGGTTTCATGAGGCCGCGGGGGGAATTATATTGACTGCAAGCCATAACCCCAAAGAGTGGAATGCGCTTAAATTATTGAACAGTAAAGGAGAATTTATCAGTGGTGCCGACGGTGCCGCTATCCTGGAAATGGCTGCTACAGATAATTACAACTTTGCCAATGTGGACCATCTTGGTTCTTATTCTATTGACAATACGGCTCTCGCCAAGCACATTGCTGCTGTTGTAAACTATCCTTTGGTGGACGTTGCGGCTATCACCAATGCAAATTTTAAAATAGTAATTGATGCCATTAATAGTACGGGCGCAACGGCTGTGCCTGCTTTGTTGAAAGCATTGGGAGTAGAAACTTACACGGTTTTGAATGCAACAATCAATGGGCAGTTTGCACATAACCCCGAACCTCTTCCACAACACCTAAGGGAATTGTGTAGTGAGGTAACCAAGCAGAAAGCTAGCTTGGGAATCGCTGTTGACCCTGATGTGGACAGGCTTTGTTTTGTTTGTGAGGATGGCAGTTTATTTGGGGAAGAGTACACACTTGTAGCTGTTGCGGATTATATATTAAAGCATAAAAAAGGAAATACCGTCAGCAACATGTCTTCTACAAGGGCGCTTAAGGATGTAACTATTAATCATGGTGGAGAATACACACCAAGTGCTGTTGGTGAAGTAAATGTGGTTACCAAAATGAAAGCTACCAATGCAGTGATTGGTGGTGAAGGTAATGGCGGCATCATTGTTCCTGATTTGCATTATGGTCGCGATGCGCTGATAGGTATTGCGTTGTTTCTGACACATCTGGCACACGAAAAGAAAACTGCAAGACAGATACGCAATCAGTACATCAATTACTTTATGAGTAAGAATAAAATTGAACTGGAGGGTGGTATTGATGAAAAGAAGGTGTTTGCACACATTCAGAAGAAATATAAAAAGAACCCTATCAACACTGAGGATGGGCTGAAAATAGAGTTTGACAATGACTGGGTACACCTTCGTACCAGTAATACCGAGCCTATTATCCGCATTTATGCAGAGAGTGCCTCTGAAGTAACCGCAGACAATATTGCACATAGGTTGATGCAAGATATCAGAGAGGCAATGAATGGCTAAGTCTTAAGTTGTAAGTATTAAGTCGTAAGGGAAGTAAGAAACAAGAAATAGAACCCTTTTTCTTATCTCTTCCGATTATGACTTACAACTTATCCCTTACGACTAAATTTACATCATGAAAGAAAGAATCTATCTAGACAATGCTGCTACAACCCCGCTTGATGCGGAAGTTTTGGCTGCGATGATGCCTTATCTGACTACGCATTATGGCAATCCATCTTCTATCTATAGTTATGGAAGAGAGAGCAGACTGGCAATAGAGAATGCCCGCAAGCTGGTTGCCAAGTTACTGAACGCGCATCCGTCGGAGATATTCTTTACCTCTGGTGGCACGGAGAGTAGCAATATGGCCATCACTGCCGCCGTGAGGGATCTGGGTTGTTTGCACATCATCTCCTCTCCTATTGAGCACCATGCCACACTGCATACTGTAGAACATTTGCATCAAACAGGGGCTGCCAGCTTATCTTTTGTTAAGTTATTACCCAATGGACATATAGATTTAGATAATCTTGCTGCACTACTGGAAACTAGTACGGACAGGTGTCTGGTAACGTTGATGCACGCCAACAATGAGATTGGCAACCTATTGGACATCTATGCCGTTGGTGATTTGTGCAAGCAATATAACGCCATCTTCCATTGCGATACCGTGCAGACTGTGGGGCATTATCCCATCAACCTGCGCAATACGCCCGTACACTTTATTACTGGTGCTGCTCATAAGTTTCATGGTCCAAAAGGAGTAGGTATTTTATATATCAATGAGAATGTAAAGATTAAACCCTTTGTTCTGGGGGGAGCGCAAGAGCGCAATATGCGTGCTGGCACCGAGAACCTGTATGGCATTGTTGGCTTTGCCAAGGCATTGGAGATTGCTTCTGCAAACTATGAGTCAGATAGTACCTACATTAAAAGTGTGAAGCTGTATATGATGGAACAGTTGCAAAAGCACATACCTGAAGTTGTTTTTAATGGTGACGTTGCGGGCAGCAGCCTTTATACCGTTCTTAGCATCAGCATACCCCAAACGGAAAGAAGCGAAATGGTCTTGTTTAACCTGGACATCCATAACATCTGTGCGAGTGGCGGCAGTGCCTGTGCAAGTGGTTCCAACGTAAGCAGCCATGTAATGCAAGCCATCAACAACAACCCCAATCTGATTACTATCCGTTTCTCATTCAGCAAACACAATACTTACAAAGAAATTGATACCGTTGTGCGGTTATTGAAGGAAATGATGTAGTGAGAATAAGCATATTTAAGCATCAAGAAAGACTATTCCGCTGCTTGTAAGATGCTTTCTTTACTTCACCAATTGGAAACTACTCTTTAATAATATACTGTCGGAAGCAGTACCAATCATCAACTGAAAACGTCCGGGTTCTGTTCCCCACTCTAGCTTTCTGTTATAGAAGCTAAGTTTTTCCTTATTGATAATAAACCTGATTTCCTTGCTTTCACCTACATTCAGTTTTACCTTGACAAAGTCTTTTAGTTCTTTTACTGGACGGGCAATAGAAGCTACCTCATTGCGCAAGTACAACTGTGCAACCTCTTCCCCAGCATACTTGCCGATATTAGTAAGCTTGAAACTTACAACAATCGAATCCTTTTCGTTCATTGTACTGTCACTAAGCTGAAGGTCGCTATATTGAAAATTAGTATAGCTAAGCCCATAACCAAATGCATAGCGTGGGGTGTTTTCTTCATCTATATAAGAAGAAAGATACAACTTGCTCTTTTGGTTCTCATAAGCCCTACCTGTATTTAGATGACTATAATAAATTGGTATCTGCCCCATCGACCTTGGGAAAGTAATGGGAAGTTTGCCAGCGGGGTTATAATCCCCATACAATACATCCGCTATCGCATTGCCCGCCTCGCTACCGAGCCACCAAGTATATAGAATGGAATTTGCTTTGTTGGCAATGGTATTAAATATCAAGGATCTGCCGGCCATCACCACCACCACTATTGGTTTGCCAGTTTGTTGCAATGCAGCAAACAATTTCTCTTGGTCTCCTGGCAAATGGATATCAGCTCTCGACTTCGATTCGCCACTCATGTCATAAGTTTCACCAACAGCAAGAACAACAACATCAGCTTTATTGGCAACTCCAACCGCCTCATTTATCTCATCATCTGTTGTTTTGGGGACAGTTCCCCCTTTGGCATACAACAACTTGTTGCTGCCCCTGCGTGCCATCAGACCTTCATACAGACTAACCATATTGGTAGAATCTGTATTAACTGTCCAGCTTCCAGCCATATCCCTTTTTGCTTTAACCAAAGGTCCTACCAAAGCTATCGTTCTGTTATTTTGGGTCAACGGCAGCAGTTCATTCTCATTTTTCAATAGCACAATAGACTTTCTAGCAATATCCCTGGTAATGGCCCTATTGTTGGGATCGTTGACAACCCTCACTTCCCTTGTAGAATCAGAGAAGCGGTAAGGATTATCGAACAAACCCAATTCAAACTTCTTGTAAAGAATACGACGCACGGCATCATCCACAAGTTTGATGTCTACCTTCTTTTCATTCACCAGCTGCACCAGTTTCTTCCGGTAGTTATGGCCTTCCATGTCCATATCGCTGCCTGCCGTTATTGCCTTTAAGGCAGCATCGGCAGTATCCTTTGCATACCCCCATTTAATCATCTCTCCTATCGAGTTCCAGTCGCTGACCACAAAGCCCTTGAAGCCCCATTTACCTTTAAGTATAGTACGTTGCAGATAATCGTTACCCGAAGCGGGAATACCGTTCAAGGTATTGAATGAATTCATAAAAGTTGCAACACCAGCCTCAGCTGCGGCTTTAAAGGGAGGAAGATAGGTTTGCCAGAGTTCCACATCACTCATATCCACTGCATTATAATCGCGGCCTGCAATGACAGCACCATAAGCAGCAAAGTGTTTGGCACAAGCCATGATAGATAATGTATCTCCCAATTTATCACCCTGAAATCCTTTTACCCTAGCCTTTGCAATCAAACTTCCCAGATAAGGATCCTCACCGGCACCTTCCATGATGCGCCCCCAACGAGGATCACGGGCAATATCCACCATTGGAGCAAACGTCCAGTGAATGCCCTTGCTGGCCGCTTCTTTTGCGGCAACCTGTGCGCCCGATTTGATCGCATCCATATCCCAGGAAGCAGCTTCGGCCAATGGTATTGGAAAAATGGTTTCGTACCCATGTATCACATCCAAACCAAATAATAATGGAATCTTTAGTCGGGATTGCATGGCTATTTCCTGTACTGCCCGTGTATTCTTTACCCCCTTTACATTAAGCATCGAACCTACCCAGCCATTCTTTATGTCCTCTTGGAGGTTTGTTTTCTGATTGCTTGCAGGCCCTGTCAATAAGTTTCCAGAATATTGGTTCAACTGCCCAACCTTTTCCTGTAACGTCATTTTTCCAAGCAATGCATCTACTTTCTTTTCTATGGAAGTATCCTGAGCATTTGCCACAGAACAAATAAAAATCAATCCTATCAAACATTTCTTCATCATAATATTTCTAGACTTACTGGTGCAATCTCATTCTCTTTACTGCTATCTAATTACTCACAATGACATACAATTTTTTTCAATCTGCCTTATTTCATAGTAACTATCGTGTAGTTTGGCAGTATTAAAGGGGTAAAAATAATTGATATCTAATGAATCGGAGTCCAGAAAAGATTTTCTCTTTGTACTGGTCCTGTAGAAAGTAGTTGAGCAAAGAATTATTTATGCAATTGCAAGGTTTTATACATTTCCACTTCAGTAAAGATACCTGATTGTAGAAAAAGGATACTTTACATGGAGATAAGTACACTTACCTGAGAAAAAAAGATATTTATTTTGGAGATAAGGATACTTATCTGGAAAAAAAGGATACTTTATTTTGGGATAAGTATACTTACTTAAAGAATTAATAGCAAAAAGTTTTTTTACCCACTTCATTTATCTGGTTTAGAAACTTTAAAAGAAAGACTGCATTCCTTATAAATATCATCTCATCAAAAAATAAATATGATAATTTAAATGCGAAAACTTGATTATCTAAAATCATTAATTATGTTTGCCTTATTAGGATTCAATACATTAGTTCAAAAAAAACTAAATTATCTGTCATCCAAATAACCAAATTAATGAAGACTGTACTACTCTATTTTATTTTCTTAACTGCTTTCTTTTTGGCGGATGCCCAGAACGTACAACAAAAAATTATCGCAAAGGGGCTTATTCTCGATTCTTTAAAAACTAGTCCCATCTCTTTTGCAACTGTATCATTACTCGACAAAAAGAATAATAAACTGGTTAAAAATACCTTGTCGAAGGAGAATGGCAGTTTTGAATTTGAGGTTTTACGAAACAAGACTTATTTGTTGGAAGTAGCATCTGTTGGTTATCAAAATAAAACAATACCTTTTACTACCACAGATGCCTCCATAAGTGATGCTGGCAAAATTCTTATAGCACCATCTGCCGCAGGAATTGGAGAAGTGATTGTGACTGGCACAGTAAAAAAGCCTTTGATAAAACAAGAAGTAGACCGCATAAGCTACGACGTACAAGCCGATCCCGAAAACAGTGGAATGAATGTGTTGGATATGCTACGAAAAGTGCCGCTAGTATCGGTAGATGCTACAGACAAAATAATGCTGAAGGGAAGTGGTAATTATAAAATTCTAATAAACGGACAACCATCCGCTTTGATTGCCCAAAATCCTTCCGATGTGTTTAAGGCAATGCCCGCCAGTAATATTGTAAGAATAGAGGTAATTACAACCCCTCCCGCAAAGTATGACGCCGAAGGTTTGGCAGGCATCATCAATATCATTACCAAAAAAAGTATTGGGGATGGGTATAACGGCAATATCAGCACTAGTTACAACACGGTGAATGGTGCCAGATTTAATTTTAATGGTACTATCAAACAAGGCAAACTAGGTGCTAGCGGATATATTGGCGTTCAGATACCCAAAGAACAAGTACTAGACAATGGCTATACCAACAATATTACAAGCCCATCAGTAAGTTACTTGACACAACAAGGAACAAACAAGGAAAAAAACCAGAACCCATATCGTAATCTGGAACTGAGTTATGAGTTTGATAGTCTGAACTTATTATCTGCCAACATAAGTGACTACCAATGGATTTCTAAACAAAATAATTCACAAACCTCTACGCTAGAGGATGAAAACCAAACGTTACTGCAATCTTATGGTTTAAACAATGCTAGTAACCTCAAATATCAAGGAACTGATGCTGCTGTGAACTATCAACTTGGTTTTAAGGATAATAAAGAAAGGTTATTGACTGCCTCTTACAAATACAATCTCCAAGGCTACACAAGTGACATCACTGGCATATATACGCAGCATTTCAACACAACTTTACCCAACTATAAACAATATAACGATGAGGGCACAACAGAGCATACATTTCAGTTAGACTATGTGCATCCGATAAAAAAACTTATTGTTGAGGCTGGTGCAAAAGCAATTCTAAGAAACAATTTCAGTAATTACGATTACAAGTTGTATGACTCCATCAGCAAAGAATATGTTACAGACAATACCCAAACAAACAATTTCAAGTATCAACAGAATGTTTATAGCGTTTATAATTCTTATGAATTAAAACTAGAGAAGTTTGTTGTAAAAGCGGGATTGAGACTTGAGCAGACAACCGTAGATGCACAGTTTAGCTCGGTTGGGGATAGTGTAAAACAAAACTACTACAACCTTATTCCTTCAATTTCTTTGCAACGTAAATTCAAAACCAGCAGCAGCATCAACTTAGGATATACCGAACGGATACAACGCCCTAGTATCTGGCAATTAAATCCATTTGTAAACAAATCGAATCCGCAAGTAATCAGTTTCGGGAATCCAAATTTGGAAACAGTAGTGAGTCATTCATTTGAACTGAACTACAGTTATTTTGCCAAAGGGAATATCAACATAGGACTATCATACACATTTGCAAACAATACAATAGAAAATGTTACAAGTGTAAACAAAGACACTATCACCCAAAGTACCTACCTGAATGTAGGCCAAAACAGAGGTTTGGGCCTGAACATCAATGGCAACTATCCTATTACTAAGCAATTGAATTTTAATATCAATGCCCAGTTGCTCCACGTATGGCTAAAGGGGACTTATAATGGTGAATTTTATAATCAAACTGGATTTCAAGGTCATTGCTTTACTACTACAAGCTACAACTTGCCAAAAGATTATCACATAAGTGCTGATATTGGTTATGACAGCCGCTATGTATTGCTGCAAGGAAGAGACAATTACTATTATTACTTTTCTCTGGGAGGATCTAAGGATCTATTTAATAAAAAAGCAAGCATCGCGATTGTAGCTACCAACCCTTTCAATCAATACAGGAAAATAGATTTCTACACCACTACTTCTAGCTTTAGTCAATACAATTATAACTATGACTATGCCCGGAGAATCAATATCACTTTCAGGTATAAATTCGGACACCTGAACAGCGATATTAAAAAGAGTGAGAAAGCTATCAGCAACGATGATACCGGAGGAAGAGGTGGCCGCTAAAACGCTGTGTAATGAGGTTTAAGAAGGCAAATTATCCAGATAGTCCTGTAATTCTACATCTGTTTTAAAGTACACTTCCCTTGCTTTGCTACCCAAATTTGGTCCTACAACACCTGCTCTTTCCAGCTGATCCATCAACCTTCCGGCACGGTTGTAACCCAGTTTCAATCTACGTTGTATCAAGGAAGTACTACCCATCTGGTTTTGTACAATAAGTCTGGCGGCATCTTCAAATAGTGGGTCTTTATCGCCACTATCAAAATCTTTACTTTCCATATCTTTCTCATCCACATATTCGGGCAATAAGAAAGCATCTGGATAACCGTGTTGTTCACCAATAAACTCACACACTCTCTCTACTTCTGGCGTATCTACAAAAGCACATTGCACACGGGTAATTTCGCCATTATAACTAATCAGCATATCTCCTTTACCAATTAATTGTTCTGCACCACCCGCATCGAGGATGGTACGACTATCTATTTTGGAAGATACCTTAAACGCAATACGTGCAGGGAAATTCGCTTTGATGGTACCTGTAATAATATTCACCGAAGGGCGCTGTGTAGCAATGATGAGGTGTATACCAATAGCACGCGCCAACTGAGCCAAGCGTGCAATAGGCATTTCCACTTCTTTACCAGCAGTCATTATCAAATCAGCAAACTCATCCACCACCAGTACAATAAATGGCAGGTATTGATGTCCTTTTTGTGGATTCAGTCTACGATTCGTAAATTTCTCATTGTATTCTTTTATGTTACGACAACCCGCTTCTTTCAGTAAATCGTAGCGATTGTCCATTTCAATACACAACGCATTTAAGGTATGTACCACCTTTTTGGTATCAGTAATAATACTCTCTTCTTCGCCAGGGAGTTTGGCAAGGAAATGCTTTTCTATTACACGATACAAGCTCAATTCCACTTTCTTAGGATCTACCAATACAAACTTCAACTGCGAAGGATGCTTCTTGTACAATAAAGAAACAAGCAATGTATTGATACCTACAGATTTACCCTGACCAGTAGCACCTGCCATCAACAAGTGAGGCATCGTTGCCAGATCTACAATAAAGTTTTCATTATCTATCTTTTTGCCAATGGCAATGGGTAGGGAGAAAGTACTGTTTACATACTTATCCGACATCAACAATGTCTTCATACTCACCACTGTCTTCTTGATATTTGGCACTTCTATACCGATAGTTCCTTTGCCTGGGATAGGCGCAATGATACGGATACCCAAAGCTGCCAGACTCAATGCTATATCATCTTCCAGGTTTTTGATACGGCTGATTCTTACTCCCGGCGCCGGAACAATTTCGTATAAAGTAACCGTTGGCCCTACCGTTGCCGCAATACGCTGAATGGCAATATCATAGTTCATCAGGGTAGAAACAATCTGATTCTTGTGCGCTTCCAATTCAGAAGGATCGTGTACTATTTTTTCACTGCCATGTGTTTCCAACAATTCCAGTGTAGGATATTTGTAGTCCCTTAAATCGAGCGTAGCGTCGTAATTAGTTTCCAATGTCTGACGGGAAACAACTGGCGGTTTTACTTCAAATGGGGGAGCATAGTCTTCTTCTTCTCCAATCTCCAATTCTTCCTCAGTCAAAATATCATCTTCTACTGGCTCCTTAATCTCCAGATCAAATGCACTTCCTTGTCCCGAAAAAGTAGTCTTTGCCCTGTCATGAACAGTAAATGGCGTTTCGTCGGCGAGTGCTTGGTTAATTTCTAGTGCCAACCCTGCTTTTGGCAACTGACTATCATCAATAAACAACTTCCCAGCTTGTTCTGTCGGCGGGACTTCATTGATGCTAAAATCAATCAATGGATCATCTTCTACAGGTTCATTTTTTGGAAGAATAACAGAAATGCCTGTACCTCCCTCCTTCAACTTATTGCCACTGATGGGCATTCCATCTTCTTCAATGGATTCAGCGCCTTCTATTTCGAAGGGAATCTCATCCCCAAAAGAAACTTTATCGCTTGCAAATAGTGGCTCTTCCTCCTCCAATTCATCCTCAATAGGAATAATTTCTTTTTCTTTCCGTTTAAACTCAGGCCATTTGAAACTAGGATTAAATCGCCAGATAAAGTAACTGAACAATGATGCAAGAATGATGGTCCCTGTACCAAAAGTACCGACCCACTTTACCAGCCAATCGTTCACTAACTCACCTACAGCACCGCCCCAGCTAAATCCGCTACTACGAGACAAGAAGGTAAGCGAAATACTCAACAACAACAACCCGACTATTACGTAACGAAGATTACGGAACAAGTTGAATATTTTTTTGCCGAAAAGCAAATTGATCCCCAATACAAAAAAGGTAGTGCAAAACAAATAAGACGCTAAGCCAAAGCCATTATAAATGAAGATATGTGCAATGTAGGCGCCTAATACACCCAATAGATTATGGATAACCACATCGTTGGTGGCGAATATTTTGATACCAAACTGATGGACTTTATCCTGGTCTTCCTGCCACGTAAATAAGTAAGAAGTAAAAGCAACAAATAAGAAGATGGCAAACAAAAGGCTAGAAGCGCCCGCTATTTTAGTGGTACGCTCGTCTTTCACAACTTCAGCAACGGTTACATCCACTTCCTTGTCGGGATTCAATTCCTCGGGGCTTGGAGCAGCGGGTATTTTCTTTCTTAAAAGATTAGCCATAGTAACAAATATACAATTTGACTCTAAGGATTTTGTATTTGGAGGCGTATGTGGATAATGTTTTGAATGATAATTGATAATTGACAATGAATATCTATCCCCATTATCAATTATCAATCATCAATTATCAATCATCAATTATCAATTATCAATTATCAATTAAAACAGCGTCTGTATTCCATTTGCCAGCCTAAACTCGTGCTGCAATAACCATTTCTTCCGTTGCATCCCCCCCGAATAGCCCACCAGACTTTTGTCGGTACCAATTACCCGATGACAGGGAACAATAATGGCAATTTTGTTTTTTCCATTACTTCCCGCAACGGCTCTTGTTGCTTTTGGATCACCCATTTTCTTTGCAAGATCCAGGTAACTGATTGTTTTCCCAAATGGAATCTGCATCAGTTCACCCCAGACACGCTGCTGAAAATCGGTTCCTTCCTGATGGATAGGAATATTAAATGTCCTTCTTCTTCCTTGAAAAAACTCTATCAATTGCTCGGTACACTGATGTAGGATATCGCTGATACCCGGCACCCCATAAGTAAGCTGGTGACTATTGTCCAAGAAACTAAGTTCAGAAATATAATGGTCAGTCCCACCAATCTTCAAGAGTCCAACCGGACTTTCGTAGTATGTATAATAGAATTCTTGCATTTACTTATTTAAGTCGAACAACTTCTTTTGTAGAAAAAAGACAATAAGTAAACGTACACTCCCCTTGGATATTGCCGTAACAAACAATTTAATTTGTTGATTAGTGGACTTAAAAGCGCTCTTTAAGTGTGCTAATAGTATTTATATCAGCTCCAACCCCTGTTTAACTCTCCTTGATGCTGTCACTCAGCAATTGATATATCTTATGAAGATTGTTATTGCTCTTTAGCAATTGAAGGTGATTGTTGATGGTGGCATTGTCTCCCCTGATTGCAGGCCCTGTCTGAACAGTTCGTGGCGAATTGGTCAATACCCGATTGCCCGTTTCTTGAATCAAAGGAAGGAGTAACTTAAACTCCAATGACTCTTTGTGGCAATAGTCCTCGGCAAGGGTGTAAAGGTGGTTGGTGAAATTGGAGACCAGAACAGCTGTCAGATGCAACTTGATACGTTTGGCGTCATTAGCACGAAACACCGTGTCTGTAAGACTTTTGGTAAAGGCGAGCAAAGCGGTATAGGCTGCTTCGGTGTTGGCATCTATCACAATAGGAATTTGGGGAATAACTTTCATCTCTTTGCGCAATGTTTGCAGCGGCCAAAGAACGCCATGCCCACCAGAAAGTTTATTAAGCACCTGAATAGAGACCGATCCTGCGGTGTGTACCACAAGTTTATTTTGCAGGGTAAGTTGTTTGGTCACAGTTTCTATTGCGGTATCAACTACGGCAATGATGTATAAATCGGCAGTATCGTTGATGGCTGTGAAGTTGGTATTGGGGTTTGCCTTAAACAGATGGGCAAGTGTTTGGGTTGCAGCCGCATTACGGCCAACAACCTCTACTATTTTATGTCCCTTGCTACTAATCAGTTTTCCCAAAACTGTTGCCACATTACCCGTACCAATAATCACTACATTCATATATTTGCCCGCTTTGAGAAATGAAATTAACTAAAAAAATAGCACTGCAATATTATAAGATAAAATTCAGGTTGCTCGGACTATTTGCCCCCCGCAAGGCAGCCCGTAGCGCTTTCGAACTTTTTTGTACCCCTTTTAGTGGTAAACCAGAACGTCCCATGCCCTTGATATTTGAAAAAGGAGAACACATAGCAGTGGATATAGAAGGCGGACTTACTTTGCGTGGATGGAAATGGGAACCCGAAGAAGGCATTGCAACCGGTAAGAAAATCTTGATATTACATGGGTTTGATAGTTATAGTTACCGCTTTGAGAAATACATCCGTCCACTAAAAAAAGAAGGATTCACCATATTTGCTTTTGATGCACCCGGACACGGCCTTAGCGATGGAAAAACCATCAACTCGCTTCAATATAAGAATGCAATACTGCGGATTGAAAAAGAATTTGGCACTTTCTACGGCATCATGGCGCACTCCATCGGGGGCTTAGCTGCATCGCTGGCATCCGAATACTTACCCCAGTTAAAGAAACTCGTATTGATTGCACCTGCGGTAGAAATAACAAGACCTATCGACAAGTTCGCCCAGATGGTCGCACTCCCCAAAAGGGTAAAGGAAAGGATGTATAAACTGATTATCAGATTGGGGAAACTGCCTGTAAGCTACTTTGATGCACGCCGTGCCATAGAACAAATAACCATCCCTACCCTTTGGTTGCACGACGAAGAAGATGCCATCTGCCCTTACAAAGACGTGTTGCCCATTCAGGCATTGGCATTGCCCCACGTGACGTTTCATATTACCAAGGGATTGGGACATAGCAATATCTATCGCGACGGACAAACCGTGAAAACCATTGTGGGATTCTTTTCTGCATAAACCGTTGGGGCTATGGCTATCTCCTATCCTATCCGACAGAAAATATATACTCACCTATTTACCTACGTGCAAATACGCATTGCCGATAGGATTTGATTGCTTTAAAAAACGATGTTTAGTCTTGCAATAGCATTAGTTATTGATGGAAACAGATAAAGCATTTCTTTAACTTTTTGATAGATAAACAATAACATTTCTGGTACAACAGATGCGTTTGATATTTAATCTAGAGAAAAAAAGCATTCAATATGAAAAAGACAATCATCA
>Ga0214164_1001167_pt1 | contig 15425 bp, 16 predicted proteins | sample TroBogepilimnion_13_FD_153003 | JGI IMG/M metagenome (GOLD analysis project Ga0214164, IMG submission 153003) | Freshwater microbial communities from Trout Bog Lake, WI - Practice 03JUN2009 epilimnion v4 | ecosystem: Environmental > Aquatic > Freshwater > Lake > Epilimnion/Euphotic zone ...
GGATGATATGCGGCATTGGTGCCTGCTGTTAAACCACCCCCTAACAAGGCGGCAGTCTCTGGACTACCCAAATAACCAGTAAGACCCAATCCTGCTCCTATTGCACCACGCTCAATTAACTTTTGCTCAATGCTTGACGGTTTTTGCCCCAATACATCTTCACCAGCTTGAGCTTCTTTTTGAAGTTTGCCTTCACCTTGGGCTAATTTTCTTTCTGTGTTCTCGACTTTTACCGATGTCATAAGTTGAGAAGGCGTGAAAGCACCTTCTTTTTTCATGGCTTCTACATAAGTACCAGCAGTTCTTTGAGGTAATGCAAGAGCAGAATTCGCAGAATTGGCTTTTTTTAGAATACCCGTTGGATCTTTGGCTTCAGCCATGCTTCTTAGGCTTTGCTGTAATAATAAAAGAGCTTTGGCTTTTTCTCTTTGATCTACAGCATTATCTGCAGTGCTACTAAAAGCACTATTGATCTCAGAACCAAGTCTAGAATCTAAATCCTTAAAGTTTCTGGCATACATGAACTTACCAGCAGTTGGGTCAACAACATATCTTTTGTTGACCATGTTAACCAATTGATTGTATTCTTTTAAAACTGCAGGATCGTTAATGTTCTTTTGTGCATACAAAAGGCTAGCTTGTGATAAACGATTGGCTTTGTTTGTAGGCTCAATGGTGCCAATCTTGGGAAGAATAGTGTTATAAAGCTTTCCTATCTCTTTATCAACAGCACTAATGGTTTGTTGGGTATTGAAATGATCTGGAATATCCAATCCAAGATCGGTGGCAATGTTGCGTACCAAGCCTTTGCTAAACTCGTTGACGCCTTGTTGTTGGGCACGCTCGACTGCACCACCGGGGACCACATCCCTCAGGAAATCTTCTGTTTTCTTATAGATACCACCCAAAGCTTGTCCAATCGACAGCTTGTTGATATCCACTCCTGCATCTTTCAGGGTTTGCAATTGAGCTGATAATTTAGGCATCAAAGCTTTTCCCAATACATTACCAAATGCATTGATAAGTTGACCACCTAGAACGCTAATACCAACTTGACCAATTTTTTGATCAAGAACATTTTGATTGGGGTCATCAGCTCCTTGCGTAAGACCACCAAAAACGCTAGTGCCTAAACCTGTTGCAGTTTTACCACCTAGAGTTGTTCCTACTTGCGCTAATCCTTGTTTACCCAACAAAGAAGCTACTTCTGTTCCAGCCTTTACTCCTTTACCTATCATACTAGGACCTAGTAGGTTTAAAGGATCTGCAATGTTACCTATCAATCTAGCAGTATCAAAAGATGTATCACCTTGACGAGCTGTTGCATAAGCTTCTTTGGCCTCTTTGCCTACAGTATGGGCTTCGTTCTCAAAATAGTCAGCCGTATCTTTTAAACCAGCTTTTCTGAATGCACTTGCAAGTAAAGCAGGAGGCAATTGAGCAAGAGCATCAAAGCCCTCTCTCATACCAAAAAGAGCTGATGCCGCAGTTGGATTATCTTTCCAAATCTTGTACTTGTCTTGTACTGCTTGTGAAGGAATATTATTTTGTGGCCTAACATCTGGTGATTTACCAGCAAGCATTTTCAAATCTTCTGGTGAAAGCGATTTTAAATACTCTTCTTTTTGCTGTTGTTCAGCAGGAGGTTGACTATTGTTGGCTAAAGCTTTTAGCTCATCCTGACTCAATGAGGAAAGATAAGCTTCTTTTTCAGGCGTTAAAGTCGTTGTCATTGTGCACCTGCCTTCTGTTTATTCATAAAATCTTGTGCATCTTTTTGAGATATGTATGGTCTTGGCATTGGCACAAAATAATCTTGTTTTACTGATTCTGCAGTTGAAGAACCACCAGTTGGCATATGGCTGGCTTTCTCATTGTGATATTGGATAGCCATGCGAGCAAGTTTTTCGTTTGCATTTAACAATACCAAAATTTCAGCAGGCGTCATGGAGATGTCTCCATCTGCCGCTCTCTCCACCAAGGCCCTCTCATTTTCAGTAATACTTCCCTCGCCCTTCATTTCCATTCTTGCATAAGCTAAATTTGCCTTAGCTTGTGATTGCAACAATCTTCTGGTGTTTTCTAGTGTTTCTTGTGTATTTTTACCAGCTACACCCAAAGTTGTTCCAACTTGTTGCAATACAGTTGCTAACTGAGCTTGTGGTCCCAAATTAATCTTTCCTGACTCAACAGCTCTTCTAGCAGTATGAATATTGTCAATTAATTTAGTTGCTTCATCAGCTTTTGATTTGCTTGTATCAAGTCCTTTAACAAAAGCTCCAACTAATTTAGATTCATAATCTTCTTGAGTATGCGTGTTAACACTTAATTTAGTTGAACCAGCTTCTTTAATTCTTTTAATTTCAGCTAACAATTGATCGCTTTGCTCAGGTGTAAGCTTTTGACCCAAGTTAAATCCTAGTGCATCAAACGCTGTTTTTGCATCAGGACTCAACTTGGTATTTTGCATATAGTTTTGCAATTTAATTGCATCTGCTGGGTCATAATTCCCATTTGCATCAGGTTGAATGCCTAAGTATGCGTGTGCATTTTTCAATTCATCGGTTGTTTTTTTGCCACCAGTACCAACAATTTTGACTGTTCCATCGTTGTTGAGTTGAGCCAAAGTTCCACCCTCAGGAATTTCTTTGTACTCAGGTTTTAATGCTTTCAAAAGACTGATATGCCCACTAGCAAGATCGCCAGCCATCTTAGGATCAATACCCATCATTTGATTGTAAACATCATTATTTAATGTTGGATTGCCATTTTTATCAGTAGTAAATGCTTGAGGTGCAAGTTCTAAAAGTTTGTTTTGCTTTTTGGTAGCCAAGTCTTGTTGCAAGATAGCCATTCTTGCTTGCAAGTTAGGTAGCTCTTGTTTCTTTTGTTCAGATTGGTATTGAGCCATAACATTAGAAGCATTACCTAGGCTCTCTCCAAACGAACCAGTTCTGGTTGGAGACAACAAAGCACCAGCTAAAGCAAACCAAGGAATTTCATTTGATCCAGAACCTTTTTCTAACCTATCTTGTATCTGCGAAGAGATCAAGTCCAACTTGTTTTGTTGTTCTTGAAAAGGACTAACAGCAGGAGTAGGAACAGGCTGTTGAGGTGTAGCAACAGGCAGTGGGCTTGCATTTGAAACAGATGCAGGCAAGCTTGTGTTTGAATTAAGAGAATATGCAGGATCAGAGCCCAAACTAAGATTGGCTTGGGATTGGTCCATCGTTGGCTGAACTTGAGCCAAAGCACCAACAGAATTTTGAGCGTCTTGCATGATTTGATTATCTTTAAACGGTTGTTGAGTTGTAATCACTTAGCAACATCATTGGGAATCCAAGCTTGCTGTAATCAACTGTGTAAACTCCATCGTTGTCAGTGACTGCTGATTCGTGCTCTGTACCCAACAGATCTTGAGCCATCACACCAACGTAGCAGTCATCGCTCCAGAGGTATTGGAAGCTATAAAGCTTGATTCCATTGTTTTCACCAATCAAGCTTACGTTTCTCTTGAATCTTCTGTCACTCAAAGTGTTGTACAACTGGTTAGCACCATTAGCTGTTTGCAAACCACCATTGAGCAAAGATAAGGCGCCAGTTGCTGTTGCCAAGCCAGATGGCTGATAAATAGATGCAGGAGCCTGTGTAATCGCTGTAGTCGTTGTAGGCTTAGACAAAGATGCCAACAAGTTAGCATATGCCTGAGCTTGCTGTTGACCAAACAACTGTTGATTTTGGTTGATTGTCTGCTGTTGAGCACCAAGTGTAGACAAGGCGTTCAAGTTGTTCAATCCAAGAGACTGAGCAGTTGTTCCCAAATTACCTTGGGTTTGTGCTTGTGCTATCAAGTTAGCTTGTTGAGAAGCAGTCAACTGACCTGCAGTCTGACCAGCAGTTAAGTTTGCTTGATTCTGTGCGTTTTGCAAAGAACCCTGTGTAGCACCAACTTGAGCCAAAGTGTTTGCTTGTTGTGCAGTCAAGTTGCCAGCAATCTGACCTGATTGAATAGCATTCTGTGCACCAAGGTTTGTCAAGTTGCCTAGTGATGTTCCTGCAGTAATTGCATTTTGACCAGCTTGATTGGTTAAATTGCCTAAGCTTGTTCCTGCAGTCAATGCATTTTGAGCCTGTTGGTTAGTCAAATTGCCAAGAGCTGTACCACCTGCAATAGCATTCTGAGCTTGTTGGTTAGCAATACTGCCTGTAGTAGCACCAGCCTGTAGAGCATTTTGGGCTTGTTGATTGGCAAATTGACCAGTAAGAGAAGCACCTTGCAAGGCATTTTGAGCCTGCTGATTGGTTGCTGTATCTGCCAAAGCTCCTGCTTGTAAGGCATTCTGTGCTTGCATATTGGTCAATTGACCTAGGTCCATACCTGAGGTAATTTGATTTTGGGCTTGTTGGCCTGCAAGATTTCCTAACAATTGACCACCAGCCAATTGAGTTTGAGCTTGTTGACCAACCAAACTGCCTGCTGTGCTACCCAAGTTAGCCAAGTTGGAGGCTTGGGCTTGTTGTACACCACCTGCTGTTTGACCTGCAGTGAGTTGGTTTTGGAGTCCCTGTTGGGCCGCGCCCAGTGCCTGTCCATACCCAGTATTCAACTGGTTTGCAATCTGTGCATTCAGTGCTGTATTGGCATCAGCCACAGTCTGACCCAACACCTCCTCACCCCTCAAGGAACCAAATTGACCTGAGGCAACAGCTCCAGCATTTGCAGAGGGCAAAAGGTTTTGGTTAATGTTCTGCTGGCCCTGTGTCTCAAGTGCATTAATTACACTTTGTTGGTAGGGGCTCATGTATTGGCCTGCAAGCTGTGCGGCGTTCTGGGTGCCAGCTTGGAGGTAGGGTGAGGCAGCGGCCAGTCCAGTCTGTTGCGTTGCCGCGCTTGCATACGGATTAAACGCACCGAGTTGGTTTGCTGAGGTGGCGGCGTTCACATAGGGTTGTGCAGTTCCTGTTAGGTTTGCATTTGCACCCTGATTAATTAGCCCTGAACCAGCACCAACTATGTTTGCATTCGTTGCTTGTGCCAAATATGGTGACACTGCACCCATAATATTTGCATTAGCACCTTGGTTAATCAAGCCCTGAGCCTGTCCAAGAACGTTGGCGTTAGCACCTTGGCTTAAATAGCCTTGTGCACTGCCTAGGGCGTTTTGGTTGATACCTTGGTTGATTGCTCCTGAGCCAGCACCAACTATGTTTGCGTTTGCTCCTTGGCCTAGGTAGCCTGCGCCAGCCGTTGCGCCATTCATCCCAGCACCTTGGTTAATTAAACCTGATCCTGCTGAGGATGGATTCATGGCAGAGGCTGTGCCAAGGTACCCAGCTGCGGCCAACGCTGGGTTCGTATACATCGCTTGATCTAATGCAGAAGCACCAGCATTCAGAGGGCTGTTTGTGGTTGCGTTAGTGAGGTACTGGTTGGCCGCGTTCACCGAGTTCAGCCCATTAGCTGAAGAAAGTGCACTTGTTGCATTATTCAAGTAAGGTTGATAAACCTTAGAATTAGTTAATGCATCTGCATTGTTAAAGGCAAGCGTTTGGTTGGCTGTTGGTCCTGCAAACTGTGCGTTCTGGGCCGCATTCATGCCGTACAGAGCCGTACCCTGCGAAAGTGCTGAATAGAAGGGATCGAGAGAGGTGGCAGAGGTTTGGGAGGTCTGCACGTTGGGGGCCGCAGCCCCTTGCGTGAGCGATGTACTTCCAGAATTATTCAACGTTGGCAAATTTGCTAAAGCCAACGCCCCACTTCCAGACCCAGAACCTGTTGTACTTGATGTGGTCATTTCCTATTCCCCTCTTGTAAGTAAGCCAAAGGACTCTTTGCCTTAGGTGGTATTTTGTCATCAGGAGCAGATCTCTTGTGTGCTCTGATTGCTTCTCTCATCTTGTCCAACGCCTGAGCACCTGCTTTATTTGACCCATCTCCCAACGAGGCCACAGTGTCAGCATCAAAAACGTACTCTCCATCTGCCAATTTTGCATCAATATCATCACTTTGTCCTGTTCCTGCACCTTGTACATAGTGCGTACCACCCCTTGTACTAAAAACCGTTTCTAAGGGTGATTTGGGGTAATGTGGGTGCCCAAAATGATCATTGATATGACCACCTTTTTTGGCATTTAAATTTTTAAACGAGGGAACAATACCTGATGTGCTTACGCTCTCAATAGGCATTTGATAAGCACCCATCAGTTTTAAGTTTTCATTATATGGAGATGTAGAACCTTGGCCTCCACCAGAGGTTGAACCTCCTGAAAGGCCTGCTGGAGAAGCAAAACCTGAGCTAGAGCCTTGGGTTGGTGAAAGTGAGGTTTTTGCGTCCTTGAGTGCAGAGGCCGCATTTGCTAGCGCAGAAGCTGTAGACAGAGCATCACCAGCATAGGTGTAGCCAGTAGGCGTCATGATATCTGCCATGCTTTGAGCAACTGGTGTTGATGCACCACCCAAAGTGGAAACCCCAGAGGCGGCGTTGCCACTCAAGTCAGTGATACTAGGTGCTAACTGTGAACTCATGTCACCAGTCTGGAGAATATTACCTAAGGTATCAAAGGATGGGTTCAGACCAGCACTTGCGTTAGCAACTGGAGCTAGGGAGGTTGTACCACCTGCTATGCCTGTACCAGCAGTTAGGTCTCCTGCTCCTTCTGCTGTCATGAGACCGGGCGTGCTCGCCATAACAGGCGTAGAGCTTTGAGCCGCCAACGCAAGGTCAGCAGACTCAGCATCTGTTCCAACAGAAGCAATAAGCTCAGGTGCGTAGATGGCACCAGCAACGAGTGCGGCATCCCTCAGGATGGGACTCTGCACCACCTGATTGACCACATTACCAACTGCGTTTCCCACATCAGAAACTGCATCTGATACACCATCTACAACTTTACCAAGTACACCACCACTCATTTATAGCTCCCCATGTAAAACATAAGGATCAATCTGGTTGATTCCTGAGTGTTTCATCGTAATGTTTTTTAACCCTGCAAGCTGTGCAAGTCTCAAATCTGTACCCTCATTTTGAGCGTACATAAGAATGGATTTCATGCCTTTATTCTTGAGAAACTTAGCCATTTTTCTCAAAGCATTGATATATTGTCTAGGTGGGTCACCATTGATAATGGCTAAGAGAACGTTTCTGTCTTTTTCTTTACAGAAGAAAATAACATTGTTAAATCTGATGGGCTTAAAACCTTGTCTAACCAAATTACCCATGGTTACGATAAGATCGTCATGGTTGCCACTCATATCATTGGTTAAGCGATGAGCATGGGCGATTTCGTGCACATCCTTCAACATATGTGGAGGATTGTTGTTGACAGGCTCATTGGCTATGTTGTCTGCCAAAGCGTGAGCTAACAAGTGTTCTATCATTTTTGTCCCTTTTGGAGTGACATTATTCCAACTAAACTTTCAGCCCATGTTTGCCACGTTGGGAAACCCCTGTGATCAGGTACTCCTGATTGCACAAAATACCCAATGCCTTGCATACCAGATGCCCACTCTCTCCAATTTTCCTCAGGCAAAGTCCCAAGTTGGTTTGGAGCAAAAAGTTCTGCCATATGAGCACACCATGCGTCCCAAGTATGCCCACGAGGATCGTAAACAACCATTATGGGTTACCTGTAGAGCGTTCATCGCCAATCTCACATGACAGCAAAACTTTACCCATTTGGTAGTTTCCACCATAGGTGTTGCTCTCAAACCTGATTCTCATCTCACGCCTTTGCTCTCTCATGTCGATTTTAAGCGTTGTGGGGCTAAATGTATATGGTCCAGTGGTGACATCGCTATCGTCAGCGTAGCCTTTGCCAGTGATGTAGAGGTTCATATTGCCATTTTGAACAAAATCTGGCTCGACTCGCTCGACTCGAATCCAACGGTTGGTGCCAGAGGGGTCCATCGCCCCGGGGCCCCCTGTCACCCACCCAATATTGTTTGTTTCAATGTAGCTCTGCACTGCATCTACATTTGTTAAATACACCTGATCCGTACCAGTCTCATGTTGCCAAATTGTATAAAACTGAGACATTGTCACAGAAACCGTTAAACCAGTTCCACTCGATGGTGCACGAGCAATCGTTGAAAGTGTTCCACTCAAAACGCTTTGGTACGAACCACCATTCACAAGCGTCAATCCAGTAACAGCCCCACCAGAAACGCTCGTTACTGTGAACAATGAATTAGTACCAGATCCACCACTTAATGCAACTACATCGTTTACAGCATAACTAGAACCACCACTCACAATAGTAACTGATGTGACTTCATAGCCTGTTGGAACGTTACTTCCCCAGATAGGGTAATGGAAAACCTCAGAAAAGGTCCCTGCAGATCTTCTAGCACCTATAGCTTGACCAGCATCGTACCAAGTTTGCTCTCTAACGTTATAGATAACAGCATCTGTGCATTCAGTTGCAGAACCCCTAGGGTAAAACCACCATATTTCACCCCAGCGTGGTACCTTGGTAACCCAAACTTTTTGCCTTTGAGCATAGTTCAGGTTGTCAAAAAAGTAATTTTGGTTCAAAGTATTAGGTACTTCTTGAACAACACCGTTGTAGACCAAAAATCTATCAACACCAGCCCAATAGTACAAGCCATCGTATTCAATAACTGAACTTGAAGACAATATAGAGGTCTGGCTAGAAATGATGTCATAAGTCCAGAAATAGCTATAACTACCTGAAGTTGTAGGTGTAAAGCTAACCCTAATCAATGAATCCAAAGCCCAAAATAGGCCAGAGGGTGAAGTTGTACCACCCCTGACAGGTAAGCCCTTAACAATCTTTCCTGTGGCTACGTTGTTGATGTTTGCATCAGAAGCAACCCAGTTGTTGAAGTCTCCTGCTGAACTGTTTTGAATCAATCCATCGTTACCATAAACAAAAAGGTAAGGGTGAATCACAACACAACCACCAGAAACAGCGATTTGATTGTCAAAAGTCACTGATGTATACAAAGTAAAAGTTAACCCTGCAGTTGTTCCTGCAGTAGTTGTAATGGCTGTTCCACCAAGGGTGCTCGATAGTGTGAACGTTGTCGAACCATTGGTTGCAATGATGTAATAAGTCTTAGGGCTTGCATAGTTCAGGATAGAACCAGTTCCTGTAAGCGTTCCTGTGATAACGACTGCTTCACCTGTAGCCAAAGTGGTGGAGGTGCAAGAAAATTGGCCTCCAGTTCCTGTGATAGCAACACCAGTAAGGCTAGGAGTGGTTCCAGTGGCATTTTGAGACATGGTTACTGTGTTGGTGACAACAGAAACAACAGTCGTTCCAGTGGGAATATAGGTGCCAGTGATCAATTGACCAGCACCTACTTTGATATCTGTGGAGCTTAAAGTGAGGGTATTTGAGCCATTGGTGGTAGCACCAAAGTCACTGAAAATGCCTACTTTGTTCATCGTCCCCCCGGGGAACTTGCCGTACAAAACAGGCGTGTTCACAGTGTTGTCAATGGCTGAGAGGTTCTGCCCCGGGTGCGCTACAAGCGTCTGCCCATTACCACCAGCATCATGTGCAATATCAAATTGCCACAAATTATTCGTTGAACTAGTGAAATAGTTCAGCGTATACTGCACTGGACCATACCCAGTACCATTAACGTTATTGGTTTGCCACTGCTCCAACCCTGCAGAATAGCCAGAAAGCACATAGTTAATGCCTCCAACAGAAGTCATTGTCATGCCACGGGATATGTCTGAGGCATTGTTAAAAATACCGTTGTATCCACCAATTTTACGAGGTCTACCACGCTGAAAGCGCACCCATACCCCATCCACATAAGATGGAGAATCAAACAAAGTACCATCCCTCTGGATGCCAGCTTTGATGTTTAGGGATATGACTTTTTCAGACATTAAAAAGAACCCCCAGAGATTCCATTAGGAACATAAAGTCCAAATGCTGAAAACAACGCACCTAAAGTTCCATTGATGGTTACACCTACAGTGTTGCTGGCAGGAAGATACAAACCTGTGGTTGTGTTGCCAGTAAAGTTGAGGCTGGGGGTGGAGGCAGTGCCTGCGGCCAGCGTAACGTTTGTAAACGTTCCCACAGCTCCAGAGTTGGCGTTGTATACGTTTGTTCCATCACAAATTGCAATTACAGATTGATTTTGTGCAACCACCAAAGTACCACTGCCACCAACGCTCGTTTGTATAGTGAAAGTGTAAGCACCAGTGGTGTTATTGGTAATTGAATACAACTGAACTGTAGAAGGTACTTGTAAGATCTGATTTGAGGTCAAAGTACCAGTGTAGGTCTGTATCGTGTTTGAAGCCTGCGCTGAACTCAGTACATACGTCCCACCTGTAACGCTAACAGCAAGCTGGGTGTATGCAAAAGCATTAGACCTACCATAAGCATAGGTATTAAAGCCTGAGCCATTACAAACAACGACCAAGGACTCAGTAAGCTGAAGTTGTTGGTTTGAATTTCCATCGATTGTGTCAGATCCTGAAGGAGTAATGGTTACGATACCAGTACCATTGTTTTTAATAATTACAAACCAGTTATTGCCTACAGTACCTGATGAGGGTAAAGTAATCGTTCCAGCACCAGTAGACCAAACAAACATTTGTGCTCTACTTGATGCACTTAAAGTTGCACTGGAGTAGATATTGCTTACTGTGTAAGCTTGATTAAGCGTGGTGTTAATTGCTGTTAAACCATACCCTGCAAGAGTAGAAGCATTTGCAGATGATGTACCAGCACCAAATTGAATCTCAGCCCAAGTACCAGCGTAAGTTGAATTGTTGGTTAAATATATGTAATACGCCAAGCCTGAGGCTATGGTAATCAGAGTATTTCCAAGAATGTCTGTAACTGTAAATGGGTTAGATCCAACGTTTCTGATCAAGGTTGATTGACCTGTAGAAACTTGGGTTGCAGGAGGCAAAATCAAAGATAGACTTGTAGTCGTAGCAGTGACATCGATGATGTTTGCCACAACAGAACCAGTGTTGCCATTGATAGGCCACTGAAGGTATGTATTCAAAGAAATACTTAAAGCCTCGTACCCAACTTGGGTAGGGCTGATCGTCTGGCCTGTGAACGGATCGGTATATGTGGTCATGATTAGCTATCCAGTGCGATGGCTTGTCTGTCAGCCAAACGGGAGGTGTCCTCGGTTTTGAGGGCGGCGATGGCGGCATCGTACTTCTGTTGAAATATCTGCCTCTGATCGTTTTTCAAGAAAATCATCGCTTGCAACAACGTACCAAAAATCATCGCATTTGGTGCATTCCTAGTCAGCCAATTTGTTTGGTTGTCACTTGCAAGAGGTTGAATTCTTTCGTAAAAAAGAACCTCAAATGAGTATGCTTGATCAGGTGTAGGTGCAACTAACCAATGTTCATAGTCATAGTCACCATAATATTTGGGTGTACCAGTGGTTGATCCAGATGGTGCATACTGCTCAAGATATTCGTATTTACGCAAAAAAACAGGCTGTTTAGAGCCATTGTTTGTTATATTCATCGATACAGTTTTGCGCCATCTTGCTGGCTTTGGTATCACATTGTTACCTGCAGTCATCGTAGATTCAACTACTTGTAACTGACCTAAGGTCTTGATTTCTTGAGCTATTTCAAACTCACAAAGAGTTATGAAAGTAGGTATTTGATTAACAAGGGCTGTGTCATTACGCTCTAGGTACTGTTCAACAGTAGTGACTAAAGAGTTATAAGTTAAAACGAATGATGGAGTCGTTGTAGTGGTCATGATTTAGCCATTCTTTTAGTCATTTTAACTACCTATACCCCTTCAAGCAAGGACTTGTAAAGCGTGTTCTGTTTGAGCTTTCCTGTCATCTAGCCCAATCGTTCCACCGTTGATTCGTTTGGTCAAGCCAAGATCGTCACCAGCCTCTGCCAGAGAATTGCATCCATGGGTAGACCAGAACCAACCTGCACTTAGACAGGCTACCCTTGGCTGTCTGACCAGCTCAGGTTGCATAACCAAGTCGAGCCCCAAAGCTTGTCCACAGTGCCAGTAATTGTCGTGTCCTGTAAGCTGAAAGAGACCACCCCCTCTGAACCTCCATCCATCCCCAGAAGCCTCATCTCGGTTTCCCATACGGTTACTGTAGATGTGGTTTGCAATCAACTGAGGCTGTCTGGCGTACTTGTTAGCTTCTTCAATAGTGGGAAAACGCTTAGACCAAAGTTTCATCAAAGACTCAGCCTTGTAGTTCAAGTTTTCCTCTAAAGCTCTGAAATGGTTGGATTCATGGGAGGCTTGGGCAATAAACCTAGCTTCTTGAGCCACAGAATTGATCTTAAAACGTTCAAAAGTCTCTTTTAAGGGGTCTACCCACTCAGGACCTATCCCTAGAGCATGGAGCTTTTCTGCTGTAATCATTTGACACCCTCATTCACGGTTTCCATTACTTGGTTGTAACGGGCGATGCAGGAGTTGTAGCTGACGATGGCTGAGTCTCCATCTGAGGCGATTTGGACAATATCTTTAATAGCCTGTCTGTCAGATTCGGCTCCAGAGGCTCCATCCCCAGTGGAGGAACCTGCACTGGCTTGTACACCACAGGTGGAGGGGAGGCGCAACTCGCCAGAGTCAATGCGAGCATTAATACTATTTTGCTTGGTTTTAATGTCATTTTTGGCCTGTTTTAGTTGGCTGGTGGCTCTTGCGAGCTTTTGCCCGAGTTCTGCTTCTTTTGCACGAGCTTCGCCATTAAGTCTTTCAATTTCTGCTTTATCTTCGTCAACTCGTCTTTGATAGCCTCTGTGATCAGCAACATAATAACCTCCTGCGATGACTAACAAAAAACCCACAACTTTCATTATGAAAGCGTGGGGCTTTAACATAGGGAGAAACCCTACTAGATAACTCAATACATAAGCAACTGCACCAACTGCCAAAGCAATAACTGCTAGCCAATAAAACAAGTCATCAAAAAACCATGAGAGCATACTAAGCATTTTTAGCCTCTGCTCTAGCCATAGCCATGTGTTCTCTTATTTCATCATCTTCTAAGGTTGGTGGACCTTTAGGTGGTGGTGGTGGCGTCCAAGACTCGTCAAACTGAGGATTCTTAAAGGTAGGCAAAGATCCAAAAGGTTGGGTTGAGGCAAAGTTTGACCCAAAGTTTTGCCCCATTTGCCCCATCATGGGCTGGCCTTGCATACCATAGCAATTCATGGGCATAGTTGGAGCTGTAGCTTGTTTTATAGCTCCTATGGTACTTGCTACTCCACCAGCTACTTTTTTGCCTGCTACGCCTCCTATGGCACCTACAATCAAGAGAACGATGTCATTTAACATCTTTTGATCAGCTTGGTCCATCGGTGATATGGCTTTGAGGGGCTGAATTACAAAAGTAGTCCTGTAAATCAAGGAAATAACAATAAAAAATAGAACAGCAGTGATGGATATGACCACAAATGCCCATACCCTCGTTTCTATTTCATCATTTGTTAGCTTGTTCAACTTTCTTCTCCAGAACTGGTGCTACTAGGTACTCAGGGCAAGTTTGACTGAACTCACAGCGAGGATGTTGACATTCTTTGTCTTGAAAGTGGTCAAAGTCCTGACATATATATCTATATTTGTCTTCACATGAACACAAAAACGGGAAAAGTATACATATCAATACTGACGTATATACAAAATTGAATTTTTTAATCATTTCCCTTCAATCCTTGTCAAAGCTTTGTTGACCCTAAGTTCCATCTGCCTCACATCCACATACATCCAAGCAATCAGGGGAATCAACAATAACAAAACGACCAATAGAACAACAATCAGTAAGATGGCGAGTGTGTCATGCTTAGAATCATTAGCCATATCCACATCAGCATCAGCACTGTAATTGCTGTAGCCACCATTCTTCCCTTGATTAGATCTGCCTTTTGCTGACGTTGCCATTTTGCCCTACGCTCCTTTAGCATTTCTTCTCTCCTTGCTAGAGCCTGCACGTTGGCAATGTGACCAATTTGCTGATTGACACGAGTGTACAAATCCTTCAACTCATGTGGAACGTGGTACACCATGTAGTCACTCAGCTCCGTATTCAACTTCTCCATCTGCAAATTGGCAATCGTGATCTTGATCGCCGCCTCCTGACCCTCGTCATTATTTGCATGGAGAGCAAATTCTTCCTGTTCTTTAACGTAATTCTTCAGCGAGTTATACGCTTGAAAGAACTTGATGAGAGCATCACTGACTTGTTGGTAAATGAGGTTTTCGTCAAACTCTGGTGGAGGCTCTTTCTTTTTCTTAACTTTCTTAACAGGTTGTGCAACTTCTGGTTGCACTTCCTCTTTTTTACCAAAAACAGCACTCAGGAACCCAAGAAGACCCTTGGCTTTCTTCTGTACTGTCTTAACGTCTTTGATAACTCCATCAACTTCCTTGGCAATGTCAGTAACAATTTGACGCCCTTCCTTGTACATCTCACAAGCGTCTTTGCAGAGCTTGAAAGCACCTGAAGCAAGGGCAACGAGGGTGAATGGATCAATTTGTTACACCCCAAAAAAGTGTTTGAAGAACGTGCCAGCAACGCCGGGGCCCAACAGCACCAAAACCATCACCCCATAGAGCAAATACTCTATCTTCGTCATTCGCTTGTCCCCATCCTTCAGCATCTGAAAGATATGGTTATACCTTTCAGTGCAGATAGCCTCATGGACAGCAAGGTCCTTCTCGACATCAGCAGACATCAGTCAAACCCTCTTAAAGTCTTAGCCAAGTTTTTACGCTTTGCCATCTTGGGTGAATCAGTGGACTTAACAGCCAACTTCTTCATAGGTATTTTTTTGCCCTCAGGTACACCAAGGGCTTTATGCAAAGCACCCTTATGTTTGATTGCTTTTTGTATCCACTGTTCACTCATGATTTACTCCTTAGATGGTGCTGGCTCTGGATCTGGCTGAGGTGCAGGCGTTGGGTCTACAACTGGTGTATCCACAACTGGAGCAGGATCAGCAGAAACAGGGGTATCACTATTAGTAACATTTTCAGTCTCCACAGGTTGTTCAACAGTATCAAGCACAGGAGCAACAAATGTGGGCTCAGGTGCAGTTACCAAAGATACTGGAGGCTGAACAACAGCATCTTTTACTTCAGGATATTTTGTGTGCAAGTAGTCAATAAACCTATGCAGTTCATCTGAAACTTCTGTTTCAAAATCCTGTAAATGTGCTCTGATTTCTTTCAAAAATTGCATGATTATTCTCCAATGATTGCAGTTGATGTTTCACGATCTATTTGCATCTTGCCATAACAGACAAAATTCCAATCTTGACCATTTTGGTCTTTTTCAGTTTCACAAGGAATATTTATTTTTACATTTTTAAATAAATATTCTTTTCCATCTTCAAACACCCTCCAACAATGATCAGGTGTTCCCCTACCTTCTTGACCTCTTGTTTTGTTGAATCTTATCGAATACTTCACAC
>Ga0214164_1001168_pt1 | contig 15418 bp, 10 predicted proteins | sample TroBogepilimnion_13_FD_153003 | JGI IMG/M metagenome (GOLD analysis project Ga0214164, IMG submission 153003) | Freshwater microbial communities from Trout Bog Lake, WI - Practice 03JUN2009 epilimnion v4 | ecosystem: Environmental > Aquatic > Freshwater > Lake > Epilimnion/Euphotic zone ...
GGCTAAACATGAAGTATGCCACCGAGCATAATTTTAAAACCATAGTTACTTCTGGCGGGGGCTTTTCCAATCACCTGATTGCCACTGCATTTACTGCCCGGAAATTTGGTCTTTCATCAGTTGGAATTGTCAGGGGAAAGTATGACAAGTTAACACCTACGTTGCAAGCCTGCAGAGATGAAGGTATGGAGCTGATATTTGTAACAAAAGAAGATTATAAAAACCACAACGAACCCGACTGGGCCAATGAATTTGTTCGCCTTTTTGATGAGATTTTATTTGTTCCGGAAGGCGGCGCCAATGAATGGGGCAGGGCAGGGGCATCATTACTGAGCAGGTTTGTTGCTGATAATTATACCCATGTTTTAATTGCCGTGGGCTCAGGAACCACACTTATTGGTCTGAGAAACAGCCTGCCCTCAGAGCAGCATATACTGGGGTTAGTACCAATGAAAGGAGGCGATTATCTGCATAAGTATATTGCCACACACCTGCATGAGGGGAAAAATAAAAACTGGCAACTGAATGATGATTATCATTTTGGGGGATTTGGGAAGTGGAACCCGGAGTTGATCCGTTTTATGAATGATTTTTATACCGAAAACAAAATACCATTGGATATAGTCTATACTTCAAAAATGATGTATGGCCTGCAACAGTTATTGCTGAACAATGATTTCTCGGTAAGTGACCGGATATTGTGTATCCATTCGGGTGGTTTGCAGGGGAATATGAGTGTTCGAAATGAGTTGATTTACGACTGATAAAATATTTGATAGTAAAGGTTAGGATTTCAGGATGTCTGATTTTATACCTTCCCTGCTTTTTAACCTTTTTACTCCTGTTCTGTTTCATTTTTATGCTTAAATTGCATTAGTTTTCAAAATCATGTCTCTGAAAGGGAAGAAAATAGTACTAGGGGTTACCGGAAGCATAGCGGCCTACAAAACGCCGCAACTGGTGCGTTTGCTGGTAAAAGCCGGCGCTGAGGTGCGTGTGGTGATCACAGATGCTGCCGCACTGTTTGTTAGCCCTTTATCTCTGGCTACAGTGTCCAAACATCCTGCTTTATCATCGGTGTCTGATGGCTCTACCTGGAATAACCATGTGGAACTTGGTCTTTGGGCTGATGGCATGCTTATAGCCCCATGCAGCGCCAATACTTTAGGTAAGCTGGCTAACGGTCTTTGCGACAATCTTTTAAATGCTGTATATCTTTCTTCCCGTTGCCCGGTATTTATAGCACCGGCTATGGATGAGGATATGTGGCTTCACCCATCTGTTCAATCAAATGTTTCCCGGCTTAAAGGTTTTGGCAACCATTTGATACCGGTAGGTCATGGCGAACTGGCCAGCGGGCTGACAGGGGATGGCAGAATGGCTGAACCAGAGGATATTATTCAATACCTGGATGGTTTTTGGGGAGGCAAATCCAGACCGCTCACTGGCATAAAAGCATTGGTAACAGCTGGCCCGACTTATGAGCCCATAGACCCTGTTCGGTTCATCGGCAATTTTTCATCCGGTAAAATGGGTATTGCGGTGGCAGAGGCAATGGCAGAGCGGGGAGCCGAAGTTACTTTGGTGCTGGGCCCATCCAATGAACGTACTGCTCATTCAATGGTAAAAACAATACCAGTAGTTACTGCGCTCGAGATGTATGATGCATGTATGGCTGAGTTTCATCAATGCCAGATAGCCATATTAGCAGCTGCAGTAGCAGATTACCGGCCATTGGTAAAAGCCAGTGAAAAAATTAAGAAGAACGAAACTGAATTCAATCTGATACTTACAAAAAATAATGATATTCTGGCCAGCCTGGGTAAAATAAAAGAACCCTGGCAAACGTTAGTAGGTTTTGCACTGGAAACCAATAATGAGCTGGAACATGCATCCGGTAAGCTGGAGGCGAAAAATGCCGATATGATTGTGCTTAATTCACTTAAAGATGAAGGAGCAGGATTTGGTCATGATACCAATAAAATAACCCTTCTGATAAAGGGTAAAGATAACCTGGATCTGCCGCTGCAATCTAAGAAAAGCGCAGCCGCGGCTATTGTTGATAACCTTATTAAATTGCGATATGCTCAAGAAACTGTTTAGTCTGGTTTTGGTTCTTTCGGTAAGCCTGGAGGGGTGGGGCCAGGAGTTCAACTGCAAGATATCTATCATGCATGATAAAATTACGAATGTCGACCCACAAATGTTTGTAACCATGCAGAAGGCATTCAATGATTTTTTCAATAGTCAGAAATGGACCCCTGATGAATACAAACCTGCTGAAAAAATTGATGTCAATATTCTCTTTAACCTCACCAGCAACAACCTGAACGGTGATGTGGATGCCTATGCCGGTACTATGAATATTCAGGCTACAAGGCCGGTTTATAACTCGGGTTATACTTCTACTATTGTCAATTATATTGATAAGGATATTGCTTTTCACTTTGGCCAGGGAAATACGCTTCATTTTGATGATAACCAGGTTTCGGGTACGGATCCACTGGCGGCTAATGCAACGGCAATTATGGCCTATTATGCTTACCTAATACTTGCCCTCGATTACGACAGCTTTTCACCTGAGGGTGGCACTGCTTACCTTAAAAAGGCACAGAATGTTACCAACAGCGCTCCGGATGGTAAGGGGATTTCAGGCTGGAAATCGGCAGAGAACCAACGCAACAGGTACTGGATTACCGATCAGTTACTGAATACACGTTTCAGTGAGGTGCGCGGTTTTTGGTATACCATGCATCGCGAGGGTCTGGATAGCATGTACATGAAGCCCAATGAGGCTCGCACACGGATACTAACCAGTCTAAAAAAGCTGTATAATGTGAACCGGGAAAACCCGAGCTCCATATTGCTTCAGTTTGTCTTCAACGCTAAATCAGATGAGATACTGCATATATTGGCCCAGGCGCCTAAGCCAGACCGTGGCCAGTATATAACACTGCTCAGCGCTATGGACGTACCCAATTCGGGTAAGTATAATGCTTACAGGTAGCTTGCAATTTACAATTTACAATTCCAGAACATTTGAACAGAATATTTCCAGTTATCCTGCTTTTATTATTAGCTGTTTCCTGCAAAAACAAAGCTTCGGATCAGGGCTACCATATGCCACCCAAAATGATGCAGCAGGTGCTTATGGATGTAAATCTCGCTGAAGCATTCAGCACTGTGGTAAGAGACAGCGCTCATAAACCGGGTACGAAAAACAATGATTCACTAGCTGTATATTACGCTTCTATATTTAATCATTACAAGATTACTTCAGAGCAATTTCAGGAAAGCCTGGAATGGTATAAAGCCAATCCGGATAAACTGGACACCATATACACCAGCCTACTTGCCAAAGTAACAACCACACAGAATAAAATGGCCCCTGCCCCTGCAGCAACCAATACAGTGTTTCCCCATCCGGCGCCGGTATTGCCTCCTAATTATATAAAACCGGGTGACCGTATACATCATAATTTACCAGTTATTCCGGGTAAGCCATAATGGCGAGCTTTATTTATATGCAACTACAATTTTTAAACAACTCAGGATATGAGGTAGGAAAGTAAAGGTTAATATTATTATAGAACAGTTCTACTGCCAGGATACGGCTGAATTCAATTTACCATTATTCTTACCTTCGCCTGATGAACATAAAAAGAGGGCTGCATTTTGGTTTGCTGATGATGGGGTGTTTGTTTATTTCCAATGGTGTTGTTGCCTTGATTATTACCGAACCATTTAAACTGACAAAAGTCTTATTACTCATTCCCGCAGGCCTGCTTCTTGTTGCTATCGCCTATGGTATTCGGAGGAAATATAACCTGAATAAAATGGACTGAAACCATATTTTGTTACTGTTTTTTTAAAATCTCACCAAACTTGGTGATTTTAATAAAAACAGGATCGGAGTTCAGTTTTATGATTTATTTTTGATTTTCTTAACCAACATAAATCAAAACAATACTGTCTTTAACGGTAAACTATTCAAAATTAAACTTATGAAGCGAATTTCTCTCCTGGCATTGGTGTTGTTATTAGGTTTTTCTTTAAGTTCATCGGCCGCCGAGGGCTATCATATTCAGCTGAAAATGACTGATATGAAAGACTCCCTTGTTTACCTGGTTCACTATTATGGAAAGGGCAGGCCAACAATTTTTATTTCCGATTCCGTTAAAATGGACCATAACGGTGTTGCCGTATTCGATAGTAAGGTCAACCACGATTCTACTTTTGTTGGTGGTATCTATATTATCCTGGTTAAAGATGCTGAGCGTACCAATTTCGAATTTTTGCTCAATAAAGGCGATAATATGACTATTACAGCTTCCAGAAGCAAATTGCCTGAAGGAGTTAAATTTAAAAACTCACCCGAAAATGAACGTTTTGAAGAGTACGTAGATTATCTGAAAGGCTACTCTGCCGATCAGGATAAATTGAAAAAAGAACTGGAAAAAGCAACTTCCTCAGCTGATACTGATGCTGTACGTAAAAAATCGGTTGCTGCTTCTAAGGTACTTACCAAATACCGTCGTGATTATATTAAAAAATATCCGGCAGATCTGTTGTCTGCCGTTTTTGGTGGTATGGAAACTCCTGAAATACCTGAAGGGCCTCATTATCTTGAGGATGGCGTTACTAAAGATTCCACTTTTGCCTATCGGTATTATAAAACACATTACTGGGATGGATTCAACTTCCGTGATGACCGGCTAATATATACACCGCTTTATGACTCCAAGATAGAAGAATATTTCACCAAACTGGTGCTTCCCTGGCCCGACAGTGTGGAAAAAGAAAGTGATGACCTGCTGCGCAAATGCAAGGGCACCAAGGATATGTTTCATTATACGCTCTGGTGGCTGACCCGTAATGCCGAAAACAGTAAAGTAATGGGTATGGATGAAGCGTTTGTATACCTGGTTGAGAATTACTACATGAAGGGAGATGCCTTCTGGCTCACTAACGAAGAACTGACCAAGTATATGGACAGGGCCCAGAAAATAGCGCCCAATGTGATAGGAAATATTGCCCCAGAAATAAAACTGCCTGATGTAGTTTCCAAAAAAGAACAAAGTATGATGGGCCTGAAAGCTAAATATACACTGGTTGTTTTCTATTCACCTAATTGCGGCCATTGCCAGCACGAAATGCCGGGACTGGATTCTCTTTACAGAGCTGTGCTCAAAGATAAGGGCGTAAAGATCTACACCGTAGCTACTGAAACAGATGATACAACCATCCACAATTTCAATAAGAAATATAATATGACCGACTGGACCAACACCTGGGACCCAGACCATACCAGCGACTATCACAATAAATATGATGTATACAGCACACCTACCATATACCTGCTCGATGATAAGAAGATAATAAGGGGTAAAAGGCTAGACCATAACAATATAGCCAATGTGATTGATATGCTCGAAAGAAGGGCTAAGGATAAAGCAAAGGAAAAGGGTGCAAAACAATAATATAAAAAGCTACACAAATGTTGATAACAGAGCCCTGCAATGTTGCGTGGCTTTATTTTGGAACTGAGTTGGCAGAAAATTTTCTGCTATAGTTTATAGTTATTTCTGCTTCATTTCATATTTTACCTTTTGCAATCTGCTAAAACAGGTACAAATAAAATTGGTGCTACTGTTGATGACCACCTTACCGTTTAAGATTTGTACCTGATTTTGTTAGAAGGCAGGAAATAGCCACCCATTACGGGATGATTTTTCGGATAATAATCAATTATTCAGAAATCAGAGAATCAATCAATTTCTGTATTACAACAGTCTCGATTAGCATAACCCGTTTTTTTTTGCTTTATTCGCACATAAATTTTCTGTTTGGGCAAAAATAAATTAATAGTTATCACTGCTCCGTCGGGTTCAGGTAAAACCACATTGGTAAAGTGCCTCCTGGAATCCTGCCCTGAAGTTGAATTTTCAATATCAGCATGTACCAGGCTGCCGCGAAACGGTGAAATAAACGGAAGGGACTATTACTTTTATAATGAGGAGGCGTTTAAAAGACTTATTGAAGAGGATGCATTTGCTGAATGGGAAATGGTATATACGGGTAAGTATTACGGAACTCCAAAAGCGGAATTGCAACGTATCTGGGATAAGGGCAGGATCCCGCTGGTGGACATAGATGTGCAGGGCGCTCTTGCGCTCAGGGCAAGCTATCCCGGCAATTGCCTGACCATATTTATTGAAACCCCATCGCTGGAAGTATTGAGGGAACGCTTGATGGCCAGGGGAACAGAAACACCGACCAGCCTTGAAGAAAGGATAAGTAAAGCAGCTTATGAATTGACTTTCGCTTCGCAATTTGACAGGATAGTTATTAATGACAACCTGGACACTGCAATAAAAGATCTGAACAGAGTGGTTGAAGAATTTGCCGGAAACTGAGTTGTTTTTTTAATGCATAACTGGTTTTATTTTTATCCTGCCGATCTGAATTAATTTATTTTTCAATTTCCTTATTCTTTAAACCGGTTAAACTACTATTTTTGGGTATCATCAATTAAGTATGGCTAAAACACAAAATACCAGACCTGTACATGTTGCACGGCCACCACAATTGCCGGTGGCTGAGCCGCCAATGCCAAGAGCTGAGGCGCAACCCAATACTATTTATGATTTTAAAGTGCAGGCAGTTATCGTTGGTTTGCTTGCGCTTATATTTTATTTCAATAGTTTTTTTAATGAAGTTGCCCACGACGATGGAATTGTTATTGTAAAGAATGAATATGTTCAGGAAGGGATAAAGGGTATACCCAAAATTTTCACGAAGGATGCCTACGATAGTTATTACCGGTTGCTCAATACCACCAATCAGTTATCTGGTGGCCGTTACCGTCCGCTATCTATCGCCACATTTGCTATCGAACAGTCATTTATGGGTGCTATGCCCGAGGAGGCCCTGGACAGTGTAATGAGGCAGAATATTACTTATGGCGTGAGAGGCGATCAGGAGCAGAAGCTTATCAGGCAAATGCATGTAAGGCATGCCATTAATGTATTGTGGTATGTATTGTCTGTCATTGTGGTGCTCTGGTTTCTGAGGTTTATAGTTTTTCGCAACGATTTGCTTATTGCACTTACCGCAGCCGTTTTGTTCACCATTCACCCCATACATACCGAGGTAGTTGCCAATGTGAAAAGCCGTGATGAGATAATGTCGCTCCTGTTTATGTGCCTCACCTTTATTTTTGCTTTCAAGTACGAAGAGAATAAAAATAATTTCACGTTCCCGGTTACCAGTATCGAAAGCTTTTTTAAGAAATTCGGGTTCCTGATTGCAGGGTTGATCAGTTTTCTCCTGGCTTTCCTCTCTAAGGAATATGCGGTAACTATGGTTGTATTATTGCCGCTTGCTTTCTACATTTTCAACAATTATTCATGGAAGAGAAGTATACTCACCATTGTCCCTTATCTGCCGGTGGTGTTACTCTACATAGCTATCAGACTCAACGTTATTTATTTTGGCAATCCCGCTCAGGATTTTGAAGTCCTGAATCCGTTTATTCTCAAGCATCTGCCTGGCATGGCTAATTCCATCGAATCTATCAATAAACCGGTTATATCGTATTTTCCATTGCTGATATTGGCCGGCAGTGCATTTACTGTTTTCAGATATACACAAACTTATTACGAGGAAAAATCAGAAGCAGCTATATTTAAAAAAATAATGATGTCCTTGCTGCCTTTTGTTATTCTTTCCGGTATTTATTTGCTGGTGCTGATGGCAGCAGTTCCGGGGTCCAATGCCAATTCCGACAACGAAGTACTTAATAATCCCTACCTGTTCACCGTGGGCCATCAGAAGCTGGCTACTGAAATAGCCACTTCACTTAACTATCTGAAACTCCTGATTTTCCCGCATCCCTTATCTGCCGATTATTCTTACGATTCCATCCCTTACCGGGATTTCACAAGCGATCTGGTGTGGTTATCTTTACTGGTACATGCAGCACTGGTAGTTGCCATGGTATTTACCTTCAGAAAACGAAACCTGCTTTGTTTTGCCATAGCATTCTATTTGTTGCATTTGGCAATGGTCTGCAATATCTTCTTCGATATAGGCGCTACAATGGGCGAAAGGCTTATCTACCATTCTTCTTTAGGGTTTGCAATAGCCGCTGCATGGCTGATATGGAAAGGTTTTGAACGGTTGATGCCTGCTGAAACTGTCCAGAAAGCGATGATAGGACTGATGTCTGTTATAATACTCCTATTCGGCTATATTACTATTCCCCGCAATGCAGACTGGAAAAATGACGGTACCTTATTTGAGGCAGATCTTAAGGTGGTACCAAACAGTGTGCTGGTATGTGCCAATGTAGCCGCTTCTTATATCACAAGGGCCGATGAAGTAAAAACCGATACCGAAAAACATGCCTACCTCTATAAAGCCATCGCGCTTCTGGACCATGCGCTAAGCATTCACCCCAATATGGTGGCATCCTACATCAACCGGGGTATAGGCTGGTATAAATTGGGCGATATGGATAAAGCCAAGGCCAACCTGGACAGCGCTAAAAGACGGTATCCGAATTACCCTACACTGCCGGGTATTTATAAGCTGATAGGGGAGGACTACATGAATAAAGGTTGGAGTAAGTATGGTAAAAACGGAATGTACCCTGAAGCTGTTGCGGAGTTTAAAAAAGGTATAGAAATTGACTCTGCCAATGCCGACCTGTGGTATAACCTGGGAGGAGCATATTATTCCAACCACCAGTTTGCCGAGGCTGTCGATGCCTGGAAAGTAGCCCTGAAGCTAAGGCCCAATTATGAAAAGGCCCAGCGAGGTATGCAGGCAGCCATTGCGAATATGAATGCAATGAGCGGGCAGCAACTGAAAAAGTAGGTTTTGGTTGGGCTTTGGGTTTATTGTTATTTAAGTCATTTATACCTGCTTTTGTTCGTTTTTATCCCTGATTACCTCTGGTGAAAAACTGGGGCATTTAGAATTGCAGTGGGCTTTCTGATACCCTGTTATTTTTATTATTGATTGTACTTTTTTAGACGCTGCGAATGAATCCTTTAGCTGTGTTTTCAGAGCTTTGAATTCAGCGGTTGGACAAGATGCTGAAAACACCTAATAGTTTGCGCTGTAAAAATTATAATAAGGGAGAGCATCCCTGTCCGTTAACATTTTGCGGTAGTTCTCAGATGAGATTAGCATTACCTTCAGTTCATCGGGTGCAAAGCCTTTAAATACATCTGAAGCCAGAAGGTCCTGCAGGTAAGCTTTTGCTGCTGCAACATTGGCAAACTGCCTGATCACCAGCACTCCCTGGTCTATATTATACAAATCGAAGAGCAGGTCAAGGCCCGCTGCTGCGTATTTGCCGCCATTTACATCTTTCACAGCCTGTTTAAGTCCTGATGTCCTTGAATCTATACCTGGCAATACAATAATGCAATATTGCGGACTGTCGGCATGGTAAGTATATCTTGGCGGAATATTGGAGGGCACAACCGGAGCGCTGGGTTTCACTGGTGCCGCAACAGGACTTGCTGGTTTAGAGTTAGCTGCAATAGCTGAATCCCTTTTTCTGCTAAATTCATTCTCATTGTACCAGGATGGTTTTCCGCCATTGCGCACCTCCTTAATGTATTGCTTCACTTCTGTAGCCCATGGGGCTAGGGTATCTTTAGGATAAGCCTTCAGGAATTTGGAAATTGAAGAGTCGGCCGTATTAAAGTCGCTGGAGCCGGCATAAGCCATAGCTTCTACCACATCAAACCGTTTCTGATAAGAGGGGTTATCGTATTGTTTTTTCGCCTCACGCACATGCATCAGCGCCTCGGTATACTGGTGCATCATCAGCAGGTTGTAGGTTTCATCAAAATACTGAGCCACGGTTTTGCCGCCTATCACTGTTTCAGGCTTGCTCTCACTGGTGCGAGGGCGAACCAGGCTTGCATACTGCGATGCCGGGAATTTTGCGAGTAGCTCTTCTGAATATTTTTTAGCCTTTGCCAGATCATCTGCTTTCATAGCAATCTGGTAGCGCAGGTACAACTCTTCTTCCTTCTGGTTGTGGTCGGGGAATCGTATATCCAGCGTATCCAGCGTTCCGGAGGCTGCTTTATAATCATCCAGTTGCTTGATGTAAGCCTTAGCAAGCAATATATAGGCCCGTTGTTCAATTTTTGCCGAAAGTTCTTTCTGAGGCTGTGTATTGGGTATTTTTGCCAACAGGCTTTCTTCAGTTGGTAATCCGTTCTCTTTTTGTGTGCCGGTCTGCGACAGGTCATCATCAGATCCGCTGTTGCCTGATGTAGCTGGGGCCAGCCGCCAGTTATCTTTCAGTGGCCGGTTTCCCCATTTCTTTATAAAATCTGCTTTGCCCTGTTGCATCAGGGTAGGATTACTGAAATACCAGTTGGCACCATCCTTATTGTCATCCTGATCGGCGGTAGCAACAGCTGTAACGCCCGAATTTTCGGCATTCGAGATACTATCCTGTATCTTTTTCTCAAGGTCGCGCAGGTAGCGGCGAATAGCCGCCAGTTGTTCTTTTTTGCTTAATGTGGACAATTCCATCAGGCTGTCCTGATCATGAATTACCCTCGCCGGACCGGATATTTCCTCAAGTCCCTTAGCCCGCTGTACTGCTGCCAGCACAGTATTGTCTTTAGCTGCTGCCGATGAATATTTGGATGCGCTGTCATAAGCCCATTTTGCATCAGAGTACCTGGCAGTAGAGTAGTATACGTCTCCCAGCGCCGCATAAGAAAGCGCTTTTTGTTTCTTCGATGCTTTGGGTGTGTTGGCGCTTTTGGTCAGGTAGGTTATTGCTTTTTCTGTCTGGTGGGCTTTTAAAGCAAGTTGGCCCATTACAAAATATACCTGGTCGTAGTAGGTTACATATTTGCCATCATTCAGCACTTTCTTAAGCGGCTTCATAGCATCATCTACATCTTCGCCCGACAGCAGCCTGTTAGTGGCAATGTACTTACGCGAATAGAAATCCATTTCAATCTTTGGATAATAACTGATCACTTTTTCAAAACTTGCAGCCGATGCTTTATAGTTCTCCATATTCTGCAGCAACTGGCCGTTAAGAAATGCAGCTCTCAGGCGCAACCAGTTGGGCAGATGGCTGTCATCGGCAGCAATATCCAGTTGTTTGGATGCGGCCTTGTCGTTATTCTCCGACAGGAAGGCGAAAGCTTTTTCTATAGCAAGCCTGCCCTTCAGGTCTTCCGGCAAATTTTTGTCTGTTTCCAGCAGCGACAGTATAGATTCTGCATTCTCCACCTGGTGGCCTTCTGTATAGGTTCGGGCCAGCCATAGTATAGCATCATTATGCACCGACTTATGTTTCAGGAAATCAAGCCGGCTTTTCTTTTCGTCATCGGCTATAGTCGGGGCATCTTTTGATGCACCGCTGTAACCATATCCTTTAGCTGCCTGCTCCTTCTTGCGGGCAGCCTCATCCTGACTGATTATATACCGGAACGAAGTTGCTGCATATTCATACTTGCCCCTGTAGTAGTAAGCTTCGCCCATAAGCAGGTATAAATCATTCGACCATTTTACCCTTGGGTCATGTATCTGTATGCCCACCGAAATTTTCCGGACTATGGTATCCATATCAGCTGACATCATACTGGAGTCCCGGTTCGGGTCGAACGGGTAAAGTCCAATGAGTGAATCATAGTTCTCCTTTCGGGATCGCTGCATATTCTGTAATGCCTCGTCCATCTTTCGGTTGGCATTATAATAATAGTTGTAATGGGTGAAAGAATTCTGGGTAAATCTTCGCATAGGAGACCATCGTCGCTTAAGCATAGAAGCGTTCGACCATTTCTCGTGTTTCTGTTTCATTTTTATCTCCAGCTTCAGTTTTTTATCCTGGTCCTTTTTCTTCTCTTTGGCCTTGGCAAGCGCCTCCTTTTCTTTTTTGACTTTTGCAAAACTATCTGTCCTGGCCTTGCGCACTTTCACCAGGCTGTCCATGGTCTTTGTGCGGATAGCCTTAAGGCTGTCTGCCGATTTTTTCCGGGCAGTTTTTGTGCTGTCTATTGAACGTTTCCGTGCTTTCGATATGCTGTCTCTGAAGTTCTCCTGGGATTCTTTTACACTATCGGTATGGTTTCTGCGCACCATACTCACACTATCAGTATACCGTTTGCTCGACCGGTATTTCTTTATTTTTGCCAGGCTGTCTGTGCGCTTTTTCTGTATGGTTTTAACGCTGTCCGTTTTGTTTTTACGCGACGCAGTCAGGCTGTCGGTAATTACTTTCCTTGCATCTTTCAGTGAATCCATGTGCGATTCCCTGGTCTTTTTTAAAGCTGTTGCTTTATTTGTCCGTGATTTGGCTAGGCTATCCTTGTAGTGTTTTGATTCTCTGTATTTTCGTATCGAAGCGGTGCTGTCGGTAATATGCTTACGGATTTTCTGGGTACTATCTGTTTTGTGCTGGCGGGCAGTTTTTGCACTATCAGCAATATGTTCGCGCGCATCGCGCATACTATCGGTATTGTGTTCGCGGGCAATACGGATACTGTCATTTGTATGCGAACGAGCATCTTTAAGGCTGTCGGCGTTGGGTTTGCGGGATGTGGTATCCTCATTATCATAGTCTACCATATCCACTGTTCTGCGTTGAGCGTGGGTGTTGGTGAGGCTGTTGAAAATAAAAAAACCTAATACAATAAATAATATTATCCTAAAATTCAATGCGACTTATCTTTTGCTAACCATTAGAACGAAAAACCGGCAATAATATTATATAATTTCGCTCCAAAGGGGCTATTTGGGGTTAATTTTCAAAAATAATCAAAAAAAGAAATTGAGCTTGCTTATATTATTATAAATTAACAAAACAATTTGCCTTATTTGCAGTGTATTCCTGTAATTTAGTCCTGTAAAAGAAGGCAATAATGCCAACTTAGCCAAAAGGAAATTTTTAATAACAATTTCATGCAGCAACCGAATAAAACGCTCCGTTATGCTGGCCTTGCCAGTCAGTGGATAGTTATGTTGCTGGTAGCTGTATGGATTGGGTATAAAGTAGTTCACTGGTTTCATCTGAATATTGGATTTATAATTGTTTTTCCATTAATTTCACTTGCTGTATCATTGTGGCTGCTTTTTAAAGAACTGAATAAACCAAACGAATGAAGAAACAGTACATCGGAGTTATAGTATCAATTTTTGCAGTGCTGAGTACTGTTTTTTTTGAAATGAGGAAATACGCACCGGATTATCAGTTTACTGTTCTGGAAACAGGAAATACAATTATGGCAGCGCTGTCTGTGATCACCTATCTGATCATTGATAAGCAGCTTAACGGAAGGCCCCAGGCATTTATACGCAGCGTATATGCTTCTTCGTTTCTTAAGCTAATGGTTTGTATGATATCTATTGTGGTTTATGTATTCCTCAACAAGAACGGTGTTCATAAACCATCAGTGTTTGTTCTGTTCGGGGTATATGCCATTTACACCATTACAGAAACACTCATACTGTCGAAACTGGTGAGAAAAAAGTAAAAATTAAAGTCAAAATGATTAAACTATAATCGGCAGAAAATATTTTAAGAAAAGCGGCCATCAGTATGGTAAAGGCAAGACCGGAACATCTGGTAGAGACAAATATTTTGAAATGAAAAAGCAGGAAACATCGTTTAGTTTTTTAGAACAATTTTTGCCGGCCGGCGCCTGGGAACAGGTGTCACCATTTTTCAGAACCCATTCTGTTTACCTGACGCTTACCCATGAACGTAAAAGCATTCTGGGCGACTACCGGCATCCTACAAAAGATGAGCCGCACCACCGTATCAGCATCAATGCCAATCTGAATCCCTATAGCTTTCTGATTACCTTATTGCACGAACTGGCGCATATGTTCACCTTTGTTCATTTCGGGTTTAATGCACCGCCTCATGGCAAGGAATGGAAGACGCAGTTCCGCCATATACTCATACCCTTTATGGGTAAGCGGTTCTTCCCGGCCGATGTGGAGAAAGCACTTTATGCCTACCTGCATAATCCCGCCGCCAGCACTTGCTCTGATTCCCAGTTATATAAATCATTGTATCGTTATGACGATCACAAGCCAGGTTTCAAACTGGTAGATGATCTGAGTGAGAACCAGTTTTTTGAAACTGAAGACGGCCAGGTATACCAGAAACTGGAAAAACTCCGCACACGTACCCGCTGCAAACATATCCGTTCAGGAAAGGTTTACTTTTTCCAGGGCATTGTGGAAGTAAAACACATCAGGAGGCAACCGGTTGCCTCCTGATGTGTTTTTTTAATCTTTTTATTTTAATAGTTTGAATTTGTATGTTCAATTTTAATTCCCCAGTTCCGGATACATCGGGAAGCCGGTCATGAATTCATTGACCTCGCCCTTAATGGTTTTTAACAGTTGCGCATCATCCGGGCTCATAATTACCCTGTCCAGCCAGTTCACAATATGCTGCATATCACTTTCCTTCAGTCCGCGTGTTGTCATGGCCGATACCCCTACACGAATACCTGACGTGATGAAAGGTGATTTATCATCAAATGGCACCATGTTTTTATTGATGGTAATATCTGCAAGCACCAGTGTATTTTCCGCTTTTTTTCCGCTGATGCCTTTATTGCGGAGGTCTATCAGCATAAGGTGGTTATCTGTGCCGCCGGAAACAATATCATAGCCTTTTTCAGTAAATGCTTTCGACATAGCCTGTGCGTTGGCAACTATCTGTTTAGCATAAGCCATAAACCCATCCTGCAGAATTTCATAAAAAGCAACTGCTTTTGCGGCAATAACGTGTTCCAGTGGTCCGCCCTGTATGCCCGGGAAAACAGCCAGATCAATCAAGGAGCTCATCATCCTTATCTCTCCTTTTGGCCCCTTTATTCCCATTGGGTTTTCAAAGTCATGCTTCATCAATATGAGCCCGCCTCGTGGCCCGCGCAGGGTTTTATGAGTAGTGGTTGTTACAAAATGGCAATGTTCAAACGGGCTGCTCAGCAAGCCTTTCACAATAAGTCCGGCCGGGTGGGCGATATCTGCCATTACCAGCGCTCCCACTTTATCTGCTATAACCCGCACGCGTGCATAATCCCAGTCCCGGCTATAGGCCGATGCACCGCATATGATGAGCTTGGGTTTGTGAGCAAGAGCTTTCTGTTCCATATCATCATAATCAACAAGACCGGTTTCTTTTACTACACCGTAATGATATGCCTTGTAGAGCTTGCCCGAAGCGCTTACCGGAGATCCGTGAGTAAGATGGCCACCCATGCTCAGGTCAAGGCCAAGTATGGCATCGCCGGGTTGCAATACGGCAATATAAACTGCAGTGTTGGCCTGGCTGCCGCTGTGTGGCTGCACATTGGCAAAGTCAACATTAAACATTTCTTTGGCCCTGTCAATGGCTAGTTGTTCA
>Ga0214164_1001170_pt1 | contig 15411 bp, 14 predicted proteins | sample TroBogepilimnion_13_FD_153003 | JGI IMG/M metagenome (GOLD analysis project Ga0214164, IMG submission 153003) | Freshwater microbial communities from Trout Bog Lake, WI - Practice 03JUN2009 epilimnion v4 | ecosystem: Environmental > Aquatic > Freshwater > Lake > Epilimnion/Euphotic zone ...
TGCATTTTGTTTGAATTTAGATACACCTTTGTGTAAGTAAGAATTCAAAGAATCTTTAGACAATTCATCCAATTGTTCTTCATCCAATTCTTCAACTTCTTCTTTTTTCATATGCCATTTTTCTTCTTCTTTTTTCATGGCTTTATGTTTTGTTTCTTCTTCTTGTGTTACCAAACCTTGAGCAATCTCTTGCTTCTTGGCTTCAATGTGTGCGGTAACACGGTCATGAATTGCAGAATACAATGCTGCTCTAAAATTTACGGCATCATCTTGTGCTGCATAATCGATTAAATCTCTTGGGTTCATTATAGTCTCCTTATAGTGCTATTACTTTTTTTATCACGCCAAAAGTTGGCTTGTAATTCTCGTCAACCTTAGATGGATTTTTTTCCTTACTTTGGTCTAATCTCATATCTAGTTGATTTTGGTGTTCTGCATCTTCTTGGCCAATTTGTGACACCATTTGTTGTTGTGCCACATCATTTGTAACACCAACTGGTAATCCCAAACCTGCTTCTTTTTCTTCTTCAATCTCTTCTTGCATGACTGCAATCTCATCATCATTCAAGCGCAATACGTTACGTTGGATCCATGCCTGTGAGAAATAACGACCTGTATATGGATCAACAGATGCCAACAATTGGAGCCTGTTAGTCATCAACTCTGCCTCTTTCAACTCGGTAAAGTTGTTGTCTTTGATGAAGTTATAGTGAATGTGTTCTTTGAATCGATTCCATTCTTCGTCTGTACAAATGCCTTTAAGTACACATTGTACACGCAGAGCTTGGTCAAATAGGTCGGAGAACTTAGCTCTCATACGACCAACAAACTTAGCAAACTTCAACTCATCACGAGTAATCTCACCTACACGACCCAAAGAAAAACCAGATTGATTAGGATCAAGCCTAGAGACTGGAACGTTCAACGACTTATATAGTTTCTTTTCAAAATACTTAACGTCTTCCAACTCACCTAAGTTCTGTCCACCTGGTAGTGTTGTAATCTCTGTACCTTTACCACCTTCTCTACGTGGTAACCAGAAGTCTTCCATCATAGACAAGAATTTACGGTCATCTCTGACCTCACCTGTATTGGCATCATAGACCAACTTGTTCTTGTACTTGACCATAATGTCACGGAGGTATTGTTCTGCCTTTAATTTAGGCAAATTACCAACGTCAATATAGAATATACGTCTTTCAGGTGCACGAGAAATACGATAGATAACTGTCGCATCTTCAATCATACGCAACTGATTTAGAGGTTTAATAGCCTTATGAAGATAAGACAAAACAACAGCTCTACGAGAATCCATAAGGCCAGATACGACTGAAATAATAGAGTCGGTTGTAATGCGAGTTCCAACTGGACCATAATTTGTAGAACTTCCTGTTGTTACTTTGTCATTAAAGATATAGTATTCATTGACTGTGTTAACAACTTCAACGCCTGTACGCTCATCTTTTTGTTTCTTTACTTCACGGACTTTACGGAGTTTACGTGGGTCAACATACCTCAACTCACGAATGCCTAGTGTAGGATTCTCACGGTCAATAATGATATGGTAAAACAATTTACCATCGATGTAGTATCTACGGAACACATCTTGTGCCATGTTTGTATAGTTCAACAGGCGCAAAACGGTATGAAATTCTTCTTTGATAGCCTTTTTAATCTTCTCTGGCTGTTCCAAATCGTCTAAAATGATTTGAATAATCTTGCCATCATCGTCCTGGCAAATGGCTTCATTCACAATATCATCAATGGCCGATTCAATTTCTGGTTGCATGGCCATTTCACGATAACGTGAAATTAATTCAACTTCATTCTTGGCAGTGCCATCTAAGTCAACATATGTACCATAATATGCGGCAGATGTAATCGTTAATGCACCATCATCATTTGCCGGAGGGGTAAATGATTGTTGGGTTTCTTGTTGGTCTTCATCCTTGGAGATGGTAAAACCAAATAATGAGAATTTATTTGCCATTTTTTTCCGTTTCAATTCACAAACACATATGGGGGCCGAAGCCCCCTAAGAAATATAAAATTAAGAAGTAGTTGCTGTTGTGCTTGTTGATGTCCAGTATTGGTACGCAAACGTCACAGTAAACTCTTCAATAGTATCATTTGAACCCCAATCTAAATCGATTGGAGACAAATCTACTGGAAACAAACCAACAAAGTCATATGCTTTAATTGCACCAGCAACTCCGTCTTGGCCGCCAGTTTTTGCATATTGGTAAACGTGAGCATCTGATGTATAACCTAATGCTTGCGTTGTGTTGAAGTTGTTAGATTGCACACCTGTACCACGCACATTACCTTGATTACTATTGATGAAGTTCATCCACACTTCAATTGAATTGCGAATTAAGAAGTTTTCATCGTTAACAACTGTGATAGTCCAGTCAGCAAATGTTCTATTGCCTGCAAACTTCACTTCACGACCAAAGTAATACATTGGAACTGTACCCAATGTAGAACCTGGTAGTTGAGCAGATTTTGCCAAAAAAGACAATGTTGTTGCTGGATTAGATGCTGCAGGATTTGCACCCGGTGCATTTAGTGCAGTTGGAATATTTGGTATACTCACCTGAAATAGATTTGGGCGAGCACCATCTCCTGTCAGGCGTGTTGTGAAATCGCTAATTTGAAAAGCCATTTTTTTCTCCTATTTGTTGTTATTTATTAGGCTGTTGTAGTGGTAATCGTTGAGAAATTAACACCTGTGCCAACCGCAACAAAATTCAACTGGATAAAGTTAATAGAACGAGCAGGTTGAATATAAATGTCACCAACAAATTGGTTAGAATTAATGACCTGTGGAGTATTGTTTGTATTATCGCACACAACTTGGAATGCAGTAATACCACGTTGACCTTGAATATTGCGTAAGAATGGAGTTACTAAAGAAACAAACTGTGCCTGTGTAAATGCATCATTGAATTCAAACAATGAGTATTGTGCAGCCTTCTTAATAGCTTGTTCAAGTGTAATAAACAATCTACGAACATTGATTCTATCAAATGCAGAAGGTTGTGTTTGCATTGTCTTGTCACCAAACAATACTGTGCCTTGGCCTGGGAAAGAAGCAACAGGATTAACTGCAACTTGATACAATGCATCACGATTACCTTGTGATGGATTCCATGCCAATTTGATGACGTTCTTAATAACACCACGATTATAACCTGCAGGAGACCACCATGGATTGTTTGCTACGTCTGTGTATGCACATAGACCAGCAATATCACCATTCAATGGAACCCAACGGTATGTGTTGTTATAACGGTCGAACATGTATTTCCAACCAGAATCTGCAAATCCGTATGAACCTGATGGACCACCAGTTACTGAAGATAGACCAGACATCCAAGACAATACACTAGTTTGTTCACTACCAGAGTTGTTAACAACTGCTGTTTGTGGTGGAGAAACGAACGCAACTGCATCTTTACGTGTGGAAGCAATACCAATTGCATTTGTTTGTACTGCAACACTTGTATATGGACCAGTCATCAACAAAGAAATTGCTGTTTGTGCTGAATCTGAGAATAGATTTTGTGCATTAATGATATCTGAATCAGTAATTGTTGCATCTGTACCAGAAGCCAATGTAAATGTGTATGAACCTGCTAAAGTTGCATACGAAGTGTTTGCCATTGGTTTGCCCCATGTGGCATTCGTAGAAGAATAATTTACTGGATCAACTGCATAAATGTATTTTGATTGATTGAAAATAGCATTTTTGTAGTAGTTTGACTGGCCAGAAGAATCAACAGAGTCAGAAGCCTTTGACAAATATGCAAAAGTTTCTAGAACAGTACCTTTTGTACCAGTAAACAAACCGCCTGTATCAACAACCGCAATATGGATTTGGTCGTTTGCACCACCTAATTGACTGGTTGAATAACTTGTACCTGGTTGACTGTTGAAATAACCTGCCAACGATGTACTTGCATAATTTGTATTAGCAGAGTTATAAAGTGCCACATTCCATGATGCATATTGAGATGCATTGGCGCCTGCATCAATTACAGAAACTGTGATTGAATTACCTAGAGCACCAGGATAACGAGCAGCAAAAGCACCCAAAGCGTTTGATGCACCTGATGGCAAGTAATTGTATTGGAATACGTTTGAGTTTACAATTTGAGTCTGTGCAGTAGCATTTGCAGTAGCATTGTAGCTTGCAGAGTTAGCAGCACGAACAACTTGCAAATTATTGCCATATGCCAAGAAAGAAGCTGCGGTGAAGAAAGAAGCATATGTATTGCTGTCAGGCTTACCAAATGTGTTTACTAAGATTGATTCTGTGGATACTGGAATAATTGTAGAAGCTGGACCCCATGCGAATGGTCCTGCATAAGCTCCTGCTGTTGTCAGAACGGAAGGCACAACGGTAGTTAGATTAACTTCGTTTACACTTACGCCTGGAGATAATAGATTTGCCATTTTTTTCTTCTCCTTGAATTATTATGAGTTTTGGCACTTGAATACCATAAGTGTATTTATGAATCACCATTTTTATAAGTTTCTCATCATGTCTCGTATAAAAGAACCATATGTGTCACCTCCAGGTGTTGCATCCCATAAATCGCCATCGATTAATTCAAGGTTTGTTGTCATTCCGTTTTCAATAATAGGTGCAGGTAACGTTTCATCATCGACCTGATTCATCTGTTCCAACTGTAATTGCTTACGAATGTCATGGCTTACAATCTCTTTAAAGTATTTTTGAGTTGTTGCCCATGCAAAGATGACCATTGTCATCACCAAATCGTCATTCGCACCTTCTTCTGCCATGAATGTGTTCTTTTGTGCGACAAATGTGGTCAATTCCGATACGGTATCAAAGTCATTGACGATGAGTTTATCACCTTCAATCAACATTTTTAGATTGGAACAACCAATTCGTTTCACTTGTGGAGACATTTTAAGTCCCATTTGCACACCACGAGCAAAACCAGCCGACAATTGTTGTGGTTTCTTGTTACCTGTAAACACTTTCCACAAGTTTTCGTACTCTAACTCATTATGTAGGGTGTCGGCCACCTGAGGTGTATTGTTGATTTCGACTAGAACGTATGCATTGTTGTACATTCTAGCTGCATTATAGATGATGGTAGGGAACAAAACAGGACTAATAGACGAACTATGGTACGTGGCCACCTGTTTATATGGCATTTCCGATATATCAAACACGGAGAATGCTGAGCAATCCATGTTTTTACCTTCGGATACATCAACACAAATTGCATATAGATGGTCTGTTTTGCCTTCACCATCAGTTTCTTTGACTGGTTGGTGATAGATTTTAACTTTATCGTGTTGGTAAACTGGATCATGGTAGACCAATTGTTGTAATTTTTGGCCTGAAATCAACGTATTTGTAGAACCTAAGAATTCACATTCAAACTCTTGTCTGAATTGTTCTTCGGATGTGTTACGAATTGTTTCATATTTCCAGGCCTCATCACGACCAGGTACCATAGACCAATGAATCTCAAATGGTTTATATCCATTCTTGTTACCAATGGCATCCATCCACAACTTATAGAACATATTCATACCATTAGGTGTAGACACAATAATAATCTTTGTGGATTTACCAGAAGAGATAACAGGATAGACTGAGTTAAAGAACTCCTCGGCAATATTTGCAGGCACGAACGCAAACTCATCTAAGAATACACAGTTAAATGATCCTCCACGAACTGCGGATGACGAGGTTGATGCGGCCATAATTTTAGAACCATTCTCTAGTTCTACATTACCTTTGTTCCAGGTGATGATCCCTTGTTGCAACCACATTGGAAGATTTTCATATGCCAGTTGGTATTTGGCCAAAATATCCCGTGCAAGTGAACCTTTGTTGGCCAAAACGGCAATGTTTTGTGAGTCTGAGAATAATGTTAACCAAAGAAGATAGGCCACAGAAGTGGTAGTTTTACCAACCTGACGTGGACATTTTGTGATGACGAAACGGTTATCATGAAATAACTTAATCATTTCTTTTTGGAATGGCCACATCTCAAATGGCATCAAACCGCGGTCAACGTTAACAATCTTGATGTAGTGTTGTGCAAAATAAACTGGATCTTTTGCACATTTCAAAAATTCTTCAACCTGTTCTTGTGAGTATTTGATTTGTACGCCTGCTTTTTTAAGAAGCGGGTTGTCACGATAACTGTCTTTTGAATCTATCATTCTTTGTTACTTTTGATGAACTTACTTAACTCTGAAGTTGATCCAACAAAAATGGCTTTGTCGATTGTTGTAGTTCCTGATGGTGCGTTTTTTTTATCCATATCACGCATTTGTTTTTGTACTGCAAGAAGTTCTTTGTTGGCATCTACCACATTCTTCAGCAGTGTACCATACACCTCAAATGCACGAGGATGTTGGCCTGCTTTTGCAATCTCTAATATTTCACCCATGGCAGATTTGCCTTGGTCTATCAAATCTTGTAGGTTAGATTTAGTTTGTTCGTATGCATCAGCTAAGTCTTCTTCAAGTTCTGCTTCATCAACCTTTACCGCAGGCAAAGTTTCTTTTTTGACCGCAGGCGGAGGTGCAACCACTTTTGTGGTCACATCAAAGATTTCTTCCATATTTTTGTCAAAGTTGTTCATAACAATCTTATAGTTTAATTAAGACCTGTACCGTGAATGTACCAAGTATTTGCGGCCGCAGCAAACAATGTCACAACACCATAAGATGTTACATTATGACTACCTGAAGTTGAATTTCCGGCTGCATACAAAGATACGCCAGTATTTGGAGTCACAACAATATTTGCGGTTGATGTATGTGAAACAATAGTGATGGTACTGCCATTAGAAAACGCAACGTTTGCAGTTGTTGGAATATACAAGTTTACATTTGATGAATTGGTATAATAAATGTATTTGCCAACATCAGATAATTGCAGTACATAATTAGTACTTTCTGGATTCTGTGGTTTTATAACTGCATTATTAGCCGCAGTCCATGCTGATTGAATATTAGTATTTTGTGTTGTATTAACTCCAGCAACAACAGAAAATACTGAATTAACATAAGTGTTAGAAGCTGCACCCCAACCTCCGGCAGTTGAACCATCATGTATTGTAATCGTGTTTTGTGTGGTATCAACAATCAATTCACCAGAAGCACCAGTAATACTGGCAAGGTTACTTGTTGTATATCTTCTAAATTGTAGCGTCTTTGACATTTTTTAACCTTTAAATATTCGGAGTTTCTGTTATAACTGTGTTGAATGTAAATGAACCTGTGTTAGCTGTTTCAGTTGACAAATCTTCTACACCAACATCTGTTGACAAATCCTCTGCAACTGGATCTAAAGCAGTTTCCGTTAATAAATCCTCATTGACATTTGCATATGTTGGAGAAATAGTAATCTTTGCTAGTTCTTGTGGTATAACTTGATACGTCAAAAACTTCCAACTTGCATTTGAATTTTGGCCAACAATGTTTTTATTAGAAACAAAATTACCTGATAGTTTTGAAAGAACTAATGTCTTCTCAACTTTATCCCAAGTCACAACTTGACCAGAAGCAGTTGCTAATGCCGCAGAAGTTCCTTGATATGCAAGTTCACCAATTCTATATTCACCTAATCCTGTGGAAGCCATTTCAAATAACACATTGTTTGCTTGATTTGGATTATTGTATATATTCGTAATAGATGTTTCAACTAAACCAACACTTGAAGTACCACCAAAAATGAAGCCTTTGACTGTGAAGTTCAAAGTCCAAATAACCATTCTTGTATCTGAATCCCTGTCACCTTCATAGGTTACTTCATAAGTTGTATTATTTAGGATGATAGGAACTTCTTTTACAATTCCCATTTCAGGAATCATATTGACTTTGATTGTATAATCTGGTGCGAAATATGGCAATATATGTTCTATGATTTGATTACCGTCTTCAATGTTACGAACATAAAGGTACAAACTAAAATCAAAATTGTATGGCACAGGCATGTACTGTGAAAGAAAACCAGATCCTGCAGCTGCAAAGTTCTGCATGTTTGTGATTTGCTTACGACTTGCATCATAAGATATGCCATTCATTTCATATGACATACGTGGCAATGCCATCTGAATCTTTTTATCTAAATGTGGATCTTGTTGCAAACGAACAACATATAATTCTTTTGTTGCATAATCTAAAGGAACAACAAAACGCTCTTGTTCTGTTTCATCTGGATTATAACGAACCAATGTGATGTTATCAAACAAGTTACCAAATGCAACTGTTATTTTACGAATCATTCTATTGTAAGTGGTATTAGACATTATATACCACCTAAAGGATTAGATTCTGTAATATCCAATATGCCTGATGCAGAACCACGAATCAAACTATTATCATATGTTTCTTTGACTGCTGGTACTTCTAGTGGATCATATGAAGAAACAATGTAACTTGCGCCACTCTTTTGTCCAATTGCAACTTGACCATCAACAAATGTACCTGCAATATTTGTTACTGCCATTTGATGTGCTGATGGTACCCACGATTGAATTGTGGCCACTGCTGTTGCATTTGCATATGTATTATCAGGAGATTGAAACACCATTTCTTGTAGTGTATATGTACCTGAACCAACACCAGTATTTAAATGCAATGTATAACCAGAATCGTAAACAACAACATCGATGTCTGGTATACCAGTGGAAATAACCTCTTGTGAATACTTGAATTTTTCCAAATCTAGTTCATAGAAGTATGGTAGTTTTCTACCTAATTGAAAAAAGTCTTTAGTCTGATTGACAAACTTAATCTCATACAACTCACCTAGACCATTAAGAAACGGAACATATATCAAATCACCTTCACGTGGCCTTTGAAATGTATTTTGTGGTACTCTTTGGCTAAATGTTCTTTTAGATACAATCACAGAAACTTGGTTTCGAATCTCTAGTCCAAATTTTGTGAACATCTCTTTATCGCCACCGTATTCTGTGGCATTAGAGAGATACATTTCTAATGGAAATGCTGTGTTAAACTTCTTAGTTGGATCTTCACCATAAAGAAGGTCACGAGCTGCATCATTATCATTAGGAAGGTAATATGAGTCAAAACCCATAATCTTTATGGATTCTACTATCAAGTCCTCGATGATTTTCTGGTCTGGCCTAGAACCATACAGATTAAAATAGTTACTTGTTGCCATATTAGTTCAAGAACCATTCTAGTGGACCACCGTAGTTGTCTATCATATCTTTTTCTAGTCTGGCAATCTCACCCATAGCTTCATCATAGGTTTCTTTACCATTTAATGTAACACCACCTGGCAATTGTAGACCACCAAATTTTTTCATATTCTCACCCCAAGTCCTCTTAATGAGAGCTGTGGCATATTCTTTCAACCAACGGTCATTCCAAACATTAGGATAAGTGTTAGGATCTATTGCACCATAACATTCAGACACCACAACTTGGCCTGGACTTACTTCGTATCCTGCACCCCATGCCCAATCGATGTAGAGTCTTTGCATATTACGCACAAAACGAATAGGAACTTCACCAGTGAACTGGAGTTCCAAAGAACGCAAGTGTTGTTGAGTCAATGTGTAATTGATGTAGGATGCAGATGTGAAGTCATACAACTCATTTAGGCGGAGTTGGTATCTTAGGTCAAACATATTGATGGTTGCCTGAGAATCTGTCAATGGAAAGATACGAGTAATACCAAGGATGTTTACGTTGTTACCATTTTGGTCCACAGCTTGTGAGGCATCTAGGTATTGATTGGCAATATCTGCGCCAGTGACATAATGAATCCAATAAAACTTTTGTGCGCCATCAAAATGGTAATCTTGCCAGTATTGTATTGCATCATCAATACGGTCAGACACTTGGTCTTCGTCAACGTTGATATCAATGACTGGCGCACCCAATCTACGTAAACAATAATTCGTAAAGTCTTGTCTGTTTAAAATTGGTGCTGAAGCCATGCGAGAATCTCCTATTATAACCTATTTATTCAACAGGAGATTATGGACTTCCTACACAAGTTGATGGATATGTACGAGTAGAACCCGGCCAAACTATACGGACAAAACCACTGCCACCAGCACCACCAGATGTTCCGTAACCTGCAAAGTATTGGTAATAAGTACCCGAACAACAGCAATAACCTACACCATAAGCAAAGCCTTTGCCGCCTCCGCCACCACCGTAAGCGCCGCCATCACCACCGTACCAAGGCCAAGTACTAACACCAGATTTTGAACCGAAACACGATCCATATCCGTCACTTCCGTTATTTCCTCCACTTCCTCCACCGCCGCCGCCACCGGGTATTGATGGTATTGAATAAACTTGCCATCCTGAAGCTGCAGGAGTTCCTGCATATCCACAAGATCCTTGACCATAAGCTCCAATACCACCGCCGCCACCGCCCGGTAAATAATTATACGGTGAAGCAGTACCTACCGCAGCACCAACATAATCATAAAATGAACCGCCACCTCCGCCACCGCCACCACGGCCTGGATATCCATAACCGCTTCCACCGCTAGCATTACAATTCGAAGCGCATCCTCCGTAACCACCTGCTCCTCCACCGCCATAACCAGCTGGACCCCCTAATCCTCGTGTAGCTACACCAAGACTGCCATTGTGTGCGGTACCGCCGGCTCCGGTGCCAAACCAAGCATTTCCGACTGTGTCAGAGACGGAAGAATTTTGTCCTTGCTTACATCCTCCAGTTCTTGATCCTCCAGATCCAACTATTACCTGTAAACCATATGGCAAACTTGTAACACCAATATTATTTGCAGTAATTGTTCCGCCTCCGTTGCCACCATAAAACGCACCGGAATTGCCACCGGCACTACCACCGCCGGTTGCTACAAATGAAACTGATGTAACACCGGTCGGAGGATACCAACTATATGTTCCGGGTGTTGTGTATAAAGCAGATCCTGTAACAGCTGTAGTTGATACACTTCCACTAGATGAACTATAAGAACCATAACCTTTACTATTATGAGCTCTTACTTTGAATGTATATGATGTAGATGCTGATAAACCAGTTACTGATATTGGACTGGATGAACCAGTAGCTGAATTTGAACCACTAGATGTACAAACAACTTGATAGTAATCTATTGATAGTCCACCATTAGATGCTGGAGCAGAGAATGATACAGATATTGCTGAACAACTTGTAGCTGATGCTGACACACCTGTAGGCGCTCCAGGTACACTCGTATTACTCTTACCATGCCCCGTATTCATATCAATAGCACCAGAAGCTTGGCCAAAAAGAGTTCTTACTGAACTGCAATTTAAAGCTAATTGTGCTGTACTGGACCGACAAAGTTCAGTATTGATATTACTAAACGATATGGCACCTGAAGCGGGTAGTGTCATTTAAATTCCTTCATGTGAATGTGGTGTATTTATTATGGTGAACCTACACAAGTTGATGGATATTGACGAGATGTTCCTGGCCATACAATACGAACGGCACCATTGCCGCCGCCACCGTGATAACCTCGGCCACTGTATGAAAGGTATATACCTGCACCACCACCGCCTCCATAACCGCCACCGCCTCCGCCACCTCCACCAGAAGCATAAGAATTTCCACCATGGCCGCCTCCACCTGAACCTGCTGTACCAGCGGCGCAACAAATTCCTCCTCGACCACCATAATTTCCTGTAGGTGTTTGTCTTGTACCCGGAACACCACCTTGACCTCCAGTTCCACCACAACTTCCACCTCCGCCACCATAACTACGGCGACTACAATCACCTGGACTAACGGTGCCGTTACTTCCTTGGCCAAATATACCTACACCGCCTCCTCCGCCACTACCACCAATTCCCGATACACTATTACCGCCAGCACCACCACCACCAGAACCTGGACATCCAAATTCTGGACTATGTGCAGTGTATGTACAATAACCCGTCACACCTTTTCCTCCTGCACCTGAATAACCTCCAGCACCACCTCCTGCTCCAGGTGCATGAGCACATGCACAGGTGCTACCACCACCTGCACCTCCGTTGCCGCCTCCTGTTCCTACGTGAGAACCTCCTGATGCACATGCGCCACTACTTGCTCCACCACCACCTTTAACTGTGGAAGAACTAATGAAGTAACTATCACCACCAGCTTGGCCAGAACATCTACAATTTGCAATATAGCCTCCAACACCAACAACGACAGTATAAGAACAACCTGGTGTTACACTACGGTTATTTAAATATCCTAAACCTCCACCGCCTCCACCATAACCTCGGGACATTGAACCCGATCCACCGGCACCTACAGCAACAGCACTAACACTAGTGACTCCTGTGACACCAACCCAACTATATGAACCAGGAGTTACATACGATTGTGAACCAGTAACTGCTGGTGTTGTTATACTTGAACTAGGACTACTGTAACAACCATAACCAACAGAATTGTGTGCTCTTACTCTAAAGGTATATGATGTACTTCCCGATAAACCAGATATTGATATTGGACTTGTGCCCGTAGCAGTAATACAACCGGGAGATGATATGGCTTGATAGTAATCTATTGAAGCGCCACCATTACATGATGATCCAGTAAATGATACAGTTGCTGATGAACAACTTGTAGCAGTTGCTGACACACTAGTAGGTGCATTAGGTACCACATTATTTGTTGTAATACTATTACTAGAACCACTATAAGGTCCATAACCTAATGAGTTTTGTGCCCTTACTTTAAAAGTATATGAAGTGCTGTGAGTCAAACCAGATACAGATATAGGACTGGAACTACCTGTAGCAGTGATACAACCTGGCGATGATATGGCTTGATAACCAGTAATTGGTAGACCACCAGAGCAACCAGCAGTAAAAGATACGGATGCTGTTGTTGCGCCAGTCGTTGATGCTGAACCAATTGATGGAGAAAATGGTACTGTTGGACTAAATCCAGCAAAACCAAATCCTTTGACTGAGGCTGCTCCTCTTGTATTAATTAATGGCATTATGGACTTCCTACACAAGTTGATGGATATGTTCTTGAACAACCTGGCCATATGATGCGAATTGCTCCTCCACCGCCACTACCACCAGCACTAGATGTGATTCCATATTGTGTTCCTCCAGAACCACCTCCTCCTCCATAAGCGCCGCCAGCTGAACCTGCCGATGATGATGAAGCAGAACCAGAACTACCACCAGAACCACCTCCTCCAGGTGAATTGGTACCTGAGCCTCCGCTTCCATTTGACCCCTGGCCATAAATTCCTATACCACCACCTCCAGGTCCTCCATGGCAAGATGATCCTCTTGAACCTCCACCACCGCCGCCGCCTGTACCAGAAATACCGTTTATGGGGTGACCACAAGTTAGAGCTCCACCACCACCACCGCCACTATATCCAGCTGCGCCTCCTCCTCCGGAACCTTGTGAAGATATTGATGAATAACCACCACCGCCCCCATTAAATTTACCGCAACCCGTACAACCATGGTATTGGTTAGATGCAACGATTTCATTCCTAAGGCAGTAACAAGAAGTAGTTGCTACCCAAGTTGCTGCGGCATAATTAACATGTGCGTAAAGGGTTGTTCCAGGAGTTACTGAATGATTATTAGTATAAGCTAAACCACCTCCCCATCCTGCATTTCCTGAAATAGAATACATCCTGCCACAACAACAAACTATATAGCCAGGACATCCAGAATTACCTCCGTTAATAGTAAACATAGAAACTTTAGTTACACCAGAAGGAACAACCCAAGAATAACTTCCACAACTTGTATAAGATTGAGAACCTACAACTGCACTTGTTGTTGCTGTACCTGTACTTGAGCTATAAGAACCATAACCTAACGAGTTGTGAGCACGAACTTTAAAAGTATATGATGTTGAACTACACAAGCCTGTAACAGATATAGGACTAGAACCGGTGGCACTATGTGTTCCCGTAGCAGTACATACAGCTTGATAATAATCTATCGAAAGACCACCATTACAAGCAGGCGCCGTAAATGATACTGATATTGAACTAGAACTTGTGGCTGACGCAGACACCGATGTAGGCATACCTGGTACTGTTGGTGAAAAACCAGCAAAACCAAATCCTTTGACTGAGGCTGCTCCTCTTGTATTAATTAAAGGCATTCGCCTTCTCCTTAAGCAAGACTTGTTGCTGTATTACCTGTTGCAGGATCTATGACTGTTGGTCTTTCTGGTTCGTATGCATCAATTGGTACCATGTTATATGTACGATGTAGAATTCTCAAATTTGGTTGCAATGTAAGATGCTCAATTGCTCTCCATCTTGTCAGGTCCCATGACTCATGTGGTTCGTCATGATCCATCAATTTAAAGATGCCATGTTCTCTTAGATATTCATCATCTTCACTCTCAGGTGTGACAAGAACCCAATTTAAATCGGCTTGGTGTTTAACGTATCTCATGTTTAAGTACCTGTATTTGCTGTGTTAGAAGAGGGTGGTTGCAAAGCACTTGTTGGTGTCAATGGTGAAGGCCATTTTGCAGGTGTTGGAATATCTGTGTTTGTTTTGGTATCAGTAGTACATTCAACCCATGCCTTAGTTTCTTCATCCCAACGATACTTACCTGTTGGCCTTGCAACTGGTGGCAACCAAAAATATGTATCTGTTTCTAATGTCCATGATTTGATTTGTGAAGGAGGATTATCTTTTAGATTTTGAATCAATGCATCAATTTCTTCTTGTGTCAAATCAACAATTGTAAACGTGTCTTCATAGTTGATACCATCTGTTGTTTTTTCATAAGATGCAACAACTTTTTGACGAGCAGTTGGATAAGTTCCATTGAGAACAGAGTTCTGTTCTTTTCTGGTAAACCATGCATAGCCTGCAGGAGCAGTATCACCAGAAATGTCTATGTCTGGAAAAGCTTGCACGAAATTACTAAGAGTGATTGGATGATTGACTGTGTTACCAGTTTCATCTACTTGAATAATACACTTCATTTTTTTATTTCCTTTAAAACTAATATTTATGGTGAACCTGCTGATGTTGATGGGAATGTTCTGGTATTTCCTGGCCACATGATACGAACTGCACCACTTCCTCCTACTGCTTTGTGACTGCTATCGCTACCAACACCACTGCCACCAGCGCCACCATAAGAACCACCATTACCACCATAATAATGTCCTGATAATACTCCGGATCCACCGCTTGTGCAACCACCAGATGATCCACCTGATCCACCGGCACCGCCGCCACCTCCACCGCTACCACTTGATCCTTGGCCAAATATTCCTACACCTCCGCCACCGTATCCTGCCCATTGAGACCAAACATATCTGGCACCACAACAACAATATGTATATCCTGTATAACCAGCTCCACCTGCTCCACCGCCGCCATTTCCAGATGATCCATTGTTAGGTC
>Ga0214164_1001172_pt1 | contig 15394 bp, 12 predicted proteins | sample TroBogepilimnion_13_FD_153003 | JGI IMG/M metagenome (GOLD analysis project Ga0214164, IMG submission 153003) | Freshwater microbial communities from Trout Bog Lake, WI - Practice 03JUN2009 epilimnion v4 | ecosystem: Environmental > Aquatic > Freshwater > Lake > Epilimnion/Euphotic zone ...
GTCGATGGGGTCGCCTATGAACCGATGCGGGAACCCCGCTATACGGATATCGCCACGTTCATGCGTGCGCCGTTGGTCCACGGCCTCCACGAGGTCGACATCGGGCTGATTGGTATACCTACCGATCTCGGTGTCACGAACCGGCCGGGCGCACGACACGGCCCGCGTGAGATCCGCAACCAGTCGAGCTTCATGCGGGCGTTTAATCTGGGCATGCGCCTCAACCCCTACGAGTTGTGCCGCATCGGGGACCTGGGGGATGTGCGCTTTTCCAGTCGCTACGACTTGCCGACGCAAGTCGAGGACATCACGGCGTACTACCGCAAGGTTCGCGAGGCCGGCGTCATCCCGGTGTCGGCTGGCGGTGATCATTTCGTGACGTACCCGATCCTGAAGGGCTTGGTAGGCGATCAGGGGCCGGTGGGCCTCATCCACATCGATGCGCACACCGATACCTGGGGCGAAGTCTTCGGATCCAAGTTCACCCATGCCGCGCCCTTTCGATTGGCGGTGGAAGACGGTCTCATCGACCCGAAGCGTACGATTCAGATCGGTATACGCGGTGGCCAGAACTACATGGACGGCGTGGAGTATTCCGAACGTAGCGGTATGCGGGTCGTCTTCATGGAAGAGTTCTCGCGTCTCGGGGTCGACGCCGTCATCGCCGAGGTGCGCCGCGTGATCGGTACGGGGCCGGTGTACTTCACCTTTGACGTCGACGGGCTCGACCCGGTCTATACGCCGGGTACCGGTACGCCGGAGGTCGGCGGCATCACCACGATCGAAGCCCAGCGCCTCATGTACGGTCTACGCGGACTCCATTACATTGGCGGTGACGTGGTGGAGGTGTCTCCTCCCTACGATCCATCCGGCAATACGGCACTGGTCGGCGCCAGCATGATGTACGAGATCCTCTGCCTCGTGGCCGATGCCCGTTTCGGACGCGGCTGAACGGGCGACGCGTTAGGCGGTGCGCGCGGCGTGCGCGCGCCGCCGCTCGCCGTTGCACCGGTCCGAGCAGGTGCTGATCTCGTTCCAGCATCGGCTCCATTTTTTGCGCCATTCAAACGGACGACCGCAGACCACGCAGATTTTCACGGGCAGATGGGGTTTGCGATGGGCCATGGAGGGTCCCGGTGCAGACGACGGTGGGCGGGCGTATGCTCCATCAGTTCGACGGGAGTAACAAGTCTACGGGTAGGGGGATGCGATGAAGCGAGCGATCCGGCTAGCGATGATGAGTGCCATGTACAGTGTCTGCGCGACGATCATCGCGGCGCCGGCGCCGTCGAGCCCAGGCGCTGCCACGGCGCTGCATGCCGCCCGATGGGTGGATGTGGAGGGTGGACGCCTCATGACCGATGCATGGGTCGTCGTCCGCGGCGATCGCATTACCGCAATCGGTCCGCAGTCGGTGGTGCCGCAGGACGCTCACGTGATCGAGCTCGGCGACAGTACGCTCGTGCCGGGTCTGATCGACTGTCACACCCACGTGGCAGACATGCCCGACGTGGCCGATCCCTACGAGACGTTACGGTACAGCCCGGCGGAGATCGCGTACGCAGCGATCCCGAACGCACGAGCCACCTTGCAGGCCGGCTTCACCACGGTCCGCGACGTTGGTACCTACCGCGCCTTCAATGACGTCGCCCTGCGCGATGCGATCGCGAAGGGCTTGGTTGAGGGGCCACGGATGTACGTGGCCGGCGCCTATCTGACGATCACCGGCGGCGCCGGCGCCATGACGGGTCTGGCCAGCGACATCCCGATGCCGCCATCGCTGCATTACGGGGAAGCCAACGGCCCTTGGGAGGTGCGCGCGAAAGTTCGTGATCTTGTTCACCACGGTGCCGATCACATCAAATTGCTCTCAACGGGCGCGGTGCTGACGCATGGCAGTAACCCCAAGAGCATCGAGTTCACGCCCGAAGAACTGTCGGCCGCCGTTCAGGAAGCCGCTAATTTTGGATTGAAAGTCGCGGCTCACGCGCACGCCGTGGAAGGGGTCAAGAATGCGATACGCGCCGGGGTCGCCTCGGTCGAGCACGCGACCCTGATCGACGACGAGGGGATCGCGCTCGCGAAGGCGCACGGGACCTACCTCGACATGGATATCTACGATGAGGAGTGCATCCAGAACGATCCCACCGAGCCGGCTGACTTTCTACAGCACGATCGGGATTTAGCGGAAGCGCAACGCGAGGCGTTTCGCAAAGCGGTGAAGGCGGGCGTGAAAATGAGCTTCGGTACCGATTCGGGGATTTGCCCGCACGGGACGAATGCGCGTCAGTTCGCATTCATGGTCCGGTACGGCATGACGCCGATGCAGGCCATCCAATCCGCCACGATCAATGCGGCCGACCTGATCGGGCATCCCGAACTCTTCGGTTCCATCACGGTGGGTAAATCCGCGGACATCATTGCCGTGCCGGGCAACCCGCTGGAGGACGTTAGCCGCCTCGAGCACGTCCAGTTCGTCATGAAAGAAGGCCGGATTTACCGACACGATTGAGTGGTAGGAGACCCGATGTATTGCGGATGGATTCGTAAAGGGGCGGGCCTCGTGCCTGCGGTGTGCGCGGCGCTCGGCCTCGCTGCGGGGGCACGTGCTGATTCACCGCCTGCGACTGTCGAGGCGGCGACGGTGTCGCAGTGGACGGTCGGGCTCGATGCGGAGCGTTGGCGGTTACCCGGCGACGAAACCGCGGGTATTGCCGGGCTGCACCTGCGACGCCAGTTCTCCGACTATCTGCGGCTCGGCGTGGACAGTTTTGCCGCCGTGCAAGGGCAACGCGGCGGCTTCATCACGCTCGGCGTGGGTGGCGAAGTGCGCTATCCGCTGCTGAATGCGCTGGATCTGGAGTTAGGCGCGTCGGTCTCCGCAGGCGGTGGTCGGGGTGGACACGAACTGTCGGGCGGCGGACTCATGCTGCGAGAGAACTTCGGTGTCGGTCTGCCGGTCGGTGACTTTCGTTGGCGTGCCGGCATCAGTCATGTGGATTTCCCGAACGGTGGGACGATCAGCGGAACCCAAGGCTATCTCGGCATCGAGCGTCGGTTTTCCGGCGTGTCAGCCGACTACGGGGCGGCGAGTGGCCGGTATACCCTGCCGGAGCCCGTCGACCTGATGCCCACCGAGGTCGGCGTCTTCGTGCGTCAATACCGCGTCCGCGCCGGCAGTGTGACGGATGCCGGTCAGCCGCAAGCCAATTTTGGCCTGATCGGCGCCGAGTGGCGGGGGCGTTTATCGGGTCCTTGGTATGTGCTGATCGACGCCGGTGGCGCGGCACACGGTCAGAGCAATGGGTACATGGAAATCATGGGTGGAGCGGGGGCACGTCTACCGGTGATGCCGGGATGGTGGCTCGATGCGGCGGTGACCGTGGGCGCGGGCGGTGGTGGCGCCGTCGATACGGGCGGTGGTGCATTGGTCGCCGCGCGAATCGGCTCCGACTGGCAAATCGGTGATCGGGATGTGCTCTCGCTCGGCCTCGAACACATGAAAGCGCCCAGCGGTCATCTCGCTGTCGACGGTTTGTCCCTCGGCGTCCGACATCAATTCGGGCCGGCTGAGCCCACACACGTGTCCGCCGACGCGTCGGCGGACGTCGAGGCGCTGCCCGTGCGGGTGCGCATCACGCAGCAAACGTATCGCGCGGCGACGGCAAGTTGGGCGACTCGACCGATACCCGATATCGGCGTGCTCGGTATCCAGGCGGACTACGACGTGTCGACCCACTGGTCGCTCACGGGACAGGGCCTCGCCGCGTACCGCGGGCAGAGCGGGGCCTACATGACGGGACTCGTCGGCGTGGGCTTCCACCAACCCCTGGTCGGTGCTGTGCAGTTTGAGGCCGAAGCGCTCGGCGGCGCCGCGGGGGGCGGCGGCGTCGCCGTGGCCTCCGGTGCTGTGGGCCAAGTGAATGCAGGCCTCGGCTATGAGGCCGCCCAAGGGGTCGGCGTGCACGCCTCGATAGGACGCTTGCGCGCGCTGCACGGTCCGTTCTCGGCCAATGTAATCGGCGTGTCGATCAGTTATCGGCTGTCGCTCCTCACCGGAGCGCGTTGAGCGTGCGCATCGCAGCGATCACGATTGCCGCTGTCCTCACCTCGGCCGCCACGGCCAGCCCTGTCGAGCCCGGTTGCGTGGAACGCGTGGTGCAAAACGGGACGGTCGTGCTCGATCGAGCGCACGGCGTTGGCCGTATTGCGAGTCCGCAACCGCTAGACGCGCGGACGGCGTTCCGTCTCGCATCTCTGTCCAAACAGTTTACGGCGGCCGCGATTCTCACCTTGGTCGAGCAGCACCGGTTGACCTTGGATGCCTCGCTGGGGACATTGCTGCCGGGACTGCCGGCGTACACGCGAGCCATCACTGTCCGCCACCTACTGACCCACACGTCGGGGCTTCCCGACTACGAAACACTGATGGACGATCCGGCCACGAACGGCGGACGTCACTATACGCCGACGCATCAGATTAGTGATCGGGACGTTCTGGATCTGCTGTCGCGGACCACCCATCCGGAATTCGAGGCGGGTTCACGCTGGGCGTACAGCAACTCGGGTTACGTGGTGCTGGGTTTGATCGTCGCGCGCGTCTCAGGGCAGTCGTTAGCGAGTTACCTGCACGACGCGGTCTTTCGTCCCGCGGGTATGCGCGCCACGCAACTGCACGTCCCGGGTCAGGACACGGTGCGGCATCGTGCGAGCGGACATTCGCGCGACGCGGCGGGACGCTTCGTGCTGTCGGACCAAAGCGCAACCTCGGCCACCGGCGGCGACGGCGGCATTTACGCCACGGTCGAGGATCTCACGCATTGGCTTGCGGCACTGGAACAGGGGACTGCGGCACCAAGTCGAGCGCCGGCAGCGTTCACGCCCGCTACGCTCAAGGATGGAGCGGCGACCTACTGGCCGACGACGCCGGATGAGGACAATCTCGACCCCGGCGGTCCGGTTGCGTATGGGTTTGGATGGTTTCTCGATCCCGCATGGGGTCAGCCGCGGCGATGGCATTTTGGGACGACCCAAGGTTTTCGAACGGCCATTGATTGGTTTCCAGGGCAACACGTCGGATCGATCGTGTTGTGTAACCGGATGGATATCGATGCCAAGGCGCGCGCGCTTGAGAATGCGCAACCGTTTCTCGCACCGTGAGTGAAGATTTGTGAGTCCGCTGCATCATTCCGTGCGTCGATTACTGTTGGCCCGACCTCGCTTGTACATCGCGATTGTGGTCGCTGTTCTGATCGGCATTCTATTGCCCGGTGCGTGGACGCTGCATCCGGTGACCCGGTGGTTGGTCGCCTGGAATGCTGGCGCGTTGCTGTACATTGTCCTCGCCGCGGTCATGATGATTCGGTCCTCCGAACATCACATGCGCATGCGCGCGAAGCTGCAGGACGACGGGGACTGGGTGATCTTGACCCTCGTCGCGGTGGCGGGGGTCACGAGTCTCGCGGCCATCGCCTTTGAACTCACGTTGGTCCGAGAGGCCCACGGACTCGCGCGGACGCTGCACGCGGTGCTTGCCGGGGTGACGGTCCTTGCCTCGTGGGCCTTCATACAGACCATGTATGCCCTGCATTACGCGCACGATTACTACGCGGCGGTCGACCGCGGTGAGCGGGGCGGCTTACAGTTCCCGGGTGATCCGGCACCGGACTATTTCGACTTCTTGTATTTTTCGGTGGTGATCGGCACGTCCGGTCAGACGGCGGACGTGTCATTTGTGTCCAAGTCGCTGCGCCGAATCGGTACCTTGCACTGTGCGCTGGCCTATCTGTTCAATACGACCGTGTTGGCTCTGCTCATTAATATCGGCGCCAGTTTGATCTGAGGAAATGATCGTGCATCTGTCACTCGCGTATGGGCTACTGATCGGGCGCATTGCCGCCATCGCCTTGGAAGCGATACTCGGCGCGCGCGGAATCGTTAAGGCGCACTACGAATGGAAGGACACGCTCGCATCCCTCTCGATGCGGCTCGGCAATGTCGTCGTCAATATTGCGATGACGGGCATCATGTTCGGCGGGCTGCAGTGGGCGTATGAGCATCGGGTGCTGCATTTTGAGGCCTCTATAGCGGCCTGGGCTGTGCTGTTTGTGCTGGATGATTTCACGTACTACTGGTTCCATCGGATTAGCCACGAGTCGCGCTTCTGGTGGGCGGCTCACGTTAATCACCACTCGTCCCGCGAGTACAACCTGTCGACCGCGGCGCGCCAATCCTGGACCGGTGTGATCGTCGGTACCTGGATGCCGTGGATGCCGCTGGGGTGGCTTGGGTTCTCTCCGACGATGATCCTAACAATGCAGAGCATCAACCTGTTCTATCAGTTCTGGCTTCACACGGAGATCGTGCATCGCTTGCCCGCATGGTTGGAGGCAATTTTTAACACCCCGTCGCATCATCGCGTCCATCACGCGTCCAATCCCCGGTATTTGGATCGCAACTACGCGGGTGTGTTGATGCTCTGGGATCGTTGGTTTGGAACCTTCGAAGGCGAGCGTGACGACGATCGTCCGGTGTACGGCATACTGCACAACATCCAGTCCTACAATCCATTTGTAATCGCGTTTCACGAATGGGTCGCCATGGCCCGCGATGTCATCCGCGCGCGCTCGTTGCGCGAGGTGCTGGGGGTCGTGTTCGGCTCTCCAGGCTGGCAAGCGGACGGTCAGGGCGAAACCAGCGACTCGGTGCGGGCGGCCTGGTTACGTGGCGCGCGCGGCTAACGGATGCGAGTACTCTCATGGCTGCGGGTCACGTTGGAACGGTCCCTCGCGCCGCGAGGGGTTGGGGTGGATCCACGCCGTCGTCCCCTGGGGCGCGTTCACGTAGGGTCAGCCCGTCGGTCGATCGATAGTGCGGCCGCCCGTTGCAGCGCTAAGGGTTTACAGGCCCGGGCGCTGGCCGTCGCACTGAGCGTCAGCCTGCCGGCCCTCGCAACGGCGGCGCCGCCGGCGGCGTCGGAGACCCTGGCACAGCAGGTCAATGCGGCGATCGCGGTAGATGGGGTGCCGCTTGGCCATCTGACGGTTTACGCCAAAAATCTGGATACCGGCGCCGAGTGGTCGCTCAACGGCGATGAACGCATTCGAACGGCAAGCACGATCAAATTGCCGATCGCCTGCGCCCTCGAGGAGTTGGCGCGCACGGGTGGTCTCGGTTGGGAGGAGTCGCTCGTCATACGGTCGGACGATCAGGTGTCCGGCTCGGGCGTGCTGCACGAATTCACTGACGGGGCGACGATCCGTCTCAAGGACGCGATGACGTTGATGCTGATCGTGAGTGACAACACGGCGACCAACCTGCTTCTCGATCGGGTCGGTGGGGACCGCGTGAACGACTACCTGGACCGGCTAGGTTTCCAGCACACCCGCGTCCTGCGCAAAATTCGCGGCGACGGTGCACATCTGAAGCCGCCGAGTGGGTGGACGCAGGCCGGGCGAGAGGCTGCAAATGCCGACTTTGGCATCGGTGTCACAACCGAACACGACATGGTGAGGTTGCTGGAAATGCTTGCCAACGGCGAAATCGTCAACCGGACAGCATCGGACGAGGTGCTCGCGATCCTCAGCCATCAACAGGACCACAGCAGCATGGCGCGCCACGCGGAGGGCATGCGCGTGCTCAACAAGACGGGTTCGTTGGATGCGCTGCGCAGCGACGTAGGCATCGCGTACACCCCGCGCGGTCGTATCGCCATGGCGATCACGATTGACGGTTTGGCGCAGATCGATGAATCGCCGGACAATGCCGGTGAGCAAGCGATTTGGTCGATCGCCGACCTGCTGATGCGTACGCTGTAACGGGCGCGTGCCTCGTATCCCGAAAACCTCACGGCGTCGGGATCACGCGTGGGTACCCCGTTGGGACGGGGGGGGCAATGCGCCGGGAACCGTGACCGGTTGCGCGGTTTGGTCGCCGCCTTCCTTCTAGACTGTCTCTATCAGCGTACGTGTCGACAGAGGATCCACGATGGATGACTTTCTGACCAAAGACGATTGGACGACGTTCTCAAAGTTGGGCGCCGCCGCGGCGAAGGGTATGGCCGGTGCGCCGTTACCCAAGCCATTGCTCGAGAAACTCTCGCGACGCGGGTACGTGGCGCCGTCTCCTCGGGGAAGCAGCTCGGTCGTGACGGCACAAGGTCGAACCGCTCTCGCGAATTGGCAGCGCAGCCTCCGCTGTTAATCGTCTGAACGCGTTAGCGGTAGCGCGCCATCAGTTGCGCTAACGCGGCAGAGCCCGGCTGAAGTTCGCTGTAGGGCAGCGCATTCAGCGGTCGGGCAACGGACCGATTTTGGCGGTGCAGTTCGTGCTCCGAGTCCGTGGAACAATGGATGAGTCCGGTGACGTGCTCGCCCGCTTTTAACTTGGCATCGATGTACGCATAGGCCGTGGCGCGGTCGGTCGTATCGAAGCTGGGGTCGAGTTTGGTCAACCGTAAATGGCTGCCGTCGTGCAGCGGCACGACAGTCTCACCGTCATAGTCCACTTCGATAGTCTGTGCTTTGGGCACGTAGTCGGCAGTCACAGCCGGATGATAGTGCTCCCGCGTGTATTGGTAGCTCTTAGTGGAGCCTTCATGATCGTTGAACGTCACGCACGGGGAGAGCACATCAATGATCGCGAAGCCGGGGTGTTCTAAACCCGCCTGAATCAGCGGCACCAGCTGTTTCTTATCGCCGGAAAAACTCCGCGCCACAAAGCTCGCGCCGAGTGTGAGCGAGAGCAGAACCGGGTCGATCGGGTTCTGCAGGTTGGTTTCGCCCTTTTTGGAGCGCGTGCCGACGTCGGCAGCCGCCGAGAACTGCCCTTTGGTCAAGCCGTACACACCGTTGTTTTCGATGATGTACAGCATGTTCAAATTGCGGCGTATTGCATGGGCCAACTGGCCTAGCCCAATCGAGAGCGAGTCGCCATCGCCCGAAATCCCGATGTAGTTCAGAGTACGGTTCGCTGCATTCGCGCCCGTGGCGATCGATGGCATGCGTCCGTGCACGGAATTGAAGCCATGCGCCCCGTTGACGAAATAGGCGGTGGTCTTGGAGGAACAGCCGATACCGGACAGCTTCACGAGATGCGCGGGATTGAGAGACAAACCCCAGGACGCTTCCACGATCGCGGCAGTCACCGAGTCATGACCGCAACCGGCGCAGAGCGTTGACATCCCACCTTCGTAATCGCGACGGGTCAGGCCACGCTCATTGCGCGGTAGCGATGGGTGCGCGATTTTCGGTTTAACAATGGAGGTCATGCCGAGGCTCCTTCGGCGCTCGCGGCAACCGGAGCAGTGACAGACGCTCGGTCTGCGAGGATCGCTTGGGTCACAAATCGTGCGGTCATGGGGAGTCCGTCGTAGTGCAGGACGCTCTTTAATTGACGTTTTTCAGCAGTCGTCTCCAACAGCAGCAGCGACCGCAATTGCGCGTCGCGATTCTGCTCGATGACGTAGACGATGTCGTGCTGAGCCATAAAGGCGTCCACCTCAGCACCAAACGGGAAGCCTCGGACGCGCAAATAGTCGGCGTCGAGGCCCACAGCCGTCAATTGGTCTAAGGATTCCTTGATGGCCTCATCGCCGCTGCCATAGGAGAGGAGGCCGATCCGGTGATGGCCGGAGCCAATCAGCACGGCGGGTGGTACGAGCGACTTGGCCGTCTCGAATTTGCGCGCCAGACGGTCGAGGACCTCGCGGTATTCCGCCGAGTCCTCCGTGTAGGTGCCCCATTGGTTGTGCCCCGAACCGCGGGTGAAATACGCCCCTTTGGAGTGCACCCCGGGCAGGGTTCGGTACGGAATCGCATCGCCATCCGTGTCGAGATACCGATGAAATTTCGGGAGCGCCTCGATCTGCTCTGCAGAGAGGACTTTGCCGCGGTCGGGCGTGTACGCCTCGTTCCACGTAAATTCTGGCACCATCCAATCGTTCATGCCGATGTCGAGGTCGGACAGCACGAACACTGGGGTTTGCAGTCTCTCCGCCAAATCGAAGGCGACCGGAGCCATCTCGAAGCACTCTTTCGGATTGGCCGGGAACAAGAGCACGTGACGGGTATCGCCATGGGACGCATAGGCGCACAGCATCACGTCGCATTGCTGCGTGCGGGTCGGCATTCCGGTCGATGGACCGACGCGCTGCACGTCGAACAGTACCGCCGGCACTTCCGCGTAATAGGCGAGTCCGATGAACTCATTCATGAGCGAGATGCCCGGGCCGCTCGTGGGCGTGAACGCGCGCGCACCGTTCCAAGAGGCGCCGATCACCATACCGATGGCGGAAAGTTCATCTTCCGCCTGCAGGACGATAAATTTGCGCTCCTTGGTGACCGGATCGACGCGATACCGCTCGCAAAAGCCACGGTACGCATCCATGAGCGACGTGGAGGGCGTAATCGGGTACCACGCGCCGACGGTCGCGCCGGCATAGACGCAGCCCAATCCGGCGGCCGTGTTGCCATCGATCAGCACGTTCCCGCGTGTACCGTCCATCGGCGAGACACGTGTCGGCAAGGGGTAGGGCAAATGGTCTTTGGCGTAGCGATACCCCAATTCGATGGCCTTCATATTGGCGTCGATGAGTTTGGGCTTCGCGGCGTATTGTTCAGTTAGCAGCGACCGAATCACTTCGTAATCGATGTCGAGCAATGCGGCGAGCGCGCCGGCATTACAGATGTTCTTCATCAGAATCCGATTGCGGACACCATTGAAGTTTTCATTGCACAGACGCGCAAAGGGAATACCGTAGACCGTGATGTCGTCGCGAGTCAGTAAGGCGCTGCGCGGCCACGTCGAGTCGTAGAGGAGAACACCGCCCGGGGCGACGTCTCGGACGTCCCGAGCATAGGTTTCGACGTTCATCGCGACCAAAATATCGACCGCGTCCCCGCGTGCAAGATACCCGTCTTTCGACAGGCGGATCTCGTACCAGGTGGGTAATCCCTGAATGTTCGACGGGAAATAGTTCTTGCCGGTGACCGGCACGCCCATCCGAAAGATGGCCTTCATCAGCAGGTTGTTCGCGCTGGCAGAGCCGGTACCGTTGACGTTGGCGAAGCGCAGCACGAAGTCATTGGTCCGCTCGCGCGGTGGGATCGGAGTCGTCATGGCGCGGCGGGTCCGGTGCTGGCGTGAGGAATGTGGATCTTGGACTTCTGCATATCCCACGCGGCGGTCGGGCAGCGTTCCGCACAGAGACCGCAATGCACGCAGAGATCTTCGTCCTTGAGCATGACGCGCCCGGTGGCTTTTAACGGCTCGGACACGAAGAGAAGACCAGTTGGGTCGTGCCGTGGAACCTTTGTTCGGGCTGCGACCTCCTCAGCGGAGCCGTTTTCGGCGATGGTCAGGCAGTCGACCGGGCAGATATCAATACAGGCGTCGCACTCGATGCAGGTCGAGGCGGTGAACACCGTTTGCACGTCGCAGTTGAGGCAGCGCTGCACTTCCAGCGCCGTCTGTGCGGGGTCAAAGCCGAGCTCGACCTCTATCTTCAATTTCTTGAATCGCTCGGCCAACCCGACGTGAGGAACGAGGCGGCGTTCCGAGGGGTTGTAATCATTCTTATAGGACCACTCGTGCAGCCCCATTTTCCGACTCGCCAGCGTCACGCCCCGGCCCGGCCGGTCGTGTGCCTCACGCCCTTGCGCTCGCAGATGGATGGACAGCGCGGCTTGATGCCCGTGTTCAACAGACCAGATGATGTTCTTCGGGCCGAAGGCGGCATCGCCACCAAAGTAGATCCCGGCTCGGGTCGACTCGAAGGTGACCGGATCCACGACGGGGACGTGCCAGCGATCGAACTCGATGCCGAGATCGCGCTCAATAAAGGGGAAATGGTTTTCCTGGCCAATGGCCAAAATGACGTCGTCGCAGGGGATCAGCGTCTCGCCGACAACCCGTTCCGCCGTGATGCGATCACCGTTGAGGACATATTCCAGTTGGTCGAAGCGCATACCGACCAGTATTCCGTTTTCGATCACGAACGCTTTGGGGGCGTGGTTGATGACGATCTCAACGCCCTCGGCCTCGGCATCCTCCAGTTCCCACTCCGAGGCTTTGAAAAACTGGCGCGACTTGCGCGCCATGACTTTGACGTCTGTTGCCCCGAGCCGAAGCGCCGAGCGGCAGCAGTCCATCGCGGTATTGCCGACGCCGATGATGAGCACACGCGAGCCTATGGTCGTCGTGTGCCCAAAGGCGATGGATTGCAACCAATCGATGCCGGCATGAATGCGCGGTGATGCGTCGCGGCCCGGCAAGTGCAGATCTTTGGCCCGAGGGGCGCCGGAACCCACGAATATGGCGTCATATCCCTCATCGATCAGGGACTTTAGGCTCTCCACGCGCGTCCCCAGACGGATGTCAGCCCCCATATGTTGGATGTAGCCGATTTCCTCGTCGAGCACCTCGGCGGGGAGTCGGAAGGCCGGAATGTTGGAGCGCATCAGTCCGCCAGTGACGCCCCACTGCTCGTACACGGTGACCGCATAGCCAAGGGGGAGGAGGTCGTTCGCGACGGTTAACGATGCCGGTCCTGCGCCGATACACGCGACCCGGCGACCGTTCGCTGCCGTCGGCAGCGGCAATACCGGGGTGATGTCATCGCGGTGATCGGCCGCAACGCGCTTGAGGCGGCAGATGGCGACCGGTTGCTGTTCCACTCGGCCGCGTCGGCACGCCGGTTCGCACGGTCGGTCACACACTCGGCCCAGGATGCCCGGAAAGACATTGGACTCGCGGTTGACAAGATAGGCATCGGTGTACCGCCCCTGAGCGATGAGCCGGATGTATTCCGGCACGTCGGTATGGGCCGGGCAGGCCCATTGGCAGTCCACGACACGGTGAAAGTAGTCAGCGTCCCGGATATCGGTGGGGTCCATGGATTCTCGATGTCAAATTCAGCCCCGAGCCCCCTCGGTCAAGGCCGAGTATAGACCGCAATGGTGCAGTGCGGTCCAGTCGCAATTGTCGATATTTGACACGTTTATGGCGCTTTTTTCCCATTATGAGTGGAATCGGCGTCCACCCGTCGGTCCGTCTGGTCGGCTGTGAGCGAGCCAGCCCCGTGCGGGGGAGGGATAAAATGCTTTTCTGAAGTCCGGAACTTCCGGTAGAATCAGGGAACTCGGGAATCGTCTCTGGCTGAGCGGTTCTCTTACTGACAGAGAGAAAGCCCCGCCGGGGGCTTTTTTGTTTGGGCCGGGGGCTTTAGGTCTCGTGGCCCCGGATATGGGCCGCAGGCCCATTTTTTTGGCCCATTTTTTGTGGGCGAGACGGTTTGGACCTTCGGGTCCGGGGTGATGAGTCGATGCGGCAGACGCTGATAGCGCTGCTCGAACCGGGCATTGTGGCGTTGGGCTACGAACTGGTCGAGCTGGAATTCAACGCCCACCGGGGCGGTGGGACGCTGCGCATCTATATTGACCACCCCGGAGGCGAGACGGAGGGTCACCGCATCACGGTCGACGACTGTGAGGCGGTGAGTCGGATGAGCAGCGAGTTACTCGATGCGGCCGATCCGATACGCAGCGAATACACCCTAGAGGTGTCGTCGCCAGGATTTGACCGTCCGTTGGCCAAGCCCGCGCATTTTGCGCGGGTGGTCGGCGGGCGAGTGCATGTAGAGAGCCATCTGCCGCGCGATGGTCGCCGGCGTTGGACGGGGGAACTCGTCGCGACGTCGGAGACAGGCATCGAGCTGAAGGTGGATGGAAAAGAAGTGATTTTGGGTTTCAACGAAATCAAGACGGCACGGCTGGTGCCTGACTTTGGCACCCGACGGGAGTGACGAACATGGCGAAGACTACGCTGAAGGAAATCGTTGACGCGGTAGAGAGCGTCGCCAACGAGAAGGGCATCGACAAAGAAATTATTTTCGAAGCCTTGGAAGCGGCTCTGGCATCGGCGACGCGTAAGCGTCTCGGCGAAGAGATGGACGTGCGGGTGGCCATCAACCGCAAGTCGGGTGACTACGACGTGTTCCAGCGCTGGAAAGTGTTCGCCGACGACTCGCGCGAACTCGAAGTGCCAGATCGCGAGTTGCGCCTCGAAGACGCGCTCGATGTGGACCCGGCAGCCGTTGTCGGTGGCTACGTTGAAGTCCCGCTCGAGGGCGAGGGCTTCGGTCGTATCGATGCGCAGACTGCCAAGCAGGTCATCGTGCAAAAGGTGCGTGAAGCGGAACGTGCTCAGGTCGTGGATGCGTTCTTAGACCGTGTCGGTACGCTCGTATCTGGCATCGTCAAGCGTGTCGACCGCAACGGCACGTACGTCGATTTGGGCCAGAATGCCGAAGCATTCATTCCGCGCGAGCACATGATCCCGCGCGAACCGATCCGGACTCAGGACCGCGTCAAGGCTTACTTGAAGGAAGTCCGTTCCGAGGTCCGTGGCCCGCAGATTTTCCTGTCGCGGACGGCGCCGGAGTTCTTGATCGAATTGTTCAAGCTTGAAGTGCCGGAAGTGGGCCAGGGTCTGATTCAGATCTTGGGCGCCGCTCGTGACCCAGGCGCTCGCGCCAAGATTGCCGTGCGCAGCACGGATTCTCGCATCGACCCTGTGGGTGCGTGTGTCGGTATGCGCGGTAGCCGCGTGCAGGCGGTCTCCAATGAGATTGCCGGCGAGCGCGTCGACATCATTCCGTTCGAAGAGAATCCGGCACAGTTCGTCATCAATGCGATGCAGCCTGCCGAAGTAACCTCGATCGTCGTCGACGAAGATCAGCACAGCATGGAAATTGCGGTTGCCGAAGAAAAGCTGTCGCAGGCCATTGGCCGCGGTGGCCAGAACATCCGCCTTGCCTCGGAACTGACCGGTTGGAAGCTCAACATCATGAGCGAGGCCCAGGCAGACGAGAAGAGTGAGGCGGAAACCCGCGCGCTCCTCGACATGTTCAAGAAGGCGCTGGATGTCGATGAGGACGTCGCGGCTATTCTGGTCGGCGAGGGCTTCTCGACGATCGAAGAAATTGCATACGTCCCGACGAACGAATTGCTCGCCATTGAAGAGTTCGATGACGAGATCGTTCGTGAGTTGCGCAACCGCGCCCGCGACGTACTGCTCACTCAAGCGATCGCCACTGAGGAAACTCAGGACGGTGGGTCCGAGGATTTGTGGGCAGTTGAAGGCATGACCGAAGAATTGGCGGCGGCTTTGACCGCTCGCGGCATCTGCACGCGCGATGATCTCGCCGAGCAGTCGACCGACGATCTCGACGGCGTAGGCGGTCTCGATGAGGCTGCTGCCGGTCAGCTCATTATGGCTGCCCGCGCCCATTGGTTCACCGACGGGGCATCGGCCTGAGGGAGTTTCTGAATGTCTGATGTCACCGTAGCGCAATTTGCCGAGGTCCTAAAGGTCCCGGTGGAGAAGCTGCTCAAGC
>Ga0214164_1001174_pt1 | contig 15372 bp, 10 predicted proteins | sample TroBogepilimnion_13_FD_153003 | JGI IMG/M metagenome (GOLD analysis project Ga0214164, IMG submission 153003) | Freshwater microbial communities from Trout Bog Lake, WI - Practice 03JUN2009 epilimnion v4 | ecosystem: Environmental > Aquatic > Freshwater > Lake > Epilimnion/Euphotic zone ...
GTACTTTGCGGCTCAGGCGCAGCTTGCCCGTTTTGGGGTCTGTACCTACAAGCTGTATTTTTACCTTATCGCCTTCTTTCAGCACGCCATCCAGTGTATCCAGGCGTTTCCAGCTTACTTCGCTGATGTGCAGTAAACCCTGCTTGCCCGGCATGAATTCTACAAACGCACCGAAAGGCATAATGCTCTTCACGGTACCTTCGTAGGTTGCGCCTATTTCAGGTATGGCTACTATGCTGCGTATCCACTTGAGGGCCTTGTCAATACTTTCTTTATTGGCAGAGAATATCTTGATGATACCTTCCTGGCCAACCTCTTCAATATTGATCTTGGCGCCTGTTTCGCGCTGTATTTCCTGGATGATTTTTCCGCCCGGCCCTATTACTGCGCCTATAAATTCACGGTCAATATTCAGTTGTTCAATCCTTGGTGCGTGTGGTTTCAGTTCTGCCCTTGCTTCAGGTATGCAGTTATACATGGCATCCAGTATATGCAAACGACCACGTTTAGCCTGCTCCAGAGCCTGCATCATGATTTCCATGCTCAGTCCATCGCATTTGATGTCCATCTGTATGCCACAGATACCATCGCGGGTACCGGTAACTTTAAAGTCCATATCACCCAGGTGATCTTCATCGCCCAGAATGTCGGTAAGAACAGCAAACTGGCCTTCCTTGGCAATAAGCCCCATTGCCACACCACTCACGTGTTTTGGCATGGGTACGCCTGCATCCATAAGCGCCAGCGAACCGGCACAAACTGTTGCCATTGATGAAGAACCATTGCTCTCCAATATATCACTTACAACGCGAACGGTATAAGGATATTCGGCAGGCATCATCTGCCTCAGCGAGCGCAGGGCAAGGTTACCATGACCTACTTCGCGACGGCTCTGGCCACGCATCATTTTTACCTCACCTGTGCTGAAGGGCGGGAAATTATAATGCAGGAAGAATTTGATATAGTCTGATGTAGCGGCAGTTTCCAGCAACACTTCATCATCCACTGTACCCAGCGTAACCGTTGTAAGTGACTGAGTTTCGCCACGGGTAAATAATGCCGAACCATGCGGTGAAGGCAACGGATCAGCTTCCAAAGTAAGCGGACGAACCACGTCAAGGCCACGGCCATCGAGGCGCACCTTTTCGTGCAGCATCATATCCCGGATCACCTGCTTTTCCAGGTCATGGAAGTAAGTGCCCAGCAGCGCTGCATCTTCAGACTTCAGTTCTCCTTCGGCAAAAGTAGCTTTGTAATTTTCTCTTACTTTTTTGAAAGCATCGCCACGCTCGTGTTTGCCGAGTGCGCCTTTTGCGATCTTGTAAATTTCGTCCTTGCCGAAAGCTTCTACTTTAGCTTCCAGTTCCGGATTGGTATAAGGCTTTGTGTAATCACGCTTAGCAGTGATACCCACTTTCTCTCTCAGTTCATGCTGCAGCTTTACCTGTATTTTTATAGCATCGTGGGCTACTTCAATAGCTTTGATCAGGCTGGCTTCGTCGCACTCCTTAGCTTCTCCTTCCACCATCATAATGTTGTGCTCGGTAGCCGCAACTATGATAGTCAGGTCAGAATCCTTCATTTGCGAACGGGTAGGGTTCACAATGTATTCGCCATTGATGCGGCCAATTCGCACTTCAGAAATCACTTCCTGAATGGGAATATCAGAAACAGCAAGTGCAGCTGAAGCAGCGAGGCATGCCAATGAATCAGGCATTATTTCTGCGTCGCTGGATATCAATGTTACCAGTACCTGTACTTCGCACAGATAATCATCCGGAAACAAGGGCCGCAATGCGCGGTCAATGAGGCGCGAGGTCAATATTTCGTAATCATTCAGCCTTGCTTCGCGTTTGAAGAAAGAACCGGGAATACGGCCTGCTGAAGCAAATTTTTCCTGGTAGTCAACAGAAAGCGGGAAGAAAGACTGTCCGGCTTTAGGTTCTTTGGTAGCCACTACTGTAGCCAATACCATACAATCGCCCATGCGCACAACTACTGCGCCATCGGCCTGGCGGGCCATCCTGCCCGTTTCTATCGAAAGTTCCTGTTCGCCATATTTAAGCGATACGGAAATCGGATTTGGTGTCATACATCATTAATTTAGTCATCGGTTAATTTAGTCGTAAGTCGTAAGTAGTTAGTCATCAGTCCTTTTCAGGGACATTCTGCTTCTAATCCTGTAGAAAGCAGATAAATGAAGTAAGGGCAAATATTTACTTAGCATTTTTATTATGCTATTTTATCGCAGACTTACGACTTATGACTGATAACTTACGACTTTTTAAAAAACAATTCCCAACCTTAACAGTTGGGAATGGCTATGAGGTTGTGCTTATTTACGTAAACCAAGCTTTTCGAGCAACCCGCGATATGATTCGAGGTTGTTGTGGCTGAGATAAGTGAGTAAGCGTTTTCTGCGGCCTACCATTGACATCAGTCCGCGGTTGGATGAGAAGTCTTTCTTGTTACTCTTCAGGTGTGCGGAGATATGATTGATCCGCTCAGTGAGCATAGCGATCTGCGCTTCTATACTGCCTGTGTTAGTGGCGCTGCCGCCATAGGTTTTAAAAATATTGGCCTTCTTTTCAGCTGTAAAATGAGACATTTGCATCAAAAGTTTTAAATAAATAGATTTTTTCGAGCGGCGAAGATAAGTAAATAATAGGAAAAAACGGAATTTGGAATTGGGAATTTGGAATTACTTGTTATAAAATCAAAAAATATTTTTTTGAAACCAATTCCAGTCATGAAATATTTATAATAACATGATTGCATTTTATTGTATTTTAAAGCATTGCATTTAATTTTTAATACAAAGGAGGCATTGCTGCCTCCTTTGTATTAAAAAAATTCAGGCTCAGTACTAGTGGGCCAGTTCTATTTTATTATTATAATTGATATTTGCTGATTTTACAGAAATCAGGTAAGTGCCATTAGTCAAATTTGATAGGTCAACCTGGCTTATGCCTGTGCCCTGAGTCATGTTAATTGCAGAGGTATGCACTACACGACCGGTAATATCACAGATGTTGATAGTTGCCTTTTCATTGGTAGTTGAAGTCCACTGAATGTTCAGTCTGCCGTTAGTAGGATTTGGGAAAGCCAGTACAGAAGAAACTGATGTAGTAATATTCTGAATCCCGGTTGTTGCTGGCAGAATGGTTTTTGAAACGGTATGCTGGCCGAAACTTGCTGCAGAAAACGATGGTGAAGATGTAGTCAGGTTGATACCGGTATAAGCAGTGGTGGTATAATTGATATCTTCTGGATATATGGAGTAAGTACCAGTTGGCAGATTGCTGAAGGAATAATGTCCGGTTGCATCAGTGTAAGCTTGCTGTAATACTGAGCCTGAAGCGTTAAGTACATATACCAACATATTAACTGCAGGGCCATAAGTAGTCGTGCCTTTGTTAGCTCCTGTAGTTACATCTCCGCCTATAAAGCCCGGGCCTGAAGTAACTGTGCCGTATGCCATTGTTATATCTTTATTGTCATCGGCGCTTGGTGCAATATGGTAAATAACTGAAGCATCATGCCAGTAAAAGAAAGAAGTGGAGTAAGTAGGTATATAACCAGTGGATGTGAATGTTGCAGGGAAATAAGCTGCTTTTACACGGTATGAATCGGTTACAACAATAGTAGCTGAGGTGAACTGATAATAAGCGCTTGTTCCACCTGTGAAAGTAGTTACTGAATCAATAGCAGTAAGCAGATGTGAAGTTGGGTCATAATGAATCAGCCATACTTTGATTGTCGCACTGCTGTCAGCCGCTGTAGAAAACAATACATGTCCGGAGATACGGTTCACCGGAGGAGCCGCACTTACAGTTACAGTTGCAGTAGTATATACTGTGCCGCCGCAACCGGTAACTGTGTAGGTAATTGTAGCAGTGCCTGCAGCAACGCCATAAACTGTACCGGCGCTAACTGTTGCAATTGATGTATTGCTGCTGGTCCATGTACCGCCCGAAACGCCATCTGTAAGCGTGGTACTTGATCCTACTGTAGTTGATGTGGTACCGGATATTGTTCCTGCGCTTGCTGTTGCAACAACGTTGATTCCAATTGATGCATGAGCGCTTCCGCATGATGTTGATACAGTATAATAAACAGAATCCCAGCCGGCAGCAACACCCGTAACAACCCCTGTACCGCCAACTGTTGCTACCGAGGTAGTTCCGCTGCTCCATGTACCACCGGTCGTAGCATCAGACAAGGTAATGGTAGACCCTGCACATACAGTGGTTGCACCTGTAATGGCTGCCGGTGGAGTAACACCTCCTACTGAAAAACTGAATAAAGCATAGCAGCCGCTACCCATTGTATACTCTACCTCGGCCGAGCCGGAAGCAATACCTGTAATAACTCCTGTAGCAGTGCCGATTGAGGCAAGCGTAGGAGTAATGCTGCTCCATGTGCCGCCTGGTGTGGCATCGGCAGCTGTGATTGATGAACCAACACATACAACTGTAGGGCTGGTAATAGCTGCTGGTGCAGGGCTTACAGTATAGCTATAGGTAGCGTAAGAAGCACCTACTGTGTAGGTTATGGTAGTAACGCCTGCGGTGATGCCGGTTACGTGCCCGCCCGTGCTGATTGTTCCAACTGCTGTAGTACTGCTGCTCCATACACCGCCAGATGTGGAATCAAAGAGATTGGACCCGGAACCAACACAACATCCGGTTGGCCCGAATATAGGAAGTACCTGTGCAGATGAGCCTATTGTCAGTATAAGACCAAGTAGGGTCAGGTAAAATAGTTTGTTCATAAAATTTGTTTTTTGTGGTTAAAATTTGTGTTTAGCTTTATTATATGTGAAATAAGCCATTGTATTTGGGCTTCGGTATATAATGACGAGATATTGGATAAAAATGTTAGGATAATAATAGATAATTATTGTATTAATAATAAAAAATTTCGGTTATTTTCTTAGGCGCCCTGCCATTTTGGACTATGGAAAAGGGCATTTTTTGCATTTGATCTTTTCAATTAACTCATTAAATATAATTTTTGAAACAATTAAATATTTATATTAATTTATAATCTGATTTTAGATAAATACAAAGGAGGCGTTTCCGCCTCCTTTGTGTCCTCAAAAAATATAAGCTCAGTATTAGTGTGCCAGCTCAATTTTATTATTGTAGCTGATAGTAGCTGATTTAACAGAGATCAGGTAAGTACCGTTAGTCAGACCGGAAAGGTCGATCTGGCTGGTGCCATAACCCTGTGTCATGTTCAGGGCCGAAGTATATACTTCACGGCCAGTAACATCACTGATGCTGATAGTTGCTTTTTCATTGGTTGTTTCAGTCCACTGAATGTTCAGTTTGCCGGTAGTAGGATTAGGGAAGGCAGTTACTGAAGAAACAGAAGATGTGATATTCTGTACGCCGGTAGTAGCAGGCAGAATAGTTTTTGAAACGGTATGCTGTGCGAAATTGGCTGAAGAAAACGAAGCTGAAGTTGTTGTGAGTGTGATTCCAGCAAAATCAGTTGTCATGTAATTGATATCCTCAGGATGTACAGAGTAGGTACCTGTTGGCAGCGTACTGAAAGAATAAGCACCTGTTGCATTAGTGTAAGTCTGCTGAATTACTGTTCCTGCAGCATTCTTCAGTAATACCAGCATATTTACAGCTGGTGCGTAAGTTGTTGTGCCTTTATTGGCGCCTGTAGTTATGTTGCCACCAATAAAGCCTGGACCTGAAGTTACAGTACCATATGCCATGGTAATATCCCTGCCGCCATCTGTTGTCGGATCAACATGATAAAATGCAGTTGCATCATGCCAGTAGAAGTCTGATGGATAGTAAGTAGGAATGTATCCTGTGCTGCTGAAAGTAGCAGGGAAATAAGCTGCTTTAACCCTGTAAGAATCGGTAACTGCTGATGTGGTAAACTGGTAATATGCGCTGGTGCCACCGGTAGAAGTAGTGAATGAATCTACCGCGGTAAGCAGCAAGGTGGATGGGTTATAAACAATCAGCCAGACTTTTATAGGATTGGCGCTGTCTACTGCTGAAGAAAAGAGCACATTACCACTGATGATATTAAATGGTGGCGCTGCGGTAACTGAAATTGCATAAGTAGCGGTAGCTGTTCCGCCGCAACCTGTAACAGTGTACGTAATAGTAGCAGAACCTGCTGCAACTCCGTGAACAATACCTGTTGATGCTCCCACGGTAGCAACAGCAGTATTGCTGCTGGTCCATGTGCCGCCGGTAACGCCATCAGTAAGTGTAATATTAGAACCTGCAACAACTGTTGTAGGGCCAGAAATTGTTCCTGCGCTTACGGTAGAGGTAACAGAAACAGCATGAATGACATAGCCCGATCCGCAAGTTCCGGTAACGGTATATGTAATATTAACTGAACCTACAGATATACCTGTAACCACTCCCGTAGAACTAACAGTTGCGGTAGCAGTGGAGCTGCTGGTCCAAACGCCACCCGTAGTAGCATCTGAAAGAGCAATTGTAGAGCCAACGCAAACACTTGTTGACCCGGTAATGGCAGCAGGGGTTGGGGTTGCATTCACAGATACTAAAACATTTGCTGAACATCCGGTGCTTAAGGTATAATATACCTCAGACCAACCAGCTGACACTCCTGTAACTACACCGGTAAAACTTCCCGCGGTAGCAACTCCGGGAGCTGAACTGCTCCATGTGCCGCCAGGTGTTGCATCGGTTAGGGTAGATGAGGTACCTGAACATAGTGTGGTTATACCCACAATTGCGGATGGCGCTGCATAAACTGTAAAAGGAGATGTTACAGAAACGCCTCCGAGTGTGTAAGAAATGGTACAAGTTCCAACTGAAACAGGTGTAATTACCCCCGTTAATCCACTTGACAGAACGGAAGCGATAGCAGGGTTACTGCTGGACCATGTTCCTCCGGGATAAGTACTATCCTCTGATACATAAGAAGTAGTTCCCATGCATCCGGTAGTTGGGCCCATAATAGGGTCTAGTGCATAAGAGGCAATTGAAACAATCATACCCAGTAGGGTCAAGTAAAATAGTTTTTTCATAATTTTTCTTTTTTTTGTTGTTAAATTTGGATTTTTTAATTTTATAATGTTAATAACGCCATTGTTTTTATTGGCTTCGGGGTAATAGACGTGTGATTGAGCAAAAACGTTAGTAAAACAATGGATAAATATTTCGATAATTAAATAAATAAATATAATTGTAAAAAATTGTAAAATTAATTTACATCAAAGCTAATTGATTAGAAACAATTTGCTCTAAAAGTTGGCGGATTTGTTTTTCCCTACTGGTATAAAGGGAAATAAATTAGCTGGATATCCTTGCTGAAATAAGGATTAATCAGCGATTTTTCCGGAATTACCCTAAAAATATTTGCAATCCTGATTTTTAAGTTGCCCAATTCAATACTTTGTACTTTTGCTTTCTTTTATTGCTTCTCGCAATATTTTGAATGGAATAAAAATTGCTTGTTCTGCTTACTGATAATACATGCTGCAAAAACTTAGAGATACCATTATATATTATGATCATGTAGCCTGGTATTACCTCAATACTCAATGGCATAATTCCTTTCTGGATGCATTTATTCCTTTCCTGCGGAACCCCTTGTTCTGGGTGCCTCTTTACTTTTTCCTGGCATTATTTATGCCTTTGCATTTCAGGCGCAAGGGTTTTATCTGGTGTGGATTTTTCCTGCTGGCATTTATTATTTCCGACCAGGTAAGCGCATCACTTCTAAAGCCCTTTTTTCACCGGTTGCGGCCCTGTCAGAATCCTTATCTTACAGATATCATACACCGGCTGGTAGACTGTGGCGGGAAATTTGGTTTTCCATCCTCACATGCTTCCAATCATTTTGCAATAGGTATTTTTATGGCTGCCACACTTGGCAAACTGGCTAAATGGGTTTGGCCGGTGGCTGTTATTTGGGCATTGTCTGTTTCTTTTGCCCAGGTATATGTTGGCGTGCATTATCCGTTGGATGTTACTTGCGGCGGCATATTAGGTACAATTATCGGCCTTGGAGCCGGGAGGTATTTTAACCGGTATTTTGGTTTATCAGAAACAACCAAAAGTTTAGTTAAAGAAGGGTAGGTGCAAATAATTATAAATCAGGATTTTACCAGTTGAACGTGATATACCTTGCCGTTACTGGCCGAATTACCACAAGACTGGCTCATATATTGCGCCATTTTCCTGAATTCATTTTTGGGTAGGAATTTTTTGCCAATGAATTTAAGTGCAATAATTCTTCCCTTATAATCACCCGGAGTTTCAGTAAACACATAAATATTATGATCCAGATCAAAACAATCTTTTGATACCATTTCTGCATCTTGACCGATGTTTGCTAATTCAGCTTTCAGATACCTTACCGAAAAACCCGCATCAATCACCGCCTGGGCTATCTTATCCATATCGGGCTTGCTGTTTTTCTTAAAGGTGATCTTTCCTTCAGTATGCTGTAGATTCATTTCTACATTGGCTACAAAATCGAGTTTCCTCAGGCTCATCTCTACAGTTCTTGAACACTGCGAACAAGTAAGCCCATTTACTCCTATCTCCGCCCGCTCAAACTGGGCAGAAGCCGCTCTCGGAAGGGTTGTAAGCAGACCAGATAAGATAACAGCCAGAATAAAGACGCGCTTCATATACTCAAAATTACGGATTGCCTTGTTAATAAGACCTGAAAATTAATGCAGCCGGTTGGCATGTTGTGCCATATTTTTAAAGTGTGGCACAACTAAGGTGGACCGCCCCCGAATTGTTAAATATTCATGTAAGCAGATATCAATATACTAAAATGCAAAGGAAGTTGTTACTTTTGAACACAATTATTCAGCCCCCATGGCATTATTGAAAGAAGACCCGGCAGCGCCTGTTACGGCCCCAAAACCTGTAAAAAAAAGAAAACCAGTTTGGCGCGAGTGGCTCGATGCTGCTTTGTTTGCTATTGTTGCGGCTACTCTTATCCGCACTTTCTTTTTTGAAGCCTATACCATACCCACCGGCTCTATGGAAGGAACTATGCTGGTCAATGATTACCTGTTTGTGAGCAAGCTGGCTTACGGTCCCCGCGTACCTATGACGCCCGTTGCAGTGCCGCTCGTGCACAATACTTTGCCATTTGTAGGTGGCAAATCTTATACGGAATCTGTTCATTGGAATTACCACCGTATTCCCGGTTTCGGACATATTGAGCGCAATGATGTAGTGGTATTCAACTATCCCTGTGGCGATACGGTGATGGTAGAGCAGCCGGAAGCCGATTACTACCAAGCCTGCCGTGTGAACGGACGCGATAATGTACTGGCTAAGTTCACCATCATTACCCGACCGGTTGATAAAGAAGAAAACTATATTAAACGATGTATCGGCCTGCCCGGTGATGTGCTGGAGATAAAAAATGCCCGGGTTTATATAAATGGTGAGCCAAATGTGCTCTTCCCGCACTCCAAGCTCAACTATATGGTGCGCACTAATGGCAAAATGCCGGTGCTCGAAGATAATTTCGAAATGACCTATATGGTGGGCAATGGCCAGTATATATACAACCTGGCTAATGATCAGGCAGATATAGTAAAAAAAGCCGAAAATGTAGTTTCTGTAACTCCGTTTATTGCCTTCCCTGCTGGTGTAGCCCCTCCTGATGCAGGTGAATGGGTGTTTCCGCTCGATACTGCTAATTTCAAATGGAACCGCGATAACTTTGGTCCGATGACCGTTCCTAAAGAAGGTGTTACGGTGCAGCTCACCCCTCAGAATATCGCCCTTTACCGTCGCATCATACGTAACTATGAAGGCAACACCCTCGAAGAGCAGGCCGGCAAGATCATCATCAACGGCAAAGAAGCTACATCTTACACTTTTAAGATGGACTACTACTGGATGATGGGAGACAACCGGCATAACTCTCTCGACAGCCGCTACTGGGGCTTTGTGCCTATTGATCATGTTGTGGGCAAGGCATGGTTTGTATGGCTTAGCTATGGCGAAGGTGGCATTCGCTGGAAGAGGCTGTTCCATGGCATCCATTCATTGGAGCAATAAACAATAAGGATATTTAATTTAAACAGGCAGGGAGAAATCTTTGCCTGTTTTTTTATTGTTGTAGGTTCAGAATTCTGATCGCTCGCAGTTTGAATTGCGGCATTTTTGTTGAAAATAGTGATGAAGTCAAATGAGTTTGATAGCGTATTCCCCCTTACCGCGAGGTTTTTGTAGGTGTGCGAACGTCTATCCCGATTGTCCATCGGTAGGGACAACGGGATGTAAATTTTTTTATATTATAGTAGTTTCAATCTGCGAATAATTGTCCAAAGCAGATATGGGTAAGGAATTCTGAGGTTTGGTTTCTTGGTTATTTTGTATAAATTTCTTGCTAATATGTTATTTTATTTTATACTAATAGCTTAGTAATGCACCAATGCTATATAGTGACTATTATGGTTGAATAGAATTGTAGCAAGGGGTATTCTTCACCTCCTGAAATTTATTACCTTCGCTTATGAACCAATATATCTGCTGATTTATTTATAATCATATTGTTATGAAATCTAAACTTGCAGTCTTACTTTATTTATTTGTATGTATCTTTGTTTACTTCAACAGGCAAGAGTACAAACTCTATCCTGTTGAATCCGATGCTTCCGGTTATTATGCATACCTGCCTGCCGCATTTCTGTACCATGATATTCTGTATTTCGATTTTTATAAAGGAATTAACGATTTCTATCATATCAATGGGACTACCGACCGATATGGGATCTACGATAATCCTAATGGCAAAAGGACCAATAAATATGCCATAGGCACCGCTCTTTTCGAACTTCCTTTCTTTCTCCTTGCTCACCTCTATTGCCAGTTCGATCACAGTTTTCGCGACGATGGCTATTCTTATCCATTCGAAATAATGGTAACTTTCAGTACTATATTCTGGGCATTTTTAGGCTTGCTTGTCCTTCGAAAGTTTCTGGCAAGGCATTTCTCGGATAATGCAACTGCTATTACCATTTTGTGTATAGGTTTTGGAACCAATCTCTATTGCTACACCATATTCCAACCTGGTTTTAGTCATCCTTGTTCTTTTTTTATTATAGCTTCTGTGCTTTACTATACAGATTTGTGGTATAGCACTTTAAAGACCAGATACATATACACTACGGCAATACTATTGGGGCTGGCTCTTATTACCAGGCCAATAAACATTACTATAGCCATCTTTACAATATTATGGATGGTGAGCAGTTATAAAGATCTCAGGGAAAGAGTGTTTTTATTACTTAAGTTCAGGGGCCGGTTAGCGCTGGCACTGCTGCTGTTAATGTTTGTGGCACTAATACAAATGTCCTACTGGTACTTTACCACCGGACATTGGATATACTATTCGTATGTGGGCGAAAGTTTTACGTTCAGTAATCCACATATGTGGGCTGGATTGTTCAGCTGGCGAAAAGGTTGGTTTATTTATACCCCCATTGCATTTTTTGGTGTTTTGGGCTTCATCCCTCTTTGGCTGAAAAACAGGAAGATGATTGCAGGCCCGTTTTTGTTTCTTTTATCCTTGGTTTACATTGTCTTTTCATGGGATACGTGGTGGTACGGAGGTGGTTTCAGCGCCAGGCCACTCATTGATGCATTGCCCGTTATTGCCTTGCCTCTTGCTGCAATGGTCACTTATGTACTTTCCATGTCAAACATTATATTGAGAAATGCATTGCTTGTTATTATTAGCTTATCTATAATATTGAATTTGTTTCAGTCTTATCAGTATGTGCTTGGTATTCTGCCCTGCGATGGCATCAATGCCGCAGATTATTGGAATTTCTTTGGAAAATACAAACTATAATTATATTCATTATATTTTTTGCAACTATTCAGATTCCGGATTGGGTCGGTTAAATTTATTACCATCAGGCAGGAGCGGTAAAATGTTTCATAATAATTTATTTTGATTTCGGCATTTCAAACTTCTTCCTTATTTTTGCTATATGAATAGTGAACAGGAATTTATCGCCGGTACAAAATGGAAAACCAGGGAAATTGAAGAATCTGATGTAATTACCGAGGAACTGCACAACCTGATTGTGTGGAATGACGATGTGAATACATTTGATTGGGTTATTGAGTCATTGGTAGATGTGTGCGGGCATGAAACTATTCAGGCGGAGCAGTGTGCGCTGATCATTCATCATAAAGGAAAATGCGGTGTAAAGAAGGGTAGTTTTGATGAGTTGCGCCCCCAGGCCGAAGCGTTGATCAACAGGAGCATTCAGGCAACTATAGATTATTGACACGGAAGCAATAAATCATATTTTGCCGGCACTCTTTAGTCTTACTACTTACTACTTACTACTTACTACTTACTACTTACTACTTACTACTTACTACTTACTACTTTGGACTTACGACTTAGGACTTTAGACTTACGACTTTAGACTTACGACTAATACAAACAATAATCTACAAGCACTCTGTCGCGAAAGAAAAGCCTTAATACCTTTTCCTTGTAGTTGTAGTGCATTTCCTGTGTTTTACCTTTTATAGTGGCATCCTGAGGAGTACCGAGTATATTAAGGGCCTCTGTCAGATTGGTGGTACCTGATTTCAGTTGATAAGGTAAGCTGTTATCGAAAGCTGATTTTGCATCAAGGATAGTTTTAAAAGAAAACCGGAGCAGGGATTCTGTTTTTTTGCTCCAGTTGATGACAACCTGAGTACTGCCCAATGTATAAAACCACGAAGTACTTTTTTTATTCTCCTGAACTCTGTGTGGCTCGCCCATCAAAGCAGTAACACTATTCCTGGTAGCGGTTTCTGGCGTTAGCCCGATCATAGACAGCAGGTTGTTACCTGTATGGTCGGTAGCATGGCATGGCTGAATAATGCAAAGTGCTATCAGCAGTAAAAACACGATTTTTTTCATAATCCAATAGAGTTTAATTATACCACTATAACGTTCTACAGCTAAATTTAGTACTTATATTCCATAACGATGTAGAAATTTTTTGAAGATGGCGTTATATTATTATACAACATAAGATATAAAATAATTACAGCATTTATTAAATAACAGGCAATATCCCGATTAGATAGTATTTTTACCCCACCAAAAATTACTTATGCGCACTACATTTTTGCTGCTTGCTGTTCTTATTTCGGTTCAAAACCTGTTTGCCCAGGATAAGAAACTGATTACCCTCGACGACCTCTGGAAAAATTATACGTTCAGGGTAAAGGATATACCGGGTTTCAATGCTATGAAAGACGGAAACCGCTATACCCAGATGGACCGTGAAGGAAAACGTACCCTGATCCGTGTTTATAACCTTGCTTCAGGCAGCCAGGTACAGACCTTGTTTGATAATGGAATTAATAAATACAATGATTCTGCCCTCAATATAGAAAGCTATATTTTCAGTAAGGATGAAAAGAAATTGATGCTGCTTACAGATGGCGAAAGTATTTACCGCCATTCGGCCGTACACCATGTTTATATATATGAAATCGCCAGTGGGAAAATCACTTTGCTGGATGACGATAAGGTGCTTCATCCCTCATTTTCTCCCGATGGCAACAAAGTGGCCTACGTTAAGAATAACAACCTTTATTACAAAAACCTGGCCTACAATGTTGCTGTGCAGATAACCAGGGATGGCGAAAGAAATAAAATCATCAATGGCAATTGCGACTGGGTATACGAGGAGGAATTTTCCTTCACACAAGCTTACCAGTGGTCGGGCGATGGTAAGTATATTGCTTACTACAGGTTTGATGAAAGCAAAGTGCCTGAATATACTATGACAAAATACACCGGCCTGTATCCCGAACAGTATACATACAAATACCCCAAAGCCGGCGAAGCCAATTCTGTTGTCACGATCAGGATATTTGAGCCGGCTACCGGTTGGTATACCACTGCCAAAACCGGCAAGGAAACAGATCAGTACATACCCCGCATCAAGTGGGATGATTATACCGGCAAGCTCTGCGTATACCGGCTCAACAGATTGCAGAACAACCTGGAACTGCTGCTCACCGACCCCAAAAATGGCAATGCCGATGTTATATACCGCGAGCAGAATAAATGGTACATCAACATCAACGACGAAATCACCTTTCTGCCCGATGGGCATTCTATGGTCTTCAGCAGTGAGGGTGGGGGATATGCCCACCTCTACAACTGGGACTGGCAATCCAGCAAGCTCATCGACCTTACCCGGGGCAACTACGATGTGGATGCGCTTGTGGGGGTGGATGTAATGCGCCAGTTGGTATATTATACCTCTACCGAATCATCTTCTCTGGAGCGTAAGCTTTATGTTACAAATCTTGCGGGTAACTTCAAAACATGCCTTACACCCGAAAGCGGCATGCACTCCATTACCCCATGTACCGGATATAATTTTTTCCTCGACCGCTACTCCCGGCTCGATAAGGTGCCGGTCATCTACCTGCGCAATGCAAGTGGAACCATCATCCGGACACTTGAAGACAACAAGGCGCTGGAAAAGAAAATGAAAGAATATGCCCTGGGCAAAATTCAGTTCAAAAACATAGCAGGCGCCCACGACAACCTGAACGGTTGGATGATTACCCCGCCCGATTTTGACAGCAATAAAAAGTACCCGGTGCTTATGTATCAGTATAGCGGACCGGGTTCGCAGGAAGTGGCCGACAGGTTTCCCGTAGGCAATTTCTTCTGGCACCAGATGCTGGCTGAGAAAGGCTACATCATATATTGTGTAGATGGCACAGGCACCGGAGCCCGGGGAGAGGCCTTCAGAAAGAAAACCTACCTGCAACTCGGCAGGTATGAAAGCGACGACCAGATTGCTGCTGCCCAAAACCTGGGCAAGCTGCCATATGTGGATAAAGACCGGATAGGCATCTGGGGCTGGAGCTATGGTGGCTTTATGAGCAGTACCTGCATACTCAAAGGCAACGATGTGTTTAAGACCGCTATAGCTGTAGCCCCGGTTACCAACTGGCGTTATTACGATAATATCTACACCGAACGCTACATGCGCACTCCGCAGGAAAACCAGCAGGGCTACGACGATAATGCCCCCGAGAAAATGGCTTCCCGCCTTAAAGGTAAATTCCTGTTTATACATGGCACAGCCGATGATAATGTGCATTTTCAGAACTCTGCCATGCTCACTACCGCCCTGGTAAATGCCGGTAAGGAGTTCGAGAGCGAATATTATCCCGATAAGGCGCATGGCATATCGGGCGGCAATACCCGTTACCAGTTGTATAGCCGGATGACGCAGTTTATACTGGATAATTTGTAAACAACGTAGCCCCTCAGATGCCTGAAACAACCCCTGTTAAAAAGTATATTCCTGTGCGCTATTTCCAGAGAGTAGCG
>Ga0214164_1001175_pt1 | contig 15367 bp, 17 predicted proteins | sample TroBogepilimnion_13_FD_153003 | JGI IMG/M metagenome (GOLD analysis project Ga0214164, IMG submission 153003) | Freshwater microbial communities from Trout Bog Lake, WI - Practice 03JUN2009 epilimnion v4 | ecosystem: Environmental > Aquatic > Freshwater > Lake > Epilimnion/Euphotic zone ...
ATCTGCGCCGATGGTACTTGGGGGTCCCCCCCTGGGAGAGTAGGTCGCCGCCGGATTTCTTGAAAACCCCCCACCTCACGGTGGGGGGTTTTCGCATTCTGTATTCAATTGAAATGCATCTCAGTTCGATTTTGTAATCGAAAATATTGTCACGAAAACATTGATTGCTTTGTGATTTAAGTTCCGAAAGCTTCGTCATGAAGGAAAGCGCTTCACCTTTGGCTGCTAGGCACTCAGAACTTGAGATTTTGCAAAACCTTCTTATTTTTAAGGGGGGAGTTTTGCTTTCTTTTTAAAGTCGAAATCGAAGTGAAACTATGGTTACTATTCAGTAACTCATAGGGGGCAAAAATGACCGACGTAAAACTAGACCTACACATGGACAACATGTACATGGTTCGATACGGTGAATTCTTATTCGCAACACTCACCGATTCGCATGTTGTTGCTGAAGTGTGGGGCACACAGTTCATCAATGACTGCCCTCAACCTGCGTGGGACGCAGTCGACACTGACGCCATTACTAAAGAAAAGGGTGCAACGATCTGCTTTAGAAATGGTCCTCGATACTGGACCCTTGACCTCATTGGAAAAGACGGACAACCAGATCCTCTCGTTATGGAAGATTTCCAAGGACTTCCTATGCGACTCATTGCATCAGTCAACATTCCTATTGAAGCTTTGAAAATGGGTGGGTACCTCGAGTCATTTGTTGACCGCAAGGCGTTCTTCGCGTGGAATAAAGGTCGCCGCATTTATGAGCTCATTAACCCAGATGGCAAGCGCTACGTAATGCAAGCTCTCAGCCAAGCAATTGACCCAACAATGAACGAAGAGAAGCTCGCCAAGTTGGGTGATATCTTGAACATGCCTGAAGGTTGGCGCTTTGAGACTCGAATTCTTGAAGAGCAACTCAACTGTGACACTCGCTATGAAGATGCCTGTGTTGTGCAAGATGAATTCCAGAATTCCTACTGCGCTTACTAGGAACACATGACTACGTACATTGAAATCAATAGAAAAGACCACGCGCAGGCTCGCGTTGTTCACGGCGAATCTGCAGTTCTTGAAACTGGGCAAGCACGCCTTGCTGTTCAGAAGTTCGGATTCTCAACTAACAACATCTCGTACGTTCAGTTCGGCGACATGATGTCCTACTGGGACTTCTTTCCAGCAGAAGATGGATGGGGACGTGTTCCTGTTTGGGGCTTTGCTGAAGTTATTGAATCCAAGGCTCAGGGCTTCGCTGAAGGACAGCGATTCTTCGGATACTGGCCAATGGGTGACGAGCTCATTGTTGAGCCAACTCGTATTGATGACCGTGGTTTCACCGACGGCTCTGCTCACCGTTCACACCTAGCCAAGGCCTATAACTGGTACTACAACGTCAACATGTTCTCTAGAACTGGCGATCTCTACGACACTCAGCAGATGCTGTTGTATCCGTTGTTCTACACCGGGTTCATGATGGATGACTATTACTTCGATAACAATGACTTTGGTGCTAGCCAGGTTGTTTTCTCGAGTGCATCTTCAAAGACTGCTATCTCCACTGCGTTTCTCTGTCATAACCGAGGACTTCACACTGTTGGACTCACGTCAGCTGGCAATGTTGAATTCACGAAGTCACTTGGAATCTATGACGAAGTATTCAGTTATGAAGAGATTGACAAGATTTCGCTGACTCCTTCTAACTACTGCGACTTCAGTGGAAATCGTCACATCACGTTTCAAGTTCACGAACGCCTAGATGACAACCTTAAATACTCCATGATGTGTGGAGGCACTCAGTTCAATGAGAGTGTTGCGGGCATTAGGGCTTCAGACAGTGCGAAATCTGCACAAGATGCTTCATCATTAGACATTGATAAAGGAAACCTAAAGGGACCCAAGCCCGAGTTCTTGTTTGCTCCAACACAGATCGCCAAGCGCACAACAGAATGGGGTCGTGAAGGACTTCATAACCGGGTTGATGAAAAATGGTTGCTCTTTATTGACAATGCAGTTGACTGGATGAAACTCGAAGACTTTAACGATGAGGCATCAATTTTGAAACTCTACGACGATGTGTACGGCGGAAAGATTGATCCAAAAGCAGGATATGTCTGCAGGATGGGCAAGTAATCATGGCTAGACCAGAAAATCCACGTTACGGAACAATGAATACGTCACTCATTATGAAATGGTTTGAAGAGAAGTTCGAGAACGATGGCACTGTTTGGTTCTTTAACTTGATGAAGTACCGCCCGTACGCGATTTATGACGATGGGGTAGTAACAAACATCACTGGCATTGAAGCCGACGACCTCTACAACCCGTCATTCAACATTGATGAAATGGGAGGGATGGTTGCCTACATTGGAATCGTTGTTGATCAAGCTGGAAGCCACAATCCGCAGTGGCACCGCATTGCAACTGTTCGTTATCCATCACGCAAAGAAACATTGAAGATGTTCGCAACACCTGCGTTCGTGGAACTCCACGAGCACAAAGATGCTGGCATGGAATTCACTGTTTGTGCGCAGACAACACCAAGCTCGCCAGCAAACATTGTTGACAAGGGTCAAACTGTAATCATTGTGGAGCACGAAAGCCCTGACGCTGCCTTTGATCCAACGTCTGTTGCAAACTCACACCTCGTTGCATCATTTGATGTTGAGGGATCAATTATGGGAGATGGGCGAGTGCTTCACTCTTGGCACCAGATTCAAGTTGAAGGTGACGTAGACGTAAAGTCGATCGCTGCACTGTCTCCACACATCTCGGTCATGCTTATGAGCCTTGAGGGACATCCCGACTACGTTGATAACACCGCTCTAAGTATTCAAACCGCCTAAGGAGACACCATGTCATCAGATGAACCGCGTTACGGATTAGTAAACAAGGAAATGGTTCGCGGTTGGCTAGAGATGGACCGTGCAACAGACGGACCGTTCTATGCGCTCAACCTCATGAAGTATCGCAAGAAGGCTGTCTACGCCGATGGACGCGAAAGCGACATCTCTGGGTCGCAGGCCGACGATGAATATAACCCAATGCGAATTCTTAAAGATCTTGGTGCTCGAATTGTTTTCTTCGGTGAAGTGATGGAACAGACCGCCGGTGCGCCAATCTATGACCGCATTGCAGTTGTTTTGTATCCAACGCGCATGGCGTTCCTCGAGATGCAGCGTCGTCCAGACTTTGTTGATTCTCACGAACACAAAGATGCTGGAATGGAATTCACCATCGTTGCTTCCACGTCACCTATTACTGAGCCACATGAGCAGACGACTGGAACACTTGCTCTCGTTGTTGAAGAAGCACACAGCGGTGCAGCATTTGATCCTTCTTCAATTGATGGAGCGACGCTTATTGGTACATACAGCGTTGAAGGACAAATTGTTGGTGATGAGCGCCAATTACAGTTCGCACACTGGATTCAGGTAGAGAATACGGAAGCTTTCAAGGCAGGAACTGAAGGCAATGAACGACTTACTGCGCTCACTGTTTCTCGAATTATTGACGAAATGGTCTCGAGTCAAAAATAATTTTTGATAACTAGCTAATCGCTAGTAGTATTGATGAATGCCTTCTTCCAAACCCACACCCCGTCGCGCCTCTGGCGCTGGACGACCTGCTGCTGGCGGTCGTGGTGGAGGGACTGGACGTCCGGTTGCTAACCGAAAAGGCGATTCAGCTCGCAGAAATTCATCTACTGATGGTCCGAAGAAGCCGTACCGTGACCGCGATGAGCGCCCTAGTTACCAGAGTCGCAGCACCGCGAAGCCAGGAGCTGAGCGTCGCATTGAACAGCGCGGGGGATACGCTCCTCGTCCTGATGACGAACGCGATGGTCGCTCAAGCTACCGCCGCCGTGAAGGTGAATTCGAAGAACGTCGTCCTCGTCCAACTGGCTCAGGACGACCAAGTGCTCGTCCAAGCCGTGACGCACGACCAAGTAGAGATGCTCGCCCGAGCAGAGACCCACGTCCAGCTCGTGATCCTCGTCGAAGCGACTCTGCTCCTTCTCGTTATGACCGCGATGATCGCAGACCATCAGGTCCTCCGCGCGACCGCTTCGAACGCGACGACCGCAGACCTGCTCCTTCACGTGGACCACGTCCACAAGGCGAGCGTCGACCATCTCGTCCGCGCCAGTATGAACTAACGCCTGAAGAAATTGCTCGTAACAAAGCTGAAGCATTCGCTAAGGGTAAGGGCTGGGGTAGAGTAGCTCGCCGTGGAGCCAGTGCCATTCAGTCTCAGGGTCCAGAAATGGAAACCACTCAGAGTCTTGGTCGCAATCCTGATCCACTTGGAACTGAGTGGGTTGAAGATGACCGACCAAGTCGTCCGGCGGCTCCTCGCAAGGCAAAGGCCACTGTTAAGTACACACTTCCGGGTGATGTTGCTGCAGACGTGCGTAAAGCATTTATTGGAACTGCTTACATGCGCGAAAAAACTGTCGCATTCCTCGCAAAGGCTGCTGAAGGTTATGACCGCAAGCGCTACGAAGAAGCACTTCGACTTGGTCGCATTGTTTCTGACGCCGTTCCAGGTGTTGCGCCAGTACGAGAGCTAACTGGACTTGCTGCTTACAAAGCCGAACGCTGGTCAATGGCTCGTATTCACTTGGCTGCACACTTCCAGATCACTGGTGACCCAGAGCACCTTCCAAAGGTGATGGACTGCGAACGAGCAAACATGCGCTACCGCGCAGTTGAAAAGTCATTCGCTGCACTCGAAGCCAGTGAGCCATCAGCAGAAACTCTTGTTGAGGCACGAATCGTTATGGCCGCAGCACTCGCAGACCAGCAGAAGTATCCAGAAGCAATTGAGTTACTAACTAAAGCTGGCGCTGCACGTAATCTTCGCAATCCTTCGTTTCGCCACCTTCGCCTTTGGTACGCACTCGGTGACGTGCTTGACCGTGCTGGTGACTTTGGGGGAGCGCGTGAGATGTTCGCACGCGTAGTTCTAAGTGACGCTGAAGCCTACGACGCTAAAGACCGCTTAGCAATGCTTGGATCAACTGCACCTCAGAAGAACCGCAAACGTCGAAAGACTCCGGTCTCTAAGAAAAAGGTTGACTAACTAAATAGTGCAGTAACCGCGGCGACTCCAATGTCGCCACCGCGTGAGTCACCAACCACCGTTTGGAGCATCTTGTTCATCATGTAAGAAACAGTGATGCCAAGATCTTGGTCCATAGTGATGATGCTTCCACCGTAGCCACCCCAGTAACAAGAGGCTGGTCCGAGTGGAACTGTTGCTGAAGCAAGTCCGTATCCCGCCCCACCAAAGTGTGAGTCAACTCCTAGGTTGAGGTCCATTCCCTTCGCCTGCGTTTCAAAGATCAGCTCGTTGGTCTTCTCAGAGAAGAATCGCTTGCCGTTGTAGTCACCCTTGTTAGCAATGATTGACTGGATTGTGGCAACGCTCTTGGCGTTTCCGTGCCCACCAGCTGCTGGAATTTCTGCAGCGCGCCACCAGCGGTTGTGCGGCATAGTTGCCGCTTCAGCCCACTTAGGGTTTCCAAATGTTTTGGCAACAACTGATGTTGGGTCCGCCATGATTGCAGCTGTAAGGTCAGCATTTGCGGCAGGTGGAATAACGAGACTCACGCGACCTTCTTCGCTTTCAGGAAGACCAATGTAGAAGTCTGCGCCAAGAACGTCAGCGACTTCGTTTTTAAAGAACTGTCCAATGGTTGTTCCAGTTGCACGGCGAACTACTTCACCAATGAGGTAGCCCTGCGATATTGCGTGGTAGCCAGACTGTTTGCGGTCGCTCCACCATGGAGCCTGCGCCGCGAGTGATTCAACACAGAAGTCCCAGTTTGCGTAGTCCTCAGCCTTTAGCTCAACGTCCCATCCAGATAGTCCTGCGGTGTGACTGAGGATGTTCTTTACAGTGATGTCGGACTTGCCATTTTGAGCGAACTCTGGCCAGTATTTTGCGACCGGGTCATTGATGTTGATGACGCCTCGGTCGTGCAACATGAGAGAGACAAGAAACGTCATGGTCTTGGTGGTGGACCAAACGTTGACGAGAGTATCTTCTTGCCATTCGTTGACCTTGGCTTCTTCTTTGTAGCCACCCCAGATGTCTACGACAACTTCACCCTTATGGATTACACATACTGATGCTCCAACGTCAGTGCCTGCGTCGAGTGACTTTGAAAGCGACTCAGCGACTCCAGCAAACTTCTCGTTATATGTTCCCTTAATTTTAGCCATAGGCCCCCCTTATTTGTTAATTCAAAAAAATTATGAAGTCATTCCTTCGAGACCAACGAGGCCTCGTGCGTGTTCGATTTCGCCCATGTGCCTGAGCAGATGCTGATAGACCCAGCATTCCATAGCGACACTTACAGTGATGCCGTCCTCTCTTCCCATTCGCGCTGAGAATGTCTTTGCAACTTTCTCGGGGTAGGGGTAGGTGAGGAGAACTCTGGAAAAGTCAGCAGGCTCAATGCTGCCAATGAAGTTTTCTGTATTGGTAAAAACGAGACGCATGAATTTCTTAAATTCTTCGAAGTTGTCAATTTTTTGGTGCATCATTTCTTCAACACTGAGCTCTTTGCCGTGATCGGCAATTGCGAGTCCCATTTTCTTCGCCCACTCTTCGTTGAATAGTGGAGCTGGTCCGCCCGCAACCCACAGTGTGCTGTCGATCATCAAAACAATGTGCACGAGCGAAAACGCAATTGGCAGAACGCCTGGTTTCTCGACGTAGTTCACCTGATCTTGTGTCATGGTGTCACAGGCTTCGTAGTAGAGACCATGAATAGTCTGCAGGCGCCTAACGAATTGATCTCTGTATTCAATGTCCATAAGTAGGTCCAGTGTACGCACTGGTAACTAGTGGCGCTGTATTGTAAAAGACATGGATATTGCCTCATTACTGGGCGACGAAGCTTCGTTGCTACTTGACCATAAAGCCACCGCTTTTCCCAAGGAACTCATACATGTTCCGGGACCGGACTATCTAACAAAGATCTTCGACAAGACTGATCGCTCTAAGGCGGTGAAGGCCAACATGGCTCGACTCTTCGCCCATGGTCGCCTCGGTGGCACTGGATATGTTTCCATCTTGCCTGTTGATCAAGGTATTGAACACTCAGCTGCAGCGAGCTTCGCACCGAACCCTGAGTACTTCGACCCAGCGAGACTCTGCGACCTGGCTATTGAAGCTGGATGTAATGCAATTGCTTCCACCTACGGAGCACTCGCGTCAGTTTCTAAGAAGTACGCAAGCAAAGTTCCCTTTATTGTCAAGATCAACCACAATGACCTGCTTCGTTTTCCAACTGCTTACGACCAGATTCAGTTCGCTAGCGCCAAGCAAGCAGCCGACATGGGCGCCGCTGGCATTGGTGCGACCATCTACTTCGGTAGCGAGCAATCTGGTCGCCAGATCCAAGAGATCTCTAAGGCCTTCGCTGAAGCACACGAACTCGGGCTCTTTACCGTGCTCTGGTGCTACTTACGTAATGATGCCTTCAAGGTTGACGGCGTGGACCACGCACTTTCAGCAGACTTAGAAGGTCAGGCGAATCACATTGGTGTCACCATTGGTGCTGACATCATCAAGCAAAAGCTCAGTGAGACTAATGGTGGGTTCAACGCTGTCAAGGTTGGAAAAACTCACCCGAAGGTCTATTCCGAGCTCACTACTGACAACCCAATTGACCTCGCGCGCTGGCAAGTGGCTAATTGCTACAGCGGACGCATCTCGCTCATTAACTCTGGTGGGGAATCGAAGGGCGCGAGCGACCTCAACGACGCAGTCAGAACTGCAGTTATTTCCAAGCGCGGTGGGGGAACGGGACTGATTCTTGGTCGTAAAGCCTTCCAGCGTCCAATGAAAGACGGAATTGAAATCATCAATGCCGTCCAGGACGTCTACCTCGACAAGTCAATTACGGTTGCTTAGAAACTGCGCGTGACAAACGCCGAAGAAACTGACGCTGGCATTTGGACCTGGGCAAATTTAGTAACGCTCATTCGCCTCTGTGCAATTCCTGTCTTTCTTCAACTCCTTTTCACAACTGGGCACCGAGCTGAAGCGGCTTGGTTGCTCGTAAGCATTGGTGGAACCGACTGGATTGATGGCTACCTGGCCAGACGTCTTAAGCAAGTTTCAACCATTGGCAAGATCATTGACCCCACGGCTGACCGCATCTTGGTGATGACTGGGCTACTTGCGACCTCCATTGCTCACGGGGCTCCCTGGTGGTTTTCTCTATGCGTCTTGGTCCGAGAAGTGATTGTTTCTGCGCTGACTGTACTTTTGGCACTGCTCGGAGCCGCTCGAATCAATGTCCTAAAAATAGGCAAGCTATCGACCTTTTTGCTGATGGGGACATTTCCACTTTTTCTCCTGACGAGCAATAATGAGTTGCCTGCGAACGGCTGGCAGAACCTCTTGAGAGACGCCACGTGGGCTCTTGGAACCGTGGGGCTCGTCCTTTCCTACATAGTCCTGTTTAGTTACGTTCGCCCAGCGCTCGAGGCGCTGAGGACCGGGCGCCAAGGGAGACGAGACGCCAAAATCTTGTAGATTGTACCCATGCAAATTCCTTCCGATCTTCGTTACAGCACGGACCACGAGTGGGCCCAAATAACTGGTGACGTTGTTCGAGTTGGAATCACTGATTATGCACAAGACGCACTAGGAGACATTGTCTACGTGGCGCTTCCAAGTGTTGGTGCATCAGTCGCAGTTGGCGGATCTATGGGTGAAGTTGAATCAACCAAGTCAGTCAGCGAAATCTACGCTCCAGTGAGCGGAACCATTACTGCAGTAAATGATTCACTAACTTCTTCGCCTGAAAATGTAAATGCAGACCCCTACGGTGCCTGGATTTGCGAGATCACAACAACATCTCCGGCGGACTTTGAATCGCTACTAGACGCAGCTGGTTACGCCACCCTTACCAATAATTAGCGCCTAAGCGCTCGTTAAGAAATTTAAGTAGGGTAACAACATGAACTGTCGCCGCTGTGGAGAAATACTCAATGCCAATGCAAATTTTTGCTGGTCTTGTGGTGCTCCCCAGGTAGATACAACGTCACCAGAAACAATCGCACTTCCTGTAGTTGCAACCAATGAAGCACTGCACCCAGCGTCTGCTGACACGAACGCAAAGCACGGTGACCAACTCGTAATTGCAACTGGTCAAGAAGCAGGAACCAGGTTTGACGTTGTTAATGAAATAACGACTGTTGGACGTGACGAATCAGCGGAAATTCTTCTTGATGACGTGAGCGTAAGCCGACACCACGCAATTTTCACTCGCACCGCGAGTGGACGCATCACTCTTCGCGATCTAAATAGCCTCAATGGCACTTACGTAAATGGAGCACGAGTCGAAGAGGCCGCGCTGCACTCGGCTGACGAAGTTCAGATCGGGAAATTCAAACTAGTCTTCTGGGAATCAAACTAACTATGAGTATCTCTAACGGCAAACTAAAAATTGGTGAGGTGCACGCTGCACTTCGCGAGCAGTTTCCCGACATCGAACTTTCCAAGCTTCGTTACTACGAGGACCGTGGTCTTGTAGTTCCTTCTCGTTCTAAAAAGGGTTACCGTCTCTACTCTGAAAGAGACGTTGCTTGTCTTCGTGAAGCAATACGTTTGGCGCAGGAAGAATTCATTCCACTTCGCGTTATTCGCTTTCGCCTCATTGAGCAGGGTCTCTTAGATGACACTCCAGTAGCACCAGCACTTCGCCAAGTTGCACGTGCGAACCAGAGCAACATTGTTTCAATGTCGACTCCTGAGCGCACCGTACAACCTCTTACACTTCTGCCAACACCTCAGGCTCCTCGCCACCCTGCAGTCTCTGGCGCAACGTCTAAGTACTACACACTTGCTGAGTTCACTAAGGCCACTGGTCTAGACGCTGAGTCAGTTAAGCAGCTGCAATCAGCGGGACTTATTTTCTCTGAGAACTTGTCTAATGATGTTGTCTTCACCGATGTAGATGTGCGCATTGGCTACTCACTCAGCGGACTTATTGACCGCGGCGTTGATGTTCGCATTCTTGGTGCACTTCGTCGTGTTGTCGACCGTGAGGTTGGCGTTCTTGAAGACATCATTGCTTCACAGCCTTCTCTAAAGAGCGCCGACGGCGCTAGGGAAGTAGCGATTGAGTTTGCTGGAGAACTGGCACAACTTCGCGCTGCTCTGCACGAGCGCGCGCTTACTAAATTCCTAGGAAATTAACGACAAACATTTGTTGACTTTGCCGTCTAGGCTGGCATCATGATTGAAGTAGTTCTCCGAGCAGTTCGTGTCGACGTTGGATCGTCAACTCCACTTCTGCTGCTTGAAGAAGTTGGGCCAGGCAACAGAGTCCTTCCAATTTTCATCGGCGCTCCTGAAGCCGCTGCCATTGCCTACGCACTTCAAAAGGTTGAGACTCCTCGCCCCATGTCGCACGATCTTCTCGCCAACACCATCACTGCACTCGGTGGGCGAATTTTCAACGTGGAGATTATTTCTTTGATCGACAACACCTTCTTTGCGAACCTTCGAATTCTGAGGGACAACGTTGAAACTCTCGTTAGTGCTCGTCCATCTGACGCGGTGGCACTCGCAATGCGCGTAGGCGCTCCAATCCTCGTGAGCGATGAGCTCATGAACGCTGAAGGCAAGGTAATGCTGCTTGATGATGAGGTCGAAGCCGAAGAAGTGGCTCCAGTTGATGAAGCAGAGCTCGTTGCTGAACTTCGTGAATTTCTAGACCAAGTGAATCCCGAGGACTTCAATAAATGAGAAGGGGTCTGAAGTCCGTATTGATCTTTGTGGCATTCGCCGCGATCTATACGCTTTCTAGACACGGTGTTGTTGGTGGAAATTCATCAACAACTACGCAAGCACTGGCGAGCACTACAACTTCCCAAGTTGTTCCAACAGGTTCTGTATGCCAGGGGAGCGATTTACACGCAGTCTTTAATCAAGGACAGGGCGCCGCTGGAACTATTTCATCGAGCATCACGCTGACTAAGACCACTACCGGCAACTGCACACTTAATGGATGGCCAATACTTATTTTGCAAGATAAGACTGGCTCAGTTCTAAAGAGCACACTTGTTGATGTTTCGACGAATGGCCCAATTCAGTTTCCAGACACTAGGGCTAATGAAGCTCCAAAAGATGTAAACCTTTCACAAAACAGCACAGCATCGTTCTCATTTGCCTACAGCGATGTTCCAGTTGGTTCACAGAAGACCTGTCCAGTTGCTTACGTTATTGGTGTGCAAATTCAAAAGGGCGGCTCAGTTGCGAGCGTCAACTCGACCTACGGCATTGGGCCTTGTAACAATGGCCAACTCTGGATCAGCCCCTTCTATTAGACCTTTTTACGACTTTTTCTAGAGTTCACCGAGCCCTAGACTGACTCCGTGGGAATAATTAGCGTTGGCATCGATCACGAGCACTGCTCGCTTGATTTTCTAGAAAAGGTCACCGTTCATCAAGATGAATGGGGCAAAGTCCTTCGCACGCTAATGAGCCACCGAAACATCTACGAAGCAGTCTTTGTTTCCACCTGTCTTCGAACTGAAGTCTTTGCAGTAATCGACCGCTTCCACGGTGCGGTTGATGAAATCACCGAAACCATTGCAGAAGCTACGCAGACTGACGCTGCACTCTTCGCTGACAAACTGACAATCCACTTCGACAAAGACGTCCCAAGTCACCTCTTCCAGGTTGCTTCTGGAATCAAGGCCATTATTCCTGGCGAATACGAAGTCTTGGGTCAAATTCGTCGCGCACTGGAATTCGCACAAATTGAACACACCAGCGGCACGGAACTCGATGAACTGTTCACTCGGGCAATTGCAACTGGTCGCAAAGTTCGCTCGACCACGAACATCGCAAAGGGCACAACTAGTTTCGCGCAGGCAGCCACGCAGCTCGCTGGCGAACAACATAAGGGTGCACTCGACGGTGCGCAGGTGCTTGTCATTGGCGCTGGCCAATTGGCCTCAGGCGTTGTCAAGTCTCTACTCGCTAGTGAGAAGGGGATTGCCAAGCTAACTATTTGCAACCGCACTGCATTGAATGCTGAAGCGATCAGCAACGAACTTCAAGATGACCGCATCCATGTTGCAGCACTTGATCAGATTCCAGGTCTTTTAAAGACTGCGTCACTAGTCATTTCAGCGGTTGAGACACTTGAGCCGCTGATTAACAAAGATGCAGTCAGCTCCCTTACCCACGATGTTCTCATCATGGACCTCAGTGTTCCGCGCTCAGTTACTTCTGATGTTGAAGAAATTTCAACTATTCACCGCATTGACCTCGAGATCTTGAAGGACAAGGTTGACGCCGCGCTTTCTGGTCGCCAAGATGCAATGTCCGATGCCATGAAGATTGTTGAAATTGAAACTGAGAAATACCTTGATGACCAGCGTGCTCGAGGAGCGGTAGAAATCATCCGCACGTTTAGAGACGACATGGACAAAATCATTGATGTTGAGATGCAAAAGCGTCTCCAGGACTTCTCAGACCTCAGCCCTGAGAACCGCGAAAAGGTCGAAGTACTCGTTCGCTCCATCGTCGCCAAGATTTCACACAAACCTACGGCTGTTCTAAAAGACACTGCAGGAACTGACCAGGGTGCACGACTCGCTGAGTCCATTAAAATACTGTTTGACCTTTAACTAAGTAGAGCAGAGCACGTGTCCAATAAAGAGTGGTTCGAAAGAGCCAAAGCAGTTATTCCCGGCGGAGTTGACTCACCAGTTCGCTCATTTAGCTCAGTTGGCGGAACTCCCTACACCGTTGTTTCTGGAAGTGGTGCCTACGTCACAGACGTTGAAGGCAAAACCTACATTGACTACGTCCAGTCTTACGGAGCTTCAATCCTCGGGCACGCTCACCCAGACGTCGTTCGTGCTCTGCAAATTGGTGCAACCAAGGGAACAACCTTTGGTGCCCCGACGCAAGAAGAAGTGCTGCTCGCAGAAAAAATAGTTGGCCGCATTGACGGCCTAGAGCAGATTCGCTTTGTTTCTTCTGGTACTGAAGCAGTTATGAGTGCTGTGCGCCTGGCCCGCGGATACACGAAGCGCTCCAAGATCTTGAAGTTCGATGGTTGCTACCACGGACACTCTGACGGACTACTCGTCGCTGGTGGCAGTGGGGTAGCCGAAATGGGCATTGCTGGCTCTGCTGGTGTGACTGAAGGTGCAATTGCTGACACCATGGTCGCTCCGTACAACGTCGTGCCACAGCTCGACGACTCAGTTGCCTGCGTCCTCGTGGAGCCAGTCGCTGCGAACATGAACATTGTTGCGCCTAGTGAGGGATTCCTAAAGGGACTTCGTGCAGAGTGTGACCGCGTTGGCGCACTACTTATCTTCGATGAGGTAATCACAGGATTTCGTCTCACACATGGATCAGCACAAGAGTTCTTCGGAGTAAAGCCAGACATCTGGTGCTTCGGAAAGATTATTGGTGGAGGACTTCCAGTTGGAGCGTTCGGTGCATCTAAGGAAATCCTTAGTGTGCTTGCGCCTAATGGACCGGTCTACCAAGCAGGAACGCTCAGTGGCAATCCACTCGCAATGAGCGCTGGAGCCACGGTGCTCGACCTTGTTTCCGCCAGTGACATTGCAGCGTTGTCAAAAACTGTTGCTGCATTTGCTGCAGATCTGAAGGCTGCAATTACTGCAGGAGGACTGTTCGCACAGACTCCAGTGCAGGGACCACTGATGGGTCTCTATGTTTCAAAGACTGCCTTTGATGCACCAAAGAATATTGCGCAAGCGAATGTCATCTGTGGCAACGGACTTTATGGAAAGTTCTTTCACGAGATGCTTACCCGTGGGGTTGCCATGGCACCAGGCGCCTACGAGATTATGTTTGTTTCCCTTGCGCACAGCAGCGAAGACCTAGCGCGCACATGTGAGATTGCTCGCGAAGCCGCAAGCGTTGTTGCTAACTCTTAGCTAGGAACTACAAGAACGCGACCACGAGTCGCACCCTTAGCAACTGCCCCGAGTGCCTCAGGCAACTCTTCAAGTGTCGCCACACGGTCAATTAGATCAGAAACATCAAGGTTGGCTTCTGAAATGAGCTTCCATGCTGCAGCACGTGTCTGCGGCGTTGCTTCCACTGAGTCGATTCCAATCAAGGCAACGTTTCGTGTGATGAACGGATAAACAGTTGCAGGAATGTCCATGCCACCGAGGAGTCCACTAGCAGCAACAGCCGCTCCGTATTTAAGGCTGCGAAGAATGTTTGCGAGTGTTGCACCACCAACGCAGTCAATTGCGCCGTCCCATAGTTCTGAGCCAAGCACGCGGTCAGTCTTGTTGGTCACTTCATCACGCCCAATGATGCGTACGGCTCCCTGGTCAAGGAGCCACTGCGATTCCTGTGGTGAGCCAGTTGATGCAACTGGCTTGTATCCTCGTTTTGCAAGCAGGGTAACTGCAACTGATCCAACGCCACCAGTTGCTCCCGTGACGAGTACTTCTCCGCCAAGCTTTAGTCCGTGGTTCTCGAGCGCGAGGATTGACTGCGCAGCAGTTAGCCCAGCAGTTCCTAGAACTTGTGAGTTCTTCGTTGAGATGTTGCTTGGCAAGATGGTTACGAGACGAGAAGGAGCGTAAATGAACTCTGCGAATCCACCATCACGTGAAACTCCGAGTCCGTCGCCGTGAACTTCGACCTTGGAGCCGACTGGGAAATTTGGGTCAGAAGATTCAACAACTTCACCAGCTGCGTCTACGCCACCAATGATTCTTGGTGCACGACGCACACGGCTCTTAGGGGCTGCGACCATTGTGTCTTTGAAGTTGATGGAAGAATATTCGACCTTGATCTTGAGGTCACTGGCATCAGTCGCTTCAGTTGTAACTTCTGCTAAATGGGCTTGGAAATCTGATTCATTTTCGATTATCAAAAAAGCTCTCATTTATAAAATCCTAGTCTCAGAAGTAATACGATTAGGTCGTGACATACATCTCGCTTAATGGGCATTCGACTTGGACTTACATAAGTAGAGGTAAGAAAAAGCCATCTCTAGTACTGCTGCATGGCGGCATGAGTAGCAGCGGTAGCTTGCTTAAGAATCTCGCACCTCATTTTGACAAAAAGTATCGTGTCTGCGCTTTTGACCGCAGGGGGCATGGCCGCACCGCTGATACCGACGCTCCGTTTCACTATGAAGAAATGGCTGATGAAACAATTGCATTTTTGGAGCATCTTGGGGGCAAACACTATCTTGTTGGCCACTCAGACGGAGGGAACGTTGCACTCATTGTTGCCATGCGTCGCCCAGATTTACTTAAGCGCGTAGTTCTTGTCGGAGCTAACTATCACTACAACGGTCTTCGCCCAATGCCGATGTTCCATCTTGAAG
>Ga0214164_1001176_pt1 | contig 15358 bp, 14 predicted proteins | sample TroBogepilimnion_13_FD_153003 | JGI IMG/M metagenome (GOLD analysis project Ga0214164, IMG submission 153003) | Freshwater microbial communities from Trout Bog Lake, WI - Practice 03JUN2009 epilimnion v4 | ecosystem: Environmental > Aquatic > Freshwater > Lake > Epilimnion/Euphotic zone ...
AATTCAATAGCCTTTTGTAAAACAGTTTTATGTCTTCCATCCGCCAAAACTAATTAAATCATATTAGTTATCACACGATTAACCGATGAGCCCTTTTATGTTATTGTTCTTTAGCGTCGCTTTCATGCCCTCCAGCGCCCAGAATTCAGCCCCTTCTATATCAATCTTCATTACCTCAGGCAGTACTTTGTTTTTAGCACACCATGCGTCTATGGTAATGCAGTCTACCGAAACTGTATTGGTTTCATTGGCATCTGCAATATGGTTGGTACATGAATTGCCATCGTTGGTGAAATGCAGTTTATCACTGTTGTTGCTGATAGCCAGGTTAACAGGTATGATCTTTGCATTGCCTTTCTGTACCCGTGCAGTGTCGGCAAGATATTTATAACTCAGTGGCGCCGGTTCAAAAGAATATATAACCGACCCGGGCTTCATTTTTTTTGCCAGTAGGGTTGCGATAACTCCTATATTGCCGCCTATATCAAAAAGGGTAACCGCATTTTCTGATAGATTCAACAAGAGTTTCAGCGGCACTTCATCAATTGTCGGTGTAATTCCCCGTGCCACATATGCCGAAACTGTATAGTCCTCATTATTGATCTTAATATTTTTGCCCGACCGGCCATGCAATAGGTAGTAAGAGGTCCGGAAAGCTTTGCGCAAAAAATCAGGCATAAGGAAATCTGTTTTAATCAGGCGCCAAAAGTAGTAAATAAAAAGAAACTGCCTCTTGCTCCTTTTCCGGAATTTAGTTCAACAAGCAAAAGCTTTTGCGAAATAAGACGGTTAGCAACATTGAATATCATTCTGTTTTTCAATATTCCCACCTTTCTTTGCACTATGAAAGTAGATTACCTCATTGCCGGTTGTGGCCTCAGCGGCGCCTTGCTGAGCCGGGAGCTGATTAAGGCCGGGAGCAGTGTACTTGTATTTGACGCCAGAGCCGGCAATGCCGCAAGCAGGGTAGCGGGAGGCATTATTAACCCGGTTACAGGCAAGAGACTGGTAAGGACCTGGATGATAGAAGAACTACTGCCATTTGCAATTAATTTCTACAAAGAGCTGGAAGATGAGCTGAAAATAAACCTGATTAAAGATTGTAGTATACTTGATTTTTATGCCACCCAGGATCAGAGGAGTTTATTTGAAGAAAAGGCCCTCACAGAAATAGATTTCTTGAAATCAGGTATACATCCTGAGTCATGGGAGCCTTATTTCAGGTTTTATTATGGCGCAGGTGAGATTATGCCTTGCCCGCTGATAGATATCCGTGCATTGGTAAATGAATGGCAGCAACAGCTCACAGAATTGAATTGTTTTGCGGAGGAACAAATTGATCCGGCTTTATGCAAAGTGAGTGCAGAAAAGGTAATCTATAAAAATATTGAGGCCACAAAGATCATCTGGTGCGAAGGTGCTGATGCTGATCATAATCCATGGTTCAGTATGCTGCCATGGTCTAAAGACAAAGGCGAAGCAATTATTGCCTCCATCCCTGGCTTGCCCCGCAATCATATTTACAAACAGCACCTTGCAATAGTGCCCTGGAAGGGCGATGATCTTTTCTGGATCGGCGCTACACACGACTGGAGATATACCGACCTGAATCCATCAACTGCATTTCTGGAAAATGTTAAAAGGCAACTGGACCTTTGGCTGAAATTACCCTATACTATCATTGATCACCTCGTGGGCCGCCGCCCTGCCAATCTGGAACGGAAACCATTCGTTGGCCTTCATCCTCTTTATCCATCGGTAGGTATACTTAACGGAATGGGTGGTAAAGGTGTATCCATGGCTCCTTATTTTGCCAGCGAATTTTCCAAGCATCTCACTCAGGGTGCCCCATTAAGGCCTGAAGTGGATGTGAAGCGTTTTACCAGAATATTGAGCCGGTAACAGGGAGATACAATTCCAGGTCGAAATTATATTATTACCTCGTGATAGTTTTATAAATTGAATTATTAAACCGGCAAATGGCAGTAATATAGTTTTGTTATCTATGATTCTGAACGTTATTTTCTTTCTGGTATTTCTTAGTTTTGCTCCATGCACATCGGATTGTATTTCGGAAGTTTCAACCCTATTCATACTGGTCATCTCATTATCGCCAATCATGTAGTTGGGCATACAGATGTTGATAAAGTCTGGTTTGTTGTTTCTCCCCATAACCCGCTCAAAGATTCGCATTCACTGCTCAATGAATACGACAGGCTCTATCTGGTAAACCTTGCCATTCAGGACAACCCTAAATTCCGGGGCAGTAATGTCGAATTTCAACTGCCTAAGCCATCTTATACCATTGATACGCTTGCATATCTCACCGAGAAATTTCCTTTGGAAAAGTTTTCCGTTATTATTGGTTCCGATAGTTTTCAGAATATTCACCGCTGGAAAAATTATGAACATTTATTGGCCAGTTATTCATTCCTAGTTTACAAAAGGCCGGGTTTTGAAATAAAAGAGACGCACGGCGCTGATTTAACCCTGCTGGATGCACCATTGCTGGAGATATCTTCTACATTTATAAGGAGGCAGGTAAAAGAAAAAAAGTCAATCAAATACCTGGTACCGGAAGCAGTAGAACAATATATTGGAACGAATAAGTACTATGCTAAGTGATCCTGTTTTCTTTCTGTATTTTATGTGATAAATTTCCGTTTAAAAAAATGATTTTGCACATTTATTGATTTCAGACTATCTTTTCTGAAAATTTGCCACTCATGAACCGTATTTACTTTTTAATGTCCATTTTGCTTTTAGTTATAGCATTCAGCGCCTGTCAGCAGCAGGTATCTGAGAGCAAGAAACATTTTATAGCGGGCAACGACTATCTGTTTAAAGACGATCTTGAGAATGCAAAAAAGGAATATGAAATAGCCATTAAGGTAGATACCACCGATTGGCAGGCTTGTTATGAACTGGCTGGCGTCTATGAACTCGAAGGCGATTACAGGAATGCAGCTTATTATTTCAACCGAACTACTCAACTAAATCCTGGTTATGCTTTGGGCTATTTTAATAAAGCTAATCTGGAAGAAATAATGGGCGATGAAAAAGGCAGTATGAAAGACCTGAAAGATGCAATAGCGCACAAAAAAGATTTTTTTTCAGCTTATATTTCTAAGGGAAGAAAAGAATATTCGACGGGTAAATATAAAGAAGCCATGGAAGATATGGATCAGGCAATTGCTATCCGGCCCGACTTTATAATGGCTTTCAGTATGCGCGGATCATGCAGGTTTAAATTGGGCAACTTTGCCGGCGCAATCAACGATTTCAGTGAAGAAATTCAATTGAACCCTACTGGCATTACGGGATATTACAACAGAGCAATGGTATACAGCGAGCAGAAAAATTACCGGAATGCAATTAATGATCTGAATGTGGCTATAAATGCTAATCCTTTATGGTCGCAGGGCTATTTGTACCGCGGAGTATGCTACATTAAAAACAATGTAAAAGACAGTGGTTGCGGTGATTTCCGGATGGCCTATAAATTACACAATCCCGAAGCGGAGAATTATTCAAAACAGTATTGTAAGTAGTTAATTTAATATTCTGAAATTTAGTAATTATTTAAATGAAGAGCCAGGGAGTCGTAACTTTATCTTCAGCATATAAATAACCAGATGCCAGTAATTTGATATTTGTATGAAGGAAAATTTGCAAGGCTTTTTCTCTCGGGTCAACAACCCAGTATTCCTTTACACAGGCTTCTTCGTAAACCTCATGTTTGCACTTCAGTTCTTTTTTATTGGTAAAGGGCAAAAGTATTTCTATTACAATATCTGGGGCACCCAAACACCCCTTTTCCACTATTTTCGACGGCTCGCAAATAATGCAAATGCCTGGTTGCAAAACGGTAATAATATCTTTATCATCCTTTGATTTTCGAGGCAATCTTACTTCGAATGGAGCTGAGAAAACTTCACATTTTTTACCTTCCAGGAAAACAAATAAGAAACAACTTAGGCGCAATGAAATACGCTGATGATCAGTTGAAGGGGCAGGGCTCATTTAAAATATCTTACCCTTTATTAATTCTACTCTTTCGTTAAATGTCCATTTGATGTAATCAGCGTAAGTATATGATTTAGCTAAGTCAAGATCTGCGAATTCCATATTTGCCTGTTCCTACAAAGTTATAAAAAATAATGCTGTGTTAAACAGGGATCCATCTGTATACTGTTCTGATTATATAAATCCGGAGGCAATTCTACCGGGTTTATTGGTTCACCGGTGAAAATATTTACAGGAGGCCATGATGATGACTTTTGAAAAGTATTGCCACTCATGAAATGCCCCGCATCAGGATGAAAATTAAGATACAGGTTCCAGGTATCAATATCAATAACTATTGCCGTATGCTTGCCGGATACTGGATCGGTAAAATAACTACCACTCGTAAAAATGGTTTTACTCTATCAAAAATACGAAAGCAATTCTGATATAGTAATATTTCGGCAACTAATTTTTGATACAAAAAAGCGGCTGGTATAAACTACCAGCCGCCCAAAATCCTATTCCCCTGCAAAGTCCCTTTGGGGATTTAGGGTATTATTTCACTTCCTCATACTCAGCATCAGCTACATGCTCATTGCTGCCATTCTGCTGGCCGCTTGCCGCCTGTCCTTCGCCTCCCGGAGCGCCGCCTGGTGCATTCCCCGCTTTATACATTTCTTCGCTTGCTGCCATCCATACGATATTCAGTTCAGCTTCTGCCTTATCTATACCATCCAGGTCTTCAGCTTTATGAGCGGCTTTCAGTTTTTCTACAGCTGCTTCAATTGGTGCTTTCTTATCAGCAGGTATTTTGTCGCCGTATTCTTTCAGTTGTTTTTCAGTGCTGAATACCAGGCCATCGGCTTTATTCAGTTTTTCTACGCGCTCACGCACTTTCTTATCGCTCTCTTCGTTGGCTTTGGCCTCATTCTTCATGCGTTCTACTTCTTCCTTGTTCAGCCCGCTGCCTGCTTCAATTCGTATGTTCTGGTGCTTGCCTGTACCTTTATCCTTAGCAGTTACATGCAGCATACCGTTCGCATCTATATCAAAGATCACTTCAATCTGTGGCACGCCGCGTGGAGCTGGTGGAATACCATCGAGTATAAAGCGTCCAAGGTTCTTATTATCCTTAGCCATTGGGCGCTCACCCTGCAGTACATTTATTTCTACACTTGGCTGGCTGTCGCTGGCTGTTGAGAAGGTTTCGCTCTTCTTGGTAGGGATAGTAGTATTCGATTCAATCAGGCGTGTCATAACACCACCCATTGTTTCAATACCCAATGACAGCGGCGTAACGTCAAGCAGCAACACATCCTTCACATCTCCGGTCAATACGCCACCTTGTATGGCAGCGCCTATTGCTACAACCTCATCCGGGTTTACACTCCTGTTTGGTTTCTTGCCAAAGAATTTCTCAACCACTTCCTGCACCTTAGGTATACGGGTAGATCCGCCCACAAGTATCACTTCATCAATTTCTGCGGCCGATATGCCTGCATCCTTAAGTGCCTTGCGGCAAGGTTCCAGTGTGCGCTCTACCAGGCTGTCAGACAGCTGTTCGAACTTAGCACGGCTCAATTTGCGTACCAGGTGTTTTGGTGCGCCGTCAATTGCTGTAATATAGGGCAGGTTGATTTCTGTTTCCTGAGAAGATGATAATTCTATCTTAGCTTTTTCAGCGGCTTCCTTCAACCTTTGCCATGCCATAGGATCCTTGTGCAGGTCCATATGCTCATCCTTCTTAAATTCTTCTGCGAGCCAGTCCATCACCACTTTATCAAAGTCATCACCACCCAGGTGGGTATCACCGTTGGTAGATTTTACTTCAAAAACGCCATCACCAAGTTCCAGCACAGAGATATCAAATGTTCCTCCACCAAGGTCGAATACAGCTATTTTGCTGTCCTTATGTTGCTTGTCGAGGCCATAAGCAAGGGCTGCTGCTGTTGGCTCGTTAATAATACGACGAACATTAAGCCCGGCAATTTCCCCTGCTTCTTTCGTAGCCTGGCGCTGTGCATCATTAAAATAAGCAGGCACAGTAATTACTGCTTCCTTCACCTCATACCCAAGGAAATCTTCTGCAGTCTTTTTCATCTTCTGCAGTATCATTGCCGATATTTCCTGTGGCGTATACATACGGCCATCAATATCTACTCTCGGTGTATTATTTTCACCCTTCACCACTTTGTAAGAGAAATGCGATGTCTCACCGGTAACCTCATCAAAACGACGGCCCATAAAACGCTTAATGGACTGAATCGTATTGTGCGGGTTGGTAATAGCCTGCCTCTTGGCTGGGTCGCCAACTTTGCGTTCTCCGTTCTTCAGAAACGCGACTACCGAAGGCGTAGTGCGGCGCCCTTCATCATTTGCAATAACCACAGGTTCGTTGCCTTCCATTACAGATACGCAAGAGTTGGTGGTTCCTAAGTCAATTCCTATAATCTTTGCCATAATTCAATTTAAAATATAATTATCAATTTTTTTACCAGTTCATTTTCTTTAGCTTTTTCCGATTACCGGGAATAAAGCCATTTCAACTATAATTATCCTTCTCAATCAATATGCCATTCTTTTTATTCTGTAATAATGGCAGAAATACTGTCAATAAAGATGTGAATGCAAGTAATAAACTACCAAATCGGCATTATTTTTGGTAGAAGGATTGATATATGTGACGATGATGTAATAGCTGAATGAGCGTTATTACTGGTAAGAATTAAAATTAAAACACGGTTATTGTGCTCTGCCCTTGATGTTATTCTGTGTCATTAGAGGGCTGATCTCCAGAGAATCCAGTGTTTGATCAGTAATATTTAAAATGCCGGTTTGCAATCCTCTCGAGGTAAACAATCCAAGTGCATCTAGTCCTTTCACATTCGTATATACAGGCTCAATTTCGCTGCCGGTAAGTCCTATTCCCTGTGTAAGACTGTTATTCTGATAATTTAAAAAATCTTGCGTACCCAGGTAAACAGACAGGTTGACCTTACCTAATAACCGGATTTGATTAGTAGGCGCTGGACCCATTCCTGAGCTTAAGGCACTGTAAAATGAAATATTTGGTATTTTATAGAATATCTGTATAATATTAGAGTTGGTATTTAATGTCTGATATCCGGCATCAAAAGTACACGAATGTCCTGTAAGCTTTTGATTGGTAATATCCGAATCTACCCAGTTGAATGTGAAGATAGTTTGTGCAATAACAGCAGGGCTTGTCAGGTTTTCAAATGCAAAACCGGCAGTTGGCGTGTATTCACAGAATAAATCAAAATTTGCATTGGGCAGGGTTGAACTAAACTCAAGCTTACCAGTATCTGAGAAGAAATAATTGGAGGTGAAATTACCATCATTACTGTCATCAATTATCGGAGCCTCAGCCGAATCTACCTGCCCGGTGGTAAGATTGGTTACAATTATGCGGTATATGTAATAGGGGTTTAATGTATTTTTAAATTTATAAGCATAATTAGGCGAATTGAAAAACACTCCGGCCTGTTTCGGATACCCTTCATTATTCAGGTCAACCCGGTTGAGATGAATAGTATCAATTAAATTGGTATCAGTATAATCCATCCGTTTGATCTTCACATTCAGGTTGGCATAAAAGCTGGAGTCGGGGGTTTGCGACATGCTCAAAGCACTTTTTGACTGGTCCAGAAATGCCTTCTGTATCCTTATATAATGAGCTGTATCATTCAAGTCAAGATATGCATAAATAACAGTAATATTCTTGTAGGGAGCGCCTATATTAAATTTTGTAGAACAACCCGTAAACAGGACTATAAATGCAATAGCAATATATGGAAATATAAGTTTTCTCATGAAGCAATTTCTTGGAAAGGTGGGCAAAGGTAATGGAAAAAACAATAGGTTGGCATTTCCAAATTGCCGGGGGGCTTTTCAAATATTTGTATCTGATTTAAGCAGATAAATTCCTTCTGCTTAAATACCTTATATAAACGGTGGCTCTTATTTGAGCCTTCTTCAAAATCAATTATATTATTATTCTGGAATTCTAATAAAATGGCTCATTCGGGGTTGAACTTTGCACCTTGCCACTTTACGGTTAAATTTACCCCGCAATGAAGGAATACAAACGCTCACCCATTTATGCCAACCTACTGAAACGATGGCTCGACTTTTTTGTGGCAGTCATCATGTTCACAATATTGTTGCCTTTGTTTGTGGTGGTGGTTATCATGCTGGCTTTGGCCAATAATGGCAGGCCATTTTTCTTTCAGCGCCGCCCCGGGCTGCATGGCCGTATATTCAAGGTAATCAAGTTCAAAACCATGAACGACCGCAAAGACAAAGACGGAAACCTGCTGCCCGATGCAGTGCGGCTTACACCTATTGGCAAGTTTGTCCGCCGGACATCCTTAGATGAACTGCCCCAATTGCTCAACGTGATAAAAGGCGATATGAGCATAATAGGCCCCCGGCCACTATTGGAAGAATACCTGCCGCTGTATAGCAAAGAGCAAATGACACGGCACGATGTGCGGCCCGGAATAACCGGCTGGGCGCAGGTAAATGGCCGCAACACCATAAGCTGGCAACAGAAATTTGAATATGATGTGTGGTATGTAAACCGGGTATGTTTCCCGCTCGATTTTATGATATTGGGGCAGACCTTCCGGAATGTAGCAAAGTCGGAAGGGATAAGTTCGGAGACCTCTGCTACAATGGAGAAGTTTAGAGGGAATTAGTATATGTGTACCACGAGTTTTGCATGAATTTTCATTAAATCAATCATGTAGGATTCATTTAATAAATCAATAAGTTTATGGAATCCAGACATAATTTCAGATTAGTAGCAAAAAAGAATAATGCATCGCGCAAAAGGGTATTGAAAGATTTAAAGCAAGCAATATTTGAGGTAAATAAGATTAAAAGTGGCAGGTTGAAAGGAATTCCTGCCGGAGATTTAATAAATCAACTCTAATATAGGTTGGATATCCTTTAGAATATTTGGATCATAATTTTACAACTATTGCCTTCCTGTTTTTGATTAACTCCCCTAAACTGTATCTTTGCCCATTATGATTCTCTACGGGGCCAGCGGACATGGTAAGGTGATTATTGATATACTGGAAAGTATGCAGGAGCCGCATATCGAAATATGGGATGATGCCGATAGGGAGCCGATATGGGAATATCCGGTATCAAAACCAAGGCCTTTTGCAGGCATTAATGATAAGCTTATTATTAGTATTGGGGTTAATGCCACCAGGAAAAAGGTGGCTGACCGCCTGGGTGATTCAATAGATTTTGGTACTGCAATTCATTCCACCGCATATGTCTCTAAGAGGTCAACCGCAGCTGTGGGAACAGTTGTGATGGCTGGTGTAACTATTAACCCCGATGCCCGTATTGGCAAGCACTGCATCATTAATACCAGCTCCTCAATAGATCATGACTGTGTGCTGGAAGATTATGTGCATATCTCGCCCAATGCCACACTAAGCGGTGATGTAACTGTGGGAGAAGGGACTCACATAGGCTCCGGAGCATCTGTGATACAAGGAATCAGGATAGGCAAGTGGTGCAATATAGGCGCTGGTGCAGTAGTGATCAGCGACATACCCGACTATGCCACTGCGGTGGGTAATCCGGCGAGGGTGATAAAAATAAAAGAACGATGAAACCAAAAATATGGATGTCGTCGCCGCATATGGGCGGCACAGAGCAGGATTTTGTAAAAGATGCATTTGATACCAACTGGATCGCGCCGCTTGGCCCTAATGTAAATGGCTTTGAGCAGGACCTCGAATTGTTTCTGGATCATGGCTGCCAGGTTGCTGCATTGAGTTCAGGCACTGCAGGGCTGCATCTTGGTTTGGTTTTGCTGGGCGTTAAGGCCGGAGATGAAGTGATATGCCAGAGCATGACTTTCTCTGCTACCGCTAACCCAATTAGCTACATTGGCGCCAAACCGGTATTTGTAGACAGTGAAAAAGACACCTGGAATATATCTCCCGAATTGCTGGAGGTGACTATCAAAGACCGTTTAGCCAAAGGCATTACCCCAAGGGCCATTATACCGGTTCATTTATATGGCATGCCTGCCAAAATGGAAGAAATAATGGACATTGCCCGGCACTACCAGATCCCTGTGCTGGAAGATGCAGCCGAAGCCCTGGGCTCATCCATAAACGGCCGCAGGTGCGGCACATTTGGAGATATAGGTGTTCTGTCATTCAATGGCAATAAAATCATAACCACATCGGGTGGGGGAGCGCTCGTTTCTCAACATAGCAAGGTGGTAAAAGATGCCCGCTTCCTGGCTACACAGGCACGCGATGAGGCGCCTCATTACCAGCACTCTCAGATAGGCTATAACTACCGTATGAGCAATATATGTGCAGGCATTGGCCGAGGACAGATGCAGGTACTGGCGGACAGGATCAAACAAAGGCGCAGTGTTTATAACCGATATGTTAAACATCTGGAAGTGAAGCCAGGCATTCATTTCCTGCCGGAACCATCAGGTTATTTCAGCAACCGCTGGCTCACAACCCTCCTTATTGATGAGGCTGAATCCGGCTTTTCGAGAGAAGACCTGCGACTAGCCCTCGAAAAAGAAAACATCGAATCCCGCCCGTTGTGGAAACCTATGCATATGCAACCTGTATTCGAAGGCTGCACTTATTTTGGAGACGGTACCTCTGAGAAACTGTTCGAGACTGGCCTTTGCCTTCCATCGGGATCAAATCTCAGCAGCGATGATCTTGACCGGGTTTTAGAGGTTATAGATAACGTTATAAAATGACTTTTTTAATCGGGTTTTTAATACAGGCAATACTTATTCATGAGTGATGTGATTAATGCGAAAGAACGCTTTCATTTTCTGGATGGCCTCAGGGGCATAGCATCGCTGATGATTGTTGTTCACCACGCATTCACTGCTAATATTGTAAAGGCCCTCATCAGCAGGGGCTACCCCAATGCAGGCTTTTATCTTGCCTACTTTACCCAGTCGGGTGTGGAGCTTTTTTTTGTATTGAGCGGGGTGGTATTGCTCCGGCCCTACCTTCGGGGGCAAAGAGAGTTTAAGACCCTTGATTACCTGGTAAGGAGGGTAAAAAGAATCTATCCACCCTACCTGGTGGCTTTGTTTTTTGCAGCTTGTGTATGCTGGTACATACATACATACCCTACGTGGTATAATACCAAGGTTTACCATATGGTGTTTTACTGGCCGGAGATAATCAGGGAGTCGGTTATCATTAACTTTGACGGACAATATTACAACCTCGCATGGTGGAGCCTGGGTATTGAGATGCTTTTCTATTTACTGGTACCTGTTCTGCTGCTGTTTTTTAAGGGTAACAAATTAATCAGTAACCTGAAGGTAGTGGCTTTGATTATGTTTACTTTAGGCCTTTCACTGGCATTGCAATACTGGCTTACCGAACACCACCCTGATATATACTCTTATAAAAAGGTGGTTTCCAATATTTTTCAATCCCTCCGGTATCCTGTATGTTTCCTTATGGGTATACTTTTAGCGGCCAGAGATTTTACCATCAGGCAGGCAGGTTTATTTATAGTTTCGGGCTGCATATTGGTTGTATTATCCCGCTTTCTCCTGCCGCTCGAAAACCCGGGTTACGGTTTGATCTATGCCGGAATAATCACTATTGCTTTTAACCGGCATTCCTTCCGGAAGTTCCTCAGCAGCCCCATGATGCTCTGGCTCGGTGAGCGTTCTTATTCCCTGTTCCTGGTCCATTTTTCAGTGTTTTACCTTATGGATAGCATAGCTGCCCACTTCACTGCTACAGGCACTACTGCATATGCTCTGTTATCGCGAGGGGCGGGTATACCTGCGGCATTCTTTGCAGCAATGCTCCTGTTTTATTTTGTAGAAAGATGGCAGGCGCGCGGATTGATAACTGGCAGGATGTTCTGGCCCTGGCAGGCAGAGAGATTGAAAGGAGATGAGAAATAGTTTGATAGATTTATAGGTTTTAAAAAGCGAGTAAATTAATAACGATAAATAATATACAATGCAACAATGGAAAGAGGCTATAGAAGCAGCCTATGCAAACCGGGAGTTATTGAAAGAGCAATCTTATGCAGAAACTATCAGGGCCGTAATTGAGGAAGTAGATAAGGGCCGCCTGCGCGTGGCAAGCCCTGCAGATGGCGGCTGGGTAGTGAATGAATGGGTAAAGAAAGCCATCCTGCTCTACTTTGGTATTCAGCCTATGCAGACCTGGGACCTGCCGCCTTTCGAATTTTACGATAAAATGCTCCTCAAGAAAGATTATGCATCCATGGGTGTGCGGGCAGTGCCTCATGCTGTGGCGCGCTATGGGGCCTACCTGGCAAAGAATGTGGTGCTCATGCCCTCCTATGTCAATATAGGCGCGTATGTAGATGAGGGTACCATGGTTGATACCTGGGCTACTGTGGGCTCTTGCGCCCAGATAGGCAAGGGTGTGCACCTGAGCGGCGGTGTTGGCATTGGTGGTGTGCTGGAGCCGTTGCAGGCTGCCCCGGTTATTATAGAAGATGGCTGTTTTATTGGTTCGCGGTGCATAGTGGTTGAGGGGGTTATTGTGGAGAAAGAAGCGGTGCTGGGGGCCAATGTAGTGCTCACCCAATCTACCAAGATAATAGATGTGAGCGGCCCGGAGGCTATTACTTACAAAGGCCGTGTGCCTGCCCGCAGTGTGGTAATCCCCGGCAGTTATACCAAAAGTTTCCCGGCCGGCGAATTCCATGTAAGCTGTGCACTGATAATAGGCACCCGCAAACCATCTACAGACCTGAAAACCAGCCTGAACGATGCTTTGAGGGATTTTAATGTTTCTGTTTAATTGATTATTTTTAATTTTCAGATAGGCTGATTTTAGCAATGAACAATCTTTTTCTGGATATTGACTGGCGCTTTTTCGACGAAGAATTTCTCGGCGAAAAAGTGTCTCAATACCTGTTTTTTGGTGGCATTATACTGCTTTCGTTCGTTCTCAAGCGGCCTGTGGCTTCCCTGCTGGCGCGCATCAGCAGTGTACTTGCTTCAAAATACAGCTACCTGGAGCATAAGCTTACGGTAAAGGATCTGCTGCTTAAACCCATGGAGCGCCTGGTGCAGGTGATTCTTTTTTATATGGCTGTCAACCAGCTCGACGGGCTCCTGGACCATTTTACCTTTCATCATTCCCTTGGCCAGGCAGGCAAACTCAATTATACACTGAGCGATGTGGCCGACCATATTTTCCTTTTCGTTTTCATTATCATACTCACCCAGGCCATTTCCCGGCTCATTGATTTTGTTTACTATATCCGCTCCGAAACCGCCCGTAAGGAAAACAACCTGTCGCGGGTGCAGTTGCTGCCGCTCATCAAGGAGATGTCGAAACTGCTGCTCTGGGTGTTAAGTTGTTTCTGGCTGCTGGGCAGTGTTTTTCATGTCAATATTCCGGCACTGGTAGCCGGACTGGGCATTGGTGGTGTGGCCATAGCGCTTGCCGCCAAAGAAACCGTAGAGAACTTTTTCGCCGCATTCACCATCCTCTCCGACAAACCCTTCCTTACCGGCGATGCCATAAAGCTGGGCGATGTTGAGGCTGTGGTGGAGCGCATTGGCTTCAGGAGCACACGGCTGCGCAACCTGGACGGCTCGGCTTATATTATACCCAACCAGAAACTGGTGAGCCAGAACCTCATTAATTTATCTCAACGCGACAGGCGGGGCGTGAACCTGAAAGTAAATATAAAATACGGGGTAAGTAATGATACCCTGCACATGGTAATGGACGAACTGCGGCCTGCCCTGCTGCTCATTAATCCGGTAAAAGAACCTATACTGATTTCCATCGAAGGGTTTGATAAAGAAACCTTTCTCCTTACTATTTCCTACGATCTGCCTTACCCGCTCCCCGATAGCCTGCAACTTGCTGATATTAAGCGCGCGGTGAACCTGAAGGTGTTTGAGGTTGTTACTGCCAATGCGGTTATGGGCACGGCAGTGGGTACAAGTTGATACGCGAAAGTGGCTATATCAATTCCTCAATAAAACGCAATGGGATAATGGTGGACGCTGAAACCCTTGCTGGTGGCTGATATGGTTAAATTTACGATTATCTCATCATATCCCATTTTTGTGGGATCGACAGTTTTGTATTGAGAATTGGTAAACCTCGCTTCTATATCTGTCCCTGATGCTTTATCCTAATTAGGCAAAATAAAACATCATAGAAAAATCTCACGCGGAGGCGCTAAGTCGCTATTTGCAAAAATCCTTTTTAAGACCGCAATTCCCACTAATGCCTATTTCAAATGTCTATCTGATATTACTTCTTTCTGGAAAAAAGTGCAGCCTCCCGGCAAAAGGCGTTTTATTTGGTTATCACATTCTCCTAAAGAGACGTGATGGGATAATGATAAACGCTGAAACCATTACTGGTGGATGATATAACTAAATTTACGATTATCTCATGTTATCCCATAATATTTTAGAGACCTCACCCCGACCCTTCCCGATGAAAATCGGGATAGACTTCCGAAGGAGAGGGTGTTATTGCAAAATATTGAAAATTCATGATGTAAAAATATAGTAATGTTTTGAATATTTGTTGTGGATTTTGTTTGGTTGTCCCATTGTCTCAATAAGATGCAATGGGATAATGGTAACTGCTGAAACCCTTGCTGGTGGATGATATAAAATAATTTACGATTATCTCTTATTGTCCTACTGTATTTTAGTGACCTCACCCGACCCTTCCCGATGAAAATCGGGATAGACTTCCGAAGGAGAGGGTGTTATTGCAAAATATTAAAAAATCATGATGTAAAAATATAGTAATGTTTTGAATATTTGTTGAGGATTTTGTTTGGTTATCCCATTGTCTCAATAAGATGCAATGGGATAATGGTGGACGCTGAAACCTTTGCTGGTGGCTGATATAAATAAATTTACGATTATCTCATTTTATCCCATTATTTCCTGCTGATTAATGTGAAAATGTTTCCAGATGTATAGTGGTAATAAAAATATGCGATTTTCAATCGCCTAAATTAGCGAGAATGTTTGTGTGCCTGATGCCTGAGCAGGCAAAAAGCCCTTCGATTAACTCAGGATAAAATAATAATTGTTTCATAGTGTAGTAAGTTGTTATTTATGATTAAATTTGGGTCAAAGATAAAGTGTATAATTGGAAATACCTAATTTTATAGCATATTTATTTTTAGACTGGCAATAAGATCCAGGAATGACTCAAATACCGGACTGAGGTATAAAAATGCGCCGTGTCCGTGGACTCCTGGTCTGATTTTATGGTTGTGGTGGTTTTTGAGACACGGCTGCTACACCTCTTATTTTCAGCAT
>Ga0214164_1001177_pt1 | contig 15357 bp, 4 predicted proteins | sample TroBogepilimnion_13_FD_153003 | JGI IMG/M metagenome (GOLD analysis project Ga0214164, IMG submission 153003) | Freshwater microbial communities from Trout Bog Lake, WI - Practice 03JUN2009 epilimnion v4 | ecosystem: Environmental > Aquatic > Freshwater > Lake > Epilimnion/Euphotic zone ...
TAAAAAACCAGACTGATATTGAACGGATTATTGTATTTTATGGAGATACTGGCAATGAAGATCTGGATTTGAATGAGGTAATCAAGCGAGATAAAAATGCGATGATTATTCAAGAGGTATTTAGTGAATCAGAGAAAAGGATGATAGCTGCCACAAATGTGAGTATATATTTTTCTAGACAGCAGATTCATTTGGATGATACAATTAGCGATATTAAATTGAAAATTATTGATGCTGTGAATGAAGCAATGGGATCAGTAATGTCATATGATGAAATATACCTTTTCTGTGAAGAAAAAAAACGAATAAATATTTTCCGTATATTTCAGACACTGTCAAATCATAAGCGACGTTTGGTAACTCGTAGTCGATTGGACAATTTTCTCTCTAATATTATTTTAAACGAGAGTAGAGAGAAAATTGGGTTTAATATAGAAGACAAGACCGAATATGATTATGATGATATAATTTCATTGAACATTGAAGATCAGGTATTTTATATGGATCATACTTTGGGACAAATAAATCGCGAATTCTATAGAGTAAATCCATTTTCGGTGGGTGAATCCGCCTTTTTCAAAGGCGAACAAGATGATATCGATGTAATGACGACAACGAATAATGAATTACTTATGAATAATGGCGATATATTAGATAATCGTATTTACTTGTGTTTGGCAAGTGATGTATTAGGCGATAACCGTAAGGATAATGTAAAAATATATTTTCCTTATTTATTTGAAAAAGGTATATTGAATATAGAACAATTAGATTCTCAGAGAACTGAATTGGTACAACAGAGTATTCGCATGGTGGATGAGAATCGAGTAAATTATAACAAAGTAGATACGTTGTATGACATATATAGAGATACCAAAGTGCGGTCAAATAATGTGAGTATTGGAACTGGAATTCAAATGATTCGAATTACAATGAAACCAAGTTATAATATTAAAATACCATTAGATATCGTTTTTAAATTAATTCACGCGAGTGAGACGAATCCTTTTATTAAATACAATCCGGATAAGGCAAGTGAAAATATATTTAGATTATATGCAAATAAGGTATCTACAGATGGTCGTAAAATACCATATGTTCCAATGAAAACGAATTCGAAAGCAGGGTTTGATACGTTGGCGAATATTAATACATTGAATCGTGATTTTGGTATCATAACAAAAGCGTATAAAAGTGTAGTTTCTGCGTATATATATACAGAAGAAACGGAGATAAGTATTTGTGAGTTCTATGAAAATGGCGATATTCAAATTTATTGTAAGTTTTTAGATATAAAAGTATTGACTGATGTGGAAGACTTTATTCGTAGTCGAGTAAATCCATTGATAGAATATTTAAAAGTGAATATGGAACAGAATGGATATAATATATTATTATTCGATAAATTTCGTGATGAAAATATCATAGTAAACAATATTCATTATCAAAGTATGTATAATATGACGAGAGAAATATATGATAGCAAGAAGTTAGATTTCAGTGGTATTATTGACTGTATTAATGCAGTTTTTATTGCGGAAAAAATAAGTGGAGTAGAGGTTCCATTGAGATTTAAGAGAGTGGCAGATTTTGATGAAGATATGTATATAGAGTCGTCTATTTTGGACTTTATAAATGCAGGCGAATATAGTCTATCGCAAGAATATACACAACGAGAATTTTTACAATTATTAACGACAAATTATAATATAAGCAATGCAGATGCAAAACGGTTGATCGCAAGAACATCTAAAGAGTTCCAAATGAAACAGGATGCAGCGACAATGGGAAATATTAAAATGAGAAAGTTGAAGTTTACCATTCCTGGGTTCAAAGTAGTTTTTCGTTGTGATAATATAAACTTCAAGATAGTTGTTTCTGTAGAAGAAATAAATAATATTGCTTATTTGGATATTTTACCGATATATATAGATTCTGTTATACGGTTATTACAAGATAGATCGAGTATATCAATACCAATTGAATGTTATAATGTGTCAGATACGATTGCCCATATTTCTGTAGCAGCAGCGGCAGCAGCACAAATTACAGATATTACGGATTTAATTCATAAAACACGTCAAATTGCAGATATTAATGGAAAACCTGCTGTTGTAATTGAAGAAGTAGAAGAACCAGAATTAGATGAAGAAGAAGATCTAAATGATATGGGAATGATTGGATATAGTTCTGATGATTTTACAAGTAATAGTAGCGGTGGTCAAGTTAATTCTTCATCATCCAATTCTGGACCAATTGTTGCATCATCATCATCAGAGAACTCTTCCCCAATTGCTACTGCTGTATCATCGCCGGAAGAAGAAGAAGAAGAACCAAGTGTTCAAGATCAAAGCACTGCTTCAAGTAAACCAATTGTTCCTATTAAACCAATTATTCAAGATCAGAGAACTATTTTGGGTATTCCAATTTTTCCAAGTGAACCAGAAGAAGAAGAAGAAGAAGTTAGTGCTAGTGATCAAGATAAAAGCACTGCTCAAAGTAGTTCAAGTATTCCAATTGTTCAAAGTAGCCCAAGTATTCCAAGTGAACCAATTGTTCAGAGTAGTTCAAGTGAACCAGAAGAAGAAGCTAGTGCTAGTGATCAAGATAAAAGCACTGTTCAAAGTATTCCAATTGTTCAAAGTATTCCAATTGTTCAAAGTAGCCCAAGTATTCCAAGTGAACCAATTGTTCAAAGTAGTTCAAGTGAACCAGAAGAAGAAGAAGCTAGTGCTAGTGATCAAGATAAAAGCACTGCTCAAAGTATTCCAATTGTTCAGAGTAGTTCAAGTGAACCAATTGTTCAGAGTAGTTCAAGTATTTCAAGTATTTCAAGTGAACCAATTGTTCAAAGTAGTCCAAGTATTTCAAGTATTTCAAGTGAACCAATTGTTCAAAGTAGTCCAAGTATTTCAAGTATATCAAGTGTTCCGGAAGAAGAAGCTAGTTTTGTTTCAAGTATATCAAGTGAGCCAAAAAAAAAATCCAATTTCGAGACCGAATTTAAAAAGATACAATCTCAGTTTCAAAAAGAACCTGAAGATGATGGTTATTTTCCTAAAAGTAAAGCGAGTTCATATTCAAATATTGGTAAAAAAAGTATTTCCACAGAATTATCAAATCCTGAAGTTGATTATAATGAAATGCCAGAATTAGAACCCAGTTATGTTTTACCTGCGACAAAATCAAAATCAAAATCAGAAGAAGAATCCAACTTTGAAAAAGTTGGTCAAATGGGTTCCCCCGCAGAAGAAGAACCAGAAGAAGAACCAGAAGAAGAACAAAAATATCCTGCTGTAAAAGAATCCACAGACGTTGGTTCTCCTGCGGACGATGAATGGTTAGAGAATTGGGATGGTCGAAGTTTGACATACCCAAATCCATTTCAATCCAGAATAGAAAAGAAAGAACTAGTTTTCTTTGAAAAAAATGTAAGTAATTTATATAAAACATATTCAAGATCATGTCAATCTGTTCAGAGAAGACAACCTGTATTAGTTACGGATTCAGAGATGAGGCGAATTATAAAAGATATACCAGACTTTTTAGAAAAAGGTTTACGTGATCAAACAATAATTCGCTTTGGTACAAATCCAAAATCAATGAATTATTATATATGTCCGAGATATTGGTGTTTAAAGACATGGTCACCTGTTACCGATAAAAATGCAAAGATATGTGGATGGCCAAATATAATACCACCAAACGCAAAGACTGTAAAACCCGGAGAATATGTATATCATTTCTATTATAAAGATGTTCATGGAACAGATGATGCGGATTATAAACAACACTATCCCGGTTTTATAAATAATAAAGATGGTCTGTGTATGCCGTGCTGTTTTAGTAAAATAGAAAAAAAACAAAAAGAGTTAAAATCAAAATGTATGTCAAATTTGCCTGATCCAATATTGGAAGAAATGAAAGCTAAAGCCGCATTTAAAGAAGGCGAAAAGGATATTTCTGGTCAAAAAGAATCTTCTGTAGAAGTTGCGCCCCCGGTAGAAGTTACTCCTCCTGTAGAAGGACAGAAAAAGACTATGAAAGCTATTCCCGCAGAAAAAGAGAAAAAGCACGAAGATATTAAAAAACCGACGAATTTTCCTCTTTCAAAAGGAATGTATGGACATTTGCCGATCGATATAACAATGTTTTTACATCACCAAAATGAGACTGGGTGTAATATAGAATATACAGACAATATCAATAAAATTATCAAAAACAAAGAATGTCTATTGCGTATCGGCGTCGAAGCCAATCCATTACAATCGTTTCTCTCTTGTATATCAGTATTATATCAATTTATATATGCAGAACCAGAGCAAAAATCAGTTGCTGCATCTAAAACTATAAAAGAATTTAAAAATGATATATTGATTCCTTTCGTAACATTAGATCGTTTCATTACTTCTCAAAATGGAGATTTAATACAGATATTTAAATCAGACAAATCAGAGAAATCAGAGAAAACAGATATAGCCCCATACACAGAAAGTATTCTATATAAAAAACTATTTAAAGACGGTGACGTTGAAACGACAGACCCGAAACACCAATATTTTCGAAACGTTGTTCAATCATATGAAAATTTCATTCGGTATTTAAACGATGATACGGTAATAATAGATTATACATATTTATGGGATATGATATGTAGTCAAGACGGTTTATTTATACAGAAGAAGGGTATTAACCTGGTCATTCTCTATTCTACATGTAATGATGAAACATGTAATGTGGAAATCATTTGTCCTACAAATCATTACTCTTCGAATGTATATAGTTCTTTAAAGCCATCTCTTTTTTTATACGCAGCAACAGATCATGGTCATCAATACTTTGAGCCAATATTTATGATTAAAAATGAAGATGCTAAGAGGATTGGTATCTTATCATTATTTCATATTCGTAACCCTACTTTGTCGCCTAATATAAAAAGAATATTAAGTAAAGTCATCGGTCCAATCATGAAACATCAATGTAACCCAATACATAAGTCTCGTGTATACAAATATGAAGATCCAATGAAGTTAGATGAAATGATCAAGGTATTAAAACGACACAATTATGATATTATTTATCAAGTCGTAAACTATGCAAGTAAAGTCATATTATTATTTGTTCATAAAGAAGAAAATGGTAAAGACGTTCAAGGATTAGTACCATGTTTTCCATCATCGATACGAAATGAATATGATTATGTATTTATCGGTGAACCAAGCATATATCAAAAATATAAAAAAACCCGCAATTTTTTAATCAATTTGAATAAAAATACAAAAATCAATTGTAAACCAAGGTTCAAAGTATTAGAAGATGAAAAAATCATCGGTATTTTGACAGAAACGAATCAATTTGTAAAGATTAGCGAACCAACGAAGTTCATTGAAGATATAAAAAATGATGACGATTTGATTCCATTAAGAGAGGATAATTTACTGGATTACTATAATAATGAAGATCGTATATTAAATGATGGCGAAGAAGATAAGGAACGGACAGAAGAAATATTATTAATTCGTTTAGAAACACTATTCTATAATGCGTTCAGAAATACAATTCGATTATTATTGAATAAATATGATTATGTCAAATTGAGAGAACAGTTGGAGGATATTATACAAAATATGTTCTTGACTTACAACCAGAAATATAAAATGGTATTAGATATATTAAAACATTTGGTTCGCATTAGTAATAAAATCATTTTTGTGGATATTGAAGTAAAGGATTATATCGGTGTAGTAAAAGACTTCTCAACCTGTTTATTTCTTGACAAAACAGAATGTGATATCAGACAACCATTATGTTCTTTCACAACGGATTGTCAATTAAATTTGCCAAATAAGGGGATTTTGTCAGAAGAATTGAAATATGATAATGAAACTATATATTTTGGTAAATTGACAGATCAGTTAATACGATACAAAAGAATCAATTCGTATATTTTCAAACCTAATACTTATTTATCTTTCGGTTCTCTGAATTATAACTTGAATAATGATGAAATTTTAATTATGGAAACAGAAGTGAAAGACTACTTTGAAAATTTGATAGAAGATAAAATTAATCCTTATGTTCATTATAATACATATGATAATGCAAATTTAATAGAGAAAAGGGCAAATTTGTCTGATTTCGAAAAGGAAGATAATAGTGAATGTGTTACAGAAATCGAAAAAGTGAAAATGATATATTGGAAGGCATGTTTTATATCCACTGATTTTGCTGCATTGAAATATTATAACACTAGTGCTTGTGGTTATAAAATTATTATTGATATAGTGAATCGTATCAGAGAAAAAGAGTTGACAATTGAAAATATTAAATCTGATTTATATAAACTATATTCTAATCTATTTCTGCGATATAAACAACAAATAATCAATATATTAGAGACTGAAGGAAAAAAGTATTTGACAGATCAATTAAACATGAAAAGCATAAATATAATGGATGTCATTTACTCTGAAGAATATTTTATTACTAATTTTGATTTGATGATATTAATGATTTATTACAAGATACCTGCTATTTTGATATCAAATAAACCGATATTTCTCTCTTTATACGAAAGACGATTCTTAATATTGAATGACACAATTGCAGAACCCAGTATATCTAATTCTCAAACTGCTGCTACTGCGGTTACTGCTGTAAAAAGTAATACTTTTGTATTTATAATTACATCACCGAGTAGAAATGAACATATTGCAACATATCAATTAATTAATAAAATCGAAGATAATCGTATACTTCTCTCATTGGATGAATTACAATGTAATAAGAAAAAAGATATCGAATTGGCTTTGACAGAATATACTGATATTAATACATTTTTAGGTGAATATCAGGTGAGAAAGAAAACAAAGTATCAAGAAAGAGGTAAAATATCTAAATTAAATGAAATACTAAGTTTACAGGCAGAACGAGAAGGTCATCCTATTGTTCCAATTGAGGTTGTCAAGAAGAAAACGACTGGCAAAAAAAAGACGAAAAGGTTTTTACCTTTAACGCCACCTGAAGTTGATCAAGATGAAACCATTGACCAGGAAAAACGCATTATTGAAGAGATTATTCTAACATATAAACCGGTTAAATGGAATCAGCTTCGTAAACAACCTAACTCAGAATTACCGCCACAATATAATCCCTATAGGGGTTTAACCATACTTGAATTAAAACAAAAAATAGGCAAGAAACAGAAGGCTAAAACGAAGAAACAAAGGCCTATTTTGTTACCTTCATCATCATAATATCATAATATCATAATATAATATTTTCTTCAATAAAAAATGTATTGATAATCATAATAATCCCGCAAATTATTATGATTCATTTATCTATCTATATTATTCTATTATTATCGCTTCTTATAATCCATCTGGCGAATAGTCATCGTCCTCCGCTTCCTCAGCAAGATCCATATCTGTATTCACATCAATATGAATATTATTATTAATCTTCAATTTAGAGGCAGAACATTGTGATCCAGCTTCTTCGATATGACCGAAGTGTTTATTGATGACATCTTGGACATCTTCTTTGTGATACCGATTTTGTTCACTAATAGTTAATGTCTTCATCTCTTCAATATCCAATATAATTTGAAACGCATTTGTTCCAAACATACCTTCTTGACCAACCATTACATTCGCTGAAATACCTCGCATTATATCCAATTCTCCATGTTTTGCCGCTTTCAAGAACATCTCTGGTGTTTCCTCAAAGGATGCTTTTGCAATAGGACCGATATTATCATTATTAATTCCATGACGGAAGATAGATATTAGTTTACTCGAATATGTCATTCTGTCACATAACATTGCCATGTGATGATAATTAATATACCCTCCATCAAACTCTAGAACTTCTGATAATTCAGTGTAAATAGTTTGTCTTGCTGCTTCAATGCCGAGGACATTATATACCTCCATAATATCATTGCTGAATGTTCTTGACATATCAATATAATCCAATGCAAGAATCTCTAACAAATTAGAACCGACTGTATCAAGCACCCAAATATCTTTCTTCTTGAACACACCAGATTGCTCTGATACATTATTCAGGATCTTTCGCAGAATAACCTTATTGATCTTCTTTATACCTCGAATAATAGTGCTGTTCAATAACTGTTCTTGAAAGTTCTTCAGCACATAGATATGATCAAATTGATCAAGAGGATCTGCCGCATTTTTCTTCTGTGATTGAAGAAGATTATTCATTCGAATACGAAATACCAAACTCTCTGAGTTATAGTCTGAGAAGATACATGATATTTCATTTCCGTAACTATTTTTCAAAGTGAAATGAATATCATCCATTGTAATATTTTTCTCCAACATGACTTCCGCATTCATTTCCATTCGTAACATCCATTTCGATTTGTCAGCTCCTGATGAATTACCATCTACATTACATTCACTTACGAGTTGTTCAAACCGATTATATTGCTGTAATAATTCCGTATCATTGAAACATGAACTGCTTGTTGTTTCATCTGATGGTTCAAAGCAGATCTCTATCGTATCGACAATATCAACAAGTTTTGTATATTCCAAAGAATACATAATTGATTGTGCTTTTGTTCTGTCATCTTCATCTTCTGGTTTCATATAAATCGTTAATGATGGATTCTTTGGTTCATTCGATAATGACAGAATTTCTTCAATACGAGGAACTCCACGAGTAACGTTTGACTTACTCGATACTCCAGCAAAATGAAATGTATTGAGAGTCAGTTGTGTTGTTGGTTCACCAATACTTTGTGCTGCGATCATACCAACCATTTCACCTGGCGCAACAATGGCACGCTTATAATCAAGTGAGATTTTCTCCAATAGAAGTGTCAATGCTGCTCGATTAAATCGTTTGACAAATAGGAGTTCTTTTGGTGCAAGATAGAAGTAGAATAATGTCTTAAATAATTCGGTTGGAGGAGAATAGTAGATCTTCTCCAGATGCGATAAACATTCTGTCATCATTTGGAACGCTTCCAAGAAAGTAATATCAATGATCGAGTTGGCATTAATCATCATTTGATTTTGAATATTGCCAATGAGATAACTGAATGCAACTGGACAATATACGTTACTATCGTCTTTATATCGAAATATACTTTCAACAATTTGATTGCGTTTCTTGATCATGAGATCTGTGTAGAACTTACACAATTTATTCATTTCGGTGATCTCTTTCTTGTATTGTTTAAAGCATTCTCCAGTCATAATACTTTTCAGTGATTTTGACAACCCTGCATCATTAGGGAAATTATAATGAGAATAAATGTCTTGGATACTCATTTTCACAAGAGGCATCGATTGATTCTCCACTTTTACCGTATCAATACCATCATCGCCATAAACGAATTGGACAATTTTATTCTTGTTCGTTCTCACTGTCATATCATATGACACCATCAAGTCTTCCAAACCCTTGATCAATCTTCTTTGAATATATCCAGTTGTAGATGTTTTCACAGCAGTATCAATAAGACCTACACGACCACCCATTGCATGGAAGAAGAGTTCTTGTGGTGAGAGTCCATTAATATACGAACTCTCAACAAACCCACGAGCAATTGGACTATCATCGTATTTGGTGAAATGAGGCAATGTTCTGTGATCAAATCCATAGGGGATACGCTTTCCATCCACATTTTGCTGTCCCAAACAAGAAATCATCTGAGAAATGTTCAGGTCACTTCCTTTTGATCCAGCATTTACCATGATAACAAATCGATTTTCTTTGCTGAGACTCTTAAGTCCAATAGATCCTGCTTCGTGTGTTGCCTTGTTCAAAATATTATTGACTTGTGTTTCGAACTCGTCTTGGTTCGTTTTCCCCGTTTTATTTTCGAAAATGCCGATATGAGTTTGATCAATGAGATTCTTCACATCTTCCTTCTTTGAAGTGATTTCTTTGATAATTTTATGCTTTGTATCATCATTTGCAATCAAATCATCAATTCCAACACTGTAAGCACTCGATTTCATATATTCAGTGATAATGTTCTGTAAATCATCAATAAAGTTGGATGCTGCCATATTTCCAAAGTCATTACATGTGCGTTGAATGATACTCTTCGATCCACCACCAAGAACACCCTTCTCCATCTGTCCACGAAGGTATTCTCCATTTTTTATTTCGAGAACATTATTGGATGTTTCTTTGTCTTCATCTTTTTTGAACAACTTGGTGGGATATTTCAATGACAAAGGTGGCATAATTTGTGACAATATATGGAAATTGGAAATCTTACCATTATTCTGCTGTAATAGATCTTCCAACTTGTGTTCATTGACTCGTTGAAATGCCATTAGCAGGTTCATTGCTTCTCTTGCATCAAATCGAATATTAGGTCGTGTAAATCTATTACATCCCAACATGGAATCCTGAAATATGCCGATGATTGGTGCATTATTTGCTGGACTAATTATTTGATAAGGAACGGCCGCCAAATTCCTCAATTCTGATTCTGCCTCTACATCCTGAGGCATATGTAAATTCATCTCATCTCCATCAAAATCTGCATTGTAAGGCTTGGTATCGGCTACATTCATTCGAAATGTGTCACCTTGTTTCATAATTTTCGCAACATGTCCCATCATTGACATTCTATGAAGTGTTGGTTGTCGATTGAAGAGGATAATATCGCCGTTCATCATGTGTCGATGAATAATATCACCATCTTCAAGAATAACCGAATTGCGATCAATGTATCGCAAAGTAATAGTATTACCATTCTTCTTTTCAAGTATTTTGGCGCCAGGATGGACATCGGGTCCATTACGCACAAGTTTTGTCAAGAATGCTCGATTTCTCTCATTCACGAGAACTGGTTTAGTGATATTCTTGGCGATCTTCATAGGAATACCAAGTTCTCTGATGGAAATGTTGGGGTCAGCAGTGATAACAGAACGGGCACTAAAATCAACACGTTTTGCCATGAGATTGCCTCTCATACGTCCACCTTTTCCACTCAAACGATCTTTGATGGATTTAAGAGGACGACCAGATCGTTGTGCAACAGAAGAAACTCCTGGTAGTTTGTTGTCCACTTGAGTTGCAATATAATATTGTAACAATGTTGTCCAATCTTCGATGATATTTTCATTTGCATTCATCTGTATTTTTTCCTGAAGAGTATTGTTCGTCTTGATAATATTGACCAAGATGTGACTGAGATCATCTTCGCTTCGTTGAGAAGAATCATGTTTGACAGATGGGCGAACTGGAGGAGGAGGAACTGCCATAACTTGACAGATCATCCAATCAGGTCGACTCCAAATGGGACTGAAACCCATGAAATTAACATCTTCGTCAGATATGCGCCGGAATATCTTCAAAATCATTTCTGCAGTCAATTTGATAATAATATCGTCTTTCCATTCAGCAATGATAGTAGCGAGTCCTTCTTTGCGCACTTTGAGTGGTTGAAGACAACCACAACCATCGTCGTTGTCTTCACCACAATAATGCTTCTTGCTGGCAATATTAAATACATATTTCCATCGTTGTTCTCCGACCAATTTCAGTGCCTGTTTATATGTATCTTTATTGATGAGTAATTTGCTACATTTAAAGCAAACACATCGTAAAATTTTCAAAATAGTATTAAAATATTGAATATAGAATACGGGTCTAGCCAGCTCAATGTGACCGAAATAACCAGGCGTCTTCATATAATCCAATCCGTCAGTTGGACAAATGAGTCCTGGTTCTAATACACCCATACGAGGATCAAATAGACCACCGATGACGGGTTTATTATTGATATATGTGTCTCTCGAAGTAATTTCTGCGACAGAACTATTTCGAATCTCCTCGGGAGATAGAATACTGAATTGGATTCCAATAATTTTGCTTGGGTTCATTTTGTTCATTGACATTCTTCTCTTTTAATATCAGAAGATATATTTAGATTGTTTAATATCAATTTATTTTTATTTAGAGATAAAGTGCGGTTATAATAGCTCAAATAAAATCTATATAGGTTGTTTCAAACGTTTATAATGAATAATCGTATACTTATTATTTTCTTCTATAATAGTTTTTTCAAATCCTTCGATCAGTTTCTCGTCGTTGAAAAATAGGTCGCAATAATAGTTTTCACTGATATGTGTTATAAAAATGTTATCACATAGATGTAAATACTTCTCATATATTTGATTTCCACCAATTATATATACGGAAAAAGTAGGATTCAATCTCTTTACGTCATCTATAACAGAAGATATATTATTCTCATTCGTAAATAGAAGATTAGACTGAACAAGATGATCATATTTTTCTGGATTATGTGTTAAAACAATATTTATTCTCTCTTTAAGGGGTCTATTTTTTTCTGGTAGAGAGAAAAATGTCGACCGACCCATAATAACAATATTATTTTCTGTTTTCTTTTGAAAGAATTTCATATCTGATTTTATATTCCATGGTATTGTTCCATTTTTCGATAAACCACTGTTATTGTCTATAGCTACTATAGCATTCATTGATAAATATAAATAATAAAGTATTTTATATTATTTTTATGTAAATCTGTTTATTGATTAATATTAATATTAAGCATAATTAATATTAATCAATAGCCAATAGCCAATATATATATAGTATAATAAAAATATTACAAAATAATATGAAACACACAAGAAAAAGAATTAAATTCGACGATTTTCCAATATTTACTTTTGAAAAAGAGTTTAGTAAAAACGAAAAGAACTGGATGAGTAAAAACAAAACGGTAAGACACAAAAAGAAAAGTAGAATGATTAATGCATTTTATAACAATAAAAAGATAAATCCAAAGAATGATTTTTATAATTGGGTAAATCGCGATTGGTTAAAAAATTTCAAGGTTGAAGAAGGTAACAAATATATAGTAGAGTTTGATGATTTTCGGTTAGTTCAAAGACTAGTATTCTCACACTTATTTGAAATTGTAGAAGACTATTTGAAAACGTCGAAACATACTACTTTTGGCAAGTGTTTAGACACATTCTACAAATCAACTAAAACATTTTCAACTGTAACAGAAATAAAATCAAATGCAAATAAAATGATTTCAAAAATAGATGATTTGATGATAAATAAGGACAATCTTTGGAAATTAATGGGATTATTGAATAAAACAGCAGGTGAACTTAATTCCGTTGGACTACCGTTTATATACGAAATGTTACCGGATGAATCTGATCCATCAACATTTCGAGCTGCATTAAATGGACCAGGACTTATATTTGTAGATATAAATGTATATTTCGATGATGGAATTGATACCAAATATAAGGCTGATTATAAGAAACGTTATTTCAAATATATAACAGATTTATTTGAAACGTTATTTGGTAAAGATAATGATTTCGATCCTAATGATATTTATGATACACAAGTGAAATTGTTAAATGCATTCGGTGGTCTCACAGAAAAGGAGGATCCAAATAATTATAATAAGATAACAAAAAAGGAAGCACTAACTAAATATAATTTTAATTGGGAAGAATTTTGTATAGAAATGGGTTTTACAAAAGTGCCAGATTTCTTCATAACCCGAAGTGTAAATTATTTAAAATACGGAACTGAATTATTATTAAAGGAGTGGAATACAAAGGCATTTAGAACATATTTTATTTATAATTATGTTAGACAGACTGCTTTATTTTGTAAACAAACGAGAGATATTATCTATGAATTTCGCGGAAAGTTTGAACGAGGCGAACAGAAAAATTTTGCAAGTCAAGGAATAGATGGCATATTTGGACTTGGATGTGCATTTAACACATTTTTATCCAATCAATATATTAAAATTTATAAAAATGAAACCAATATAAGGTATTTAAATGTATTGATGGATGAATTAAAACATGTATTTATGCGAATTATCAAAAATAATAATTGGCTAACACCAAAAACGAAAAGTAGTGCTATACTAAAATTAAATAAACTTAAATTGATTGTAGGGTCTCAGCCAGTATTACGTAAAGATCCAATATTACATTATACTTCAAACTTTCTAGAAAATATGCTATTAATATTTGAATGGAGATTTAAACAATCATTATCATTAGATGGACATGTAACGAATAATGTAGATATTCCTACTATGGATTGGGGTCGATACCCACCTAAATTTACAGGAACACAAGCATATGTTGTTAATGCTTCTTATACGCCATCTACAAATTCAATATATGTTCCTTTAGCATATATTCAAAAACCTTTTATCGATATAGCAATGAGTCGTGAAAGTATTCTTGCTCATGCTGGATTTACACTAGCGCACGAAATGAGTCATTGTTTAGATGATTGGGGTAGTAAATATGATCATACTGGAAAATTAAATGATTGGTGGACGAAAGAAGATAAGATCAAATTTAAGAAAAAGGAAAATGATGTAATAGAACAATATAAAGAGTTCGCAAAAAGAGATGGAATCGTATATGATGTAGAAATTGGGTTGGGTGAAGATATGTCAGATATATCTGGATTAGAGATTTGCGTTGAATATTTAGCAAATTTACATACATATAAAGATATTATTTTACCAATTCAATATTTATCTTTTCAAAAGTTTTTTGTCTATTATGCTCATCAAATGCGACAAAAAATTTTTAAAAGAGCATTACAAGCCAATTTAAAAACAAATCCTCATCCTTTAGACAAATATAGAACAAATATTCCATTGTCTCGTTCAATTATATTTAGGGAAATATACAAAATAACAAAGAATGATAAAATGTGGTGGCGTAATACTGATACAATATGGTAGATTTCACTTTTGAAAAACAAACTTTAAAAATTTGGCAAAAGAGGAGTAAACAGGGGTCCTTTACATATTTAGGCATCTCTTTGATTCGACCTTTTTTTAAATATTGGACCATATTTACAAAAAAATTATAATCTCATACTATTTTATAATGGGAAGAAGAACTCGTCATCGTCGTCATTCTAAACGTTCATCAATGAAAAGTAGATCATCCTCTGCGTCTAGATCTGCATCTAGATCTGCTGCAAGAGCTGCATCTAGAGCAGCTAGTGCTGCCAGATCTGCTTCAGCAAAAGCATCCAGAGCAGCAAGTGCATCTAGATCTGCTGCAAGAGCAAGATCTGCATCTGCTTCAAGATCTGCTTCAGCAAAAGCATCCAGAGCAGCAAGTGCCGCAGCATCAGCCGCCGCACAAGCACAAGCCGCTGCATCTAGATCGGCTGCAGCAAGTGCTTCCGCTTCACGCGCTTAAATATGTAAATGTTGGGTTTCCCAACATGTCATGTCATGTCATGTCATTGAAGATTGAATAGTTATATTTAATAATTATTCAATTGGTCTAACCTTATTAACCAAACGTATTTTCT
>Ga0214164_1001179_pt1 | contig 15348 bp, 21 predicted proteins | sample TroBogepilimnion_13_FD_153003 | JGI IMG/M metagenome (GOLD analysis project Ga0214164, IMG submission 153003) | Freshwater microbial communities from Trout Bog Lake, WI - Practice 03JUN2009 epilimnion v4 | ecosystem: Environmental > Aquatic > Freshwater > Lake > Epilimnion/Euphotic zone ...
CCGGTATGCCTGCCTGATTCAACTCCAAAAACGATTGAACGACCACATCATTAATATGATTCATGTTCATGCGAGCAGGAGCTACATTACGGCGCCGCACCGCAAAGTCCTCTACACGCAAAGGGGGGCGAGGTGGTCTAGGAGGTGAAGCCATTCTAATTAGGGGCGTGGTTTTTACGGTAGGTCTTTATCTCTTCAGTTTAATAGGGAAGAATGTCTGTTCTTTATTTGGCACTCGCCATTTACATTGTGGGCGTAGCCATTATATTATATATACGTCCCAGTACGATGTTTCACCCCGATAATGGAACGTGGAAGGAATTTGGTCTCGATAGCAGTCATCGAAATACCGTATTCCCGTTTTGGATGTTTACGATTGTGTGGGCGTTTATATCCTATGCGCTTGCGAGTGTCGGGAATGTATTTGTAGCAAACGTTGTCCTCAATTCCGCACCCGAAGATCACATTGCCACACCTATCAGTGAAGTTCGCTATACCGAAACGCCAATGGGGTCGCAAGTTTTACACACAGAAGCGGCTCTCACTCCCGCACCTCGTGTACGTGCGCCGCGTGCTCCCAAACTACCGTCTGTTGCTAGCACGCCTGCTCCTGCGCAACTTCCCGGTTACTATATCGTAGAACCTCAACCATCCGGTATACCTAGATTTGTCTACTTCGGTCACGAACCGCCTACATTTACGAATCTAACACCGCAAGCCTAAGCTTTTGGCGCAGCCGGTGCTGCTGCTACTGGAGGTACTACATCATCGCACATACTCGAGAAACTTGCGCCAATTAATGTACTAAACATACCGGCAAACCCACCGAAATATCCATACGCGAGTCCATCGCTGATATTTGTATCAATATCCGGTGGTAGTAAATTTGTAACAACTCCACGTAAGGGTGTAACCAGCCACACCAATACGAGAACTGCTACTTGTATGAATAATGCTAATCCAGCATTATTCAACGCCTTTGTCATACTTTCCACCTTGCCACAGTCCTCCTTTTGTATAAGTGTGAAGATTCCCAGTGACGCAAGGAACGCCACAATGCCCGCAAATAAGAAAAACGATATAAGCACACGGATTTCACCGGATTGAGTACCGAGAGCCGAACCCAATCCCATAAACACCAGTAGTGGAAGCATACCCATCAAGAGAAACATACAAATTATCAAACAAATCGTAAATGTCATATTCATTCTTTTCTTCTTTCTCTATCCCTGAAAAAAAGAATGGCGACCCGCGCAAAACGCACAATCGATCCTCGAAAGATTGATACTATCGATGATTGGCTCAAAGCATACAAATCCCGCTACGGTAACGTCGTTCGCCGTGGGGGCGAGTACCTTGTCCTCGACCCCATCAAATATAAAGAGAACTTTGAGACCGCCATCGCCTCACCTGAGAAGGTTATACCCTCTACAAAAGCCGTCGATGCGCAGTTTGTTCTCGGAACCGTTGACGAATTTCCACAACTCCGGGCTACCGCCGAAGATACTATGAAAACACTACGCGAAGAACAAGCCGCGCGTGTATCAGCGGCGTCTGACGCTGTAAACAAGGCGGAAACAGAATTACTAAAGATCACACAGACTTGGAAAAATGCCGAGGCTGAAGGACCATCTATTCGTAGTGCCCTCGCTCTCGATGTAGCCAAAGCAACCATTTCTATGGAGCAAGCCGAGGCGACACTTTCCGCCGCACTATACCCAGTACGCTATATCAAAGCAGAAACAGAACTTCTAGTAAAAGATCTGGACTATGCTACACATAGTGATAAACGGTTTCATAACGAACTTTATCGTATTGTAACGGAACCCACCGCACTTTCGGGGCGTATTCTTCCGTTTACTGAAGAGGGTAAGGCTTAATACGATCTTCCGCCTTATCGCAATCCACCGTCTTCGATTCATATTTGAAACACGCTCCATTTCTATCGCGATACACTAACTCGCCGACATTTTCCAGTGTGGGATACTTTGAAATGACCATAGGAGCCGGTTTGAGGATATAGACGCAGAAAATTCCCATAGCAAGTCCAAATAAGAAAGGAAAGAACTCCAACTTATTAAAAAACTTCATCTCCTATTAAAGTAAGGATGTTTAATTTTCTAGACATCATTGACCGCCCAGGATTTGCTACACTAATTAGCATTGTACTCGGCTTTGGTCTTGCGGCAATCTTCCGTCCCCTTTGTAATGGACCTGACTGCCTAATTATCCGCGGTCCGCCCGTCAACGAAATCCGCGGCTCTGTTTATCAGTTTGGCTCTAAATGTGTCGAATTCGACGCAAAAACGGTTGAATGCCCACCCAAGGACGGTAAGATCACCGTTGTAGATACGATGTCGTTTGCCGCACTAGGTTAAGTATGACGCTGTACAACAAAGAATCAGGCGCGTTTTAGAAATGCCCCGATTCTCTGCTTCCAGTCTAAACCCAATGTCTGGCTCTGGTTCTCCCGAAAATGGAACTCCCCTTGATGCGCTTGAGTCGGGTCAAGTGCCAAATGAAGCCGATGCGAGCCGTATGGCGGAAATCCTACGTGATATGAATGCGTCGGGTGCCGACGTTGCCGCCGGTCAGTCTCAGATGCCACCCCAGATGCCTCCCCCCCAGATGATACAGCAGATGTCCCAGATGCCCCAGATGCCTATAGGCGGTATGGGCGGTATGGGCGGTATGGGCAGTATGGGCGGTATGAATGGACAGGTTCCAATGATGGTACAGCAGCAGCAGCCCAACTTTGTCCCCTACGAGGACGAGTCTAGCATTGTAGTGCCGAAGAAGAATGTTTGGTCCAATATTCTCGACCGCCTCATCGATCCGCTTATCGTTGCTGTGCTAATATTTACTCTGTCACTCCCGGTACTCCAAACGTTTCTAAGCAAGTATGCCACTTGGGCATTCAGCCTCGGCGGACAGCTCTCGTGGCTCGGACTCATTGCCAAGTCCCTCTTTGCCGGTGTACTCTTTGCTCTTTATAAGCTGGCGGCGTCTGCTCTTGGTCTATGAACAAAAAATCACCGTAATTTAGAGTCATACGAATGAAGTCGCTTCGTTCCTTGGTAAAGGGCAACCTAGAAACTAGTGCCGGTTATGCGGTCTTTGCGATTGTTGCCACCTATGTTCTATACTGTGGTCAACCCGAGACAGTCGGTCTCGGTGCCGGTGTAGCCCTCATCCTCTACGTTCTCACGGGTGGTAATGTACTCGTTAGCAGCGTTCTTGGCGCGCTTGTATCTTTAGTAGCACTCTACTATTCCCGGACCCCTATGGTGAAGTTAGAGGGCTTCGATGATGCGCGCGATGAGCTAAGCGAGGAGGATTACCTAACCGATAAGGGAAAAGAGGAGCGCGAGGAGCACGAGGAGGCACATAAGGAGGGATTTCAGACAAAGAATAAGTCCGCCGAGAAGAAGGTCGTTAAGAAGGCGAAGCGCGCAAATCCTCCCCCCGATAACGGCAAGCGTGCTGAGTTTCTAACATTGGGTAAGAAGTACAAGATGCCCAGCGAGGGTGACGACGAGGACTATCACCTTGATGCCGGTACGACGTTTATGAACGCCTACAAGTCGCTCAAGCCCGACCAGATTGCGTCGATGTCGAAGGATACGCAAGAGCTAATGGCGACACAGAAGCAGCTAATGGGCACACTGGCGACGCTCAAGCCGCTCATTACCGACGGTAAGCAGATGATGGAGATGTTCCAGGGCTACTTCGGTAATGGCAAGATGGCAAACTAAATGCGAACAATATTTGATAGTTAAATTTGATAATAAGTCGTCCTTATAATCAAATTAAATTAGCACGAACCTGTAAATAATGCGCGTTCTTATCGCATTTATTGTACTAACTGCGTTTCTCACTGCGGCAATTGTTTACACCTACTATGTACGCCGCGGAGTCATTATATCCGAAGGATTCTCGGAGCAGGATATTTCGGCGATTGAATCCAGCGTTCGTCAAGCTGTTCCTCAACTCGATCAGGCGACTATCGCACGCGTTCTCAAACTTATCGAGCGTCTTGCCGGTACAATTCTAAATCCCTCCTTCTTTACCGATGCGATGCGCCGTAGCACAATGTCGCCGGTAGAGCTGGCGCGTGAATATATGAATTCGCAAAAAGCAAAATCGTAAGACACAACAGAGGATGGCGCGCGGTATTAGCAGCCGATTTAAGATGCGTGGTGGTGGCGGCGGCAGCGCGGTCGGCGGTAGCTGCCCCCCTGGCTTTTTCTGTATGGATATCGGTACTATTTTTTGCGTTATTTGTATTGTTGTAATTATACTCGGATTTTTAGCATTCCTATGGCGTCAGACACATGTACCAGCGCGCGAGGTGAAGCCTCTTTATAGAGCACCGCCAGAAGAAAAGGTCGCCGTTGTTCCTACACGGGAAACGGCACCTCGCGTTGGAGGTGGTATTGCTGCTATGCTTGGTCCCCTTGGTCCGCTTGGTCCGCTAGGACCCTGGGCGCAGCCCACTCGCGGTACCGGCGATCCTCGTTTCTCCCCCCTCGCCCCTGAACAATCCTATTACACTCCGCCCGACCCTGGCTTTGTCTCCCCGCCCATACCCGCCGGTGTTGGTGCTATCATTCCCATAAACGTCCAAACCCAAGGCTATCCTGATACGTACCAGCAAATCGGCGTTCTAACAGCGCCCGGTGGCACAAATATGTCTGCCTCGCCCAATCGTACAATACTGCCCTTATTCGGACGTAAACTCACAACAAATCGTGACCGCTGGAACTATTATACACGCACTGACGGTATGAATCCTGTTCAAGTCCCCCTTCAATTCAAGCGTCGCGATTGCGACGATGATAACGGTTGCGACGAGATCATTACTGGCGATTCGGTCGGTGTACCTATATTAGGACAGGCGTACACCGCCAATGTTTTCCGCTACTCCACGCCCCGCTACTTGCCCGTATAAGCGGATTGCGGGCTTACTTAAAAAACGTAGGAAAATCAGAGACGGGCATAGATGTCCAAGATTGCTGATAATTACTTTAGCTGTAAGGAAACTCCCGTGAATTTCCCTACAGGATTGAAACTACAAAATGTTGCTGAGAGTCCTACAAGTAAATTACGTATAATTTCTCAGATACCAGGTCCAGGAAATTATACCGGTCCGGTTGATTTCTTCTTCAATGTCAATGAAAATCCAACAACCTCTATACATTTCAACGGATATATGTATAATTTATCACAATCGTATCTATGTATACCTGGTATACATAAAATCGCCGGTGAGGCGAAGGTCTGCGATGCCGAACTTGTCACAGTGTTCAATCCATCTCAGGCATCGTCGACACCGCAGTCACCAATTATGCTATGTATTCCTGTAGAATCTGGTATTCGTATAAATCCAAAATCCCAGAAATACTTCGCAACCCTCAGCACCGGTGTCACCGCGAACCGTCCTACACTAGGTTCTATTTTACCCCCAAAACCTAAGTTCCTTGCCTATAATGGATTTAACTTTCTATTACGTCTGAGCACGACCGATACACTCAAAACCTGTAATGATATATCTTTATCTCCAACAAATAATGTACGGTATTTAGTTTGCCAGAATGCGATTGGTATGGCGGTTGCGGATTATGATCGTTTGAACGGTCAACTTGCGCGGAAACCGCGTCCAGTGGGCGCCAACGACTACGACCCCCTTGAACAACTTGTAAAACCCCCCGTCAGTAATGATCAGGCATCCAATGCGCGTTTTACACAACTTACAACGCTTATTACAAACGTTATTATTGAAGCCGGTGATGCCGTGGCACTACCAAGTGTAAAAGACTCGAACGGTGTTCCTATTGATTCGATGACCTGTAAGCGAATTCGTCCTGGTGGTGCCGCAGGGCTTCGTATTGATATGACCAAGGGGGGTACATCTACCTTAAAAGACGAACTTTCGCAAACCCAAAACGACTTGAATACTATGGATTTAGGAAAAATAGACCCCGGTACACCGTCAACGCCTGCGAACATACAGCCCGGTGATATCGAGCGCGCTCTCAGTATATTCTTTGGCATCCTTTTGGGAATAACTGTCTGTGCCGCTATTGCAGTGTTTGTTCAATGGTATGTATACGGTAAGACATATTTTGATGTCTTGAATTTTAAGGAGAAAGCGGTTGTGGCATTGCCATCAACAGGAACTGGATTTAAATTGTCAAGCGTCCCTCAAATGTTATGCCCAAAGGACTAAGTCGTTGCCCGTAGTAAGGAACTATGGGCTCGAATACGTGTAATCCGCCCATCATAGAGGACATCGATTATTATATACAAAAAGGGGCTCCGCACTGCGACGACCCAGTCGTCGGTGCCGAACCTGCCGGTTATGCATCCCCTCTATCCGATAAAGAAGAGGAGGTTCCGCTCAAGTGTTACAAACTTGATGAAGAGGAAGATGTTATTGATGATAAGGTATATATTAATGGCGAGGGGCTACCGCCGCAGCCAACCCATATGATGAAAATGCAAAACGCCGTAAACGGTATTGATCCCGATAAGCAAAATCCCGGTATACAACCCGGTGATATAGAAACAATAGGAAGTTATGTATTGGCGGCACTTGTAGCATTGACTGTTATATGTACAATTGCGTACTATGCGTTTCTAGCATATAGTCAGCCCCACGGCTCCTTTTGGAACTTTGTTAAGAAATGGGCATTCAAATTGCCGCGTTGGTGGTGGTGTCCTCCGTCTCCCACCGATATATCAAAATGAAAATCCAATGAAACAGTAAGGTAGTAATGAGCATTCAGTGGGTCCCTTTCCTCTTTATATTTGCCATTCTCGGCATAATCCTTATAATCGTTCTTCGCGATGATAAGTCACTCATCAGTAAATTTGTACAGATGATATCCCGAAATATTGAGGGATTTGCGCCAGCACCTGTACTCGATAATCCGCGTTGCCCCCCTGGCGGTTACAACTTCTTCACGGACCGGCGCGGTGATAGCTTCTGTTGCCGCGGCGGCATCAATCCTTACACGCATACCTGTGAGGTCGCCGATGAGTCGGCGCTATGTGCGTTCCGCCCTAATACACCTGATCCCCGCAACAAACACCGTATATTACCCCTTTGCTCGTCTCTGATTGTAGATAATCACGCAAAGCAACAGGCGTCATGCCCGGCATCCTTACCTAACTACGCAAGCATTGGCAAATGCTGTCTAAATAATCCTGATCTAGACGATTACGACTGTGTTGCCGCCGATAATGCTGATAAGACGAAGTACTGTAAATTGGCGGGTCCATTAGCACCTGGTGAGCAACTCTGTAGTGCTCTAAATATGGCGGCATCCGTTGTCTGCCCTGCGCAAATCCCCCAAGTTGTTTGGTATAAGACCGGTGCTACGGAGGTTGCTGCGTATGGCAACAATGCTGGAAATCTGGCGGTTCCCACCTGCTTTGGTATGAATCAACTCTGTATTCCTGATGTAGCCATTGAATATTACAAGAGAAACAATGGACTCTACAAAGATAAGAATATTCCGACATGGGCGTACTCGTGCTCCGGCTGGAATACTGTAAATGTCAAAAAGGATATGACCGTTAAGATGGACAAGTCGTATGTTGGTTCTGCGTCCGCTTAAGTTGGGTTTATTCTTCCATAGATTAGAATGTCGTATACAGGTTCTAATCTATGTAATCAAGCAGCTACACAGTTACCGGTCTGTGACACATGTAAAGGTGATACTATGATATATCCACTCTTGAAAAAAGACTGTTATAAATGTAATGGAAAGTCGTCGGTCGCGTGTACTGAGTGTGGTGGATGTGGTTATGTTCGTATCATTGAACCTACACGATGCGAAGACTGCCAAGGAACTGGACGAATGACTCATATAGTGATGGTTCGCGAATCATCTTCATCATAAACTCGCCTTCGCCTTCGGCGAGTTGGTAGCCAAAGCGTTCGTAATAATTACGTACACCGACGCCCGAAATCACTGCTAGCTTCTCATATCCTTCATACTTAGCAAGGTTCTCGGCGGCTACAAGAAGTCGTTGACCAATACCCAAGTGCTGAGCAACCGGTGTATTACCTGACTTGCCATTTTTTGCCTGCTCCCCCACCGCAAACGTCCTGCCATATACGTGAAGCTCGCGGATCAGTGCCGTTTGGGCAAGCTCAGGAAACACCTCATGTGTCTCTGCGTATTTAGGAATACGCAGCCGTAAGAATCCAAATAAGACTTGTTCATCTTCTGATTCCCACGAAACGAAATACTCCATTCCATCCTGAGCCAGATATGAGCGCACCTTGAGTTTTCCGTCAGCCGGATCGGCATTATGCCGCCCTGCCTCCCTACAACGAATACAACGGCAAATGAGCCCACGATCTTCCATAGCCTTCTGATAATCCTGGCGCTGCGAGCTTGTCTTAATTCCTGCCACAATATATCCATTCGGAATATCCCGTACAATACGGTTATTCCTTATCCACGGATGGACCCGTGTCTTCCAATAAATGACCACTTCCTCCAGTTGCTCGTCGTTGTAGGGAACGTAAGTACCTGCCTTGTAGTCCTCAAGAATCTTTGTAAACGGTGTAGTCTCGCACGGATACACCTTTACCTGATCAGGATGTAGGCTTGTAAGGACCACATCCATCATCATCTTATCTTTGTCTGGTGTGGCACCTGGCAGATTCGGCATAATATGAATATCTACCTTGAAGCAACTGTTGCGTAGCAATGTTAGGGCATTTAGGGTGTGCTTATGACTGCAACCACGATTCACTTTACGCAAGATTTCATCATCCGTATGCTGAATGCCAATTTGGACACGCGTGACACCCCAACGACGGAAATCTACAAGCTCCACAGGAGTGATACAATCCGGTCGAGTTTCCACCGTTACACCAATCACACGATGTTCACTATTGGTATTTAGGGTCTTCTCCATTTGAAGAGTGAGCGGCTCCCTTGGCGGGTCATTGCTATCGGCACAAATATTTGCCGCATAGAAGATATCTCGCATATACTGTTCAAGGTACGTTTTGGGGTAGGAATGAATCGTACCACCTAGGATAAGTACCTCAAACTTATCGGTCGGATGCCCATTTACCTGGTACGCCTTGATTCGCGCAAGCATCTGCTTCACACAATCAAAGCCGGTCTGGTTTGCTCTAAGAACACCTGGCTCTCCGAACAAATAGGAACGTGGCTGTCCTGGCTCATTGGGGCAATAGTTACAATTCCACTTACACGTGAACTGTTGCCCGTTTGGGTAGGGCGAAAGGAAGATAGTGATGACCGAGACACCCGAAACACCGCGGCAGCGGCTGGTAATCAGTGCGTTCTCTAAAAGGTGACTCCGCTTCATCAAACCGAGTTCTTGCTCGGCAAGATACACTTGGGTAAAGTGGCGCGGCTTGATGGAGATATGATGCTTCCGCTGGAGCTCACGAAATACTTGTTCTTTGGGGACGCCCTGCTCTAACAGCTCAAGCATCTCGTAAAGAATCGGTCGTAGGACGTCTTGCTGGGTTACGGGCATTGTTAAGTCTCGCCACTTATAATCAATAGGTAGGGATTTACAGTAATCTTCAATATCGCTGATTTTGCTGCCATTCTGTGCATGTTCCATTGTGCTTGGTTGTCGATTTGGCAGGGGAAGTTTCAATTTTTTTATTGGCACATTATAAACATGGCGAACGCAAACACGCTTGGTAGGCAGCTTATGTATGAGATAGAACACAATGGAGGTGACAACGCAGGCGTTCGGGTAATGCTGGAGCAAGGAGCCCCTGTGAACTATCGTGGAAATGGAGGAATTACACCCCTACACTTGGCAATAAGTCTCTCGGACATAGATCTTGTTCGTATACTTCTAGCACATGGTGCGGACAAGACGATAGAAATTCCTAATCCAGTAGGTCGAGGAATGGTAAATGCAGTACAAGCTGCGGTCATAATGGCAATGATGTATCCTGGTAATGACGATAACCAGAAAATAGTTATGGCACTGGGCGGATACCTAGGTCCTCCAGGAGGAGATCCTAATAGTGCCAATCGTGGAGGACGTAGAACATTACGTAAAAAACGTAAATCACGGCGTTATCGCCGTAATTAGCAGCCGCCACGGAGCCGCAGAACAAGGTGAAGCGTAGACTCCTTCTGGATGTTGTAGTCGCTGAGGGTACGACCGTCCTCTAGCTGCTTGCCGGCGAAGATAAGGCGCTGCTGATCACCTGGAATTCCCTCCTTATCCTGAATCTTCGCTTTGATGGCTTCAATTGTATCAGACGGCTCAACATCTAGCGTAATAGTTTTGCCTGTCAAGGTTTTAATAAAGACCTGGAAACCCATAATGGTTTGTATGCTAAATACAGTACGAAAACTTTAAACCGTCAATTTTTATCCCGCCAATATAACCTTCATTCGCTCCACATAGCATAGTTTCTTAGTATCATCAAACTTATCTTTCTTTAATCTATTTTCTGTCTTCCATAATGGCTGTATATTTCTATAATTCCAGCAACAAAGATTCTCAAAGAGATTGGTTAAGTTCCAAGATGCGCAAGGTATAATATGATCCAATTCCCACATATCACCATAATTATCCCATGACATTCCATATTCAAATCGCACTTCAAGATATCTACGAAAGTAATCAAAGGTACAACCTAAATATTCGTGCGTTCTAAACTCCTTTTCTCCTATTTTTCTGGTTGTCAATTCATACCGTATACGCCGTGAAGTAATTTCTCTCAATAAATAATTCTTATCAGTTGTGCGTTTTTCTTTTTTCCATTCTCGTGCATATTTATTTACTTTATCACGATTGTCTTCTCTATATTTCTTATTACGTTCTTTCATAATAAGTGGATTTGCTTTTCTATACTCTTTTGTTTTTTCAGCAATTATTTCCTTATTTTTAATGTAACGTTTTTTACAATTTTCTTTATATTTGCCATTATACTTTTTCATATAATTAGGATTTGCCTTTATAAATTCGGCACGTTTTGCTAATATTATTTCTTTGTTTGCGTTATATTTTACTTTAGCACATTCTTTACAAATATTATCATAACCATTCTTATTTCGTTTATTTTTTGTAAACTTCTCTAGAGGATATTCCTTGGAACAATCACGACAACTTTGCATTTATCTTTGAAACTGAAAAAAAGTATATATAGAATATATATCATTTTTTCCGGAAGGTAAAAAAATGAATCTTTTGGTTGAAATTTATCCTGGGTATCTAACAAAATGCCAAAGTATGTGGATTGTAAGCACTGTAAGGGGCAGGGGTGGCTCTATCCATCCACCAAAGAGTGGTGTCGCACCTGTAACAACGATTCGTCGAAGAAGGTAGTGTGCGACCGGTGCCGCGGCAAGGGGTGGGAGATGATTGTGGAATCCGTGATGTGCTGCGATTGTAATGGGGATGGTCGCCGCATGGTAGAAGATACGCGGCAGCGGCGCTAATAAATTTACCTATATTTTTTAGAAATGGACGAGTCCTCGCGTATTCGGTCTCGTTTGGCACAGCAACTTACCCAGCAGCAACAGATTCTAACACCGCAACAAAAATCGATTATTAAAGGCAATCTAAATCTCTACACTGCCGGCTCGGCAAATTATTTAGATAATGTCGTATCTTACAGCGGGATTCCATTTGACGGCGATTTCTATCTCGGTACTGGCGATTTCACCATTGAGTGGTTTCAGAATTTGACTGCCGGTGCCACCTATCCTCGTGTGTTTTCTCTTGGTTATTTCGGTCCAGGACCCGGTTCTCTTACCTGCTCTATTGCTGTGAGCGAAGAAGTTAACGGTGCCAGTCGTGATATTTATTATTGGCGAAATAGCGGCGGTGCCTATGGTGGAAACAATGGAAATAAGTTTGCGACGGTTCCTGCGGCATCTCTTGTAGGAAATTGGGTTCATATGGCACTTGTACGCAAGTCTGGTGTAACTCGTATGTATATGAACGGCTCGCAACTCGGCTCCGATCTTGCCGATACAACCAATATAGGAAATTTAGAGCCGTATCCAAATCCTAGCACTTTTACCGGTTACAATATTCTAGCGGTCGGTGATGAGATTCCTGAAACTGCCAGCACAACCTTTGCTGGCTATATCACCAGTTTCCGTTGGACAAAAGGTAATGCTGTCTATTGGGGTAATTTTCAACCACCTGTATCTGCACTAACACCTGTCACCGGTACAAAACTGCTACTACTCAACTTGAATCCTAACGGGTTGTCCGTTGATTCGTCTGGTTTGAATAAGACAGTTTTATCACAAAACGTCACGGCGTCGTGTTCTATTCCCTATATACCTGGCAATTACTACGCAACGTCGCCGTCATGCGTTAATTTGAATACGCAGACCATTCAAAACCAGCAGGTCTATAATAGTTAATTTGGCGGGGTTGTAAAAAATTTTACAACTTTTTTAATCCACGCACCAAATTTTGTGACAAATTTCGTGCGTTTTTTCGGCGGAAATTCATAATATGTGTTCGACTGGATATTTCCGTCCGCTAACTTTAGCGGGGTCGATTCCATCTATTTACTTACGAGATTGGGTGCGCTTCTTATTCCGGGTGCTGCGAGTCTTACGCACCTTACGCGTCTTACGATTCTTCTTTACTTTTGTGCCCATGAGCGCCTTTTCCATCATTTTATTGTACTTGTTGCTGCTTATTGTATTGTTCGCCGGCGCATTATTCGTTCTGAACGTATGAACCGTGCTATAAGACGTGTTTGATACTGGAGTGGCACGGTTCAGATTATTAAACTCATTGAAATTGAGCGCCTTATTTAAGTTATTGCTACTGCTACGGCGGCTAATGCTACTGCCAAGATTATTATTATTATTTGGTATTCCTAGTGTCATCTGACGACGCAAAGGAGATCCGTGATACGGGGGAGTATTAGGATACGGAGGAGTATTGCTCATTCTAGAAGGTGTTTAGAATTTAAAAGAAAGCTGCTTTAGTCTTTCTATACAATGGCGACCGTCACGATTTCTGCCGAGAATCTACAGCTTGTCTACTCCCAGCTCAACTTTCTACGTAACTATGTCGGCTTATGGTCGCTTGACTGGAATGAGTATGTAGTCTCTACCAATGATACTCCTGCGCATACCCATTCTCACCACCCTGCCAAGCCGGTGGCTGCGGTGACGGATGTTCCTGAGGAGGTCATCTCTACACCGGTAAAGAAGGGGTACTTTTGATTTAAAAAAATGATGTATTCTTTTTACGTAGAACTAATTTTACGCAAAATGACGACTCTTTTGGTCAAGACGAAAGATATTAAATATACAATGACCGCGTACGAATATGATAGTGAGTTTCTCAAGAGTGTTGGGCTCCATCACGCTACGCATCCTAATGTAATCGCAGGGGTTGTTATGACCGGCAAGTATCGGTCACCGCCCGTTAAAGTGACCAAAGAAGACGGAAAGAAGACGTGGAAGGCTGCGCCCGTTCAGGACCAAGTCTTTACAAATATTCTGAATATTAGCGGTCGTGTAGGCAACTGGATTGTTACGTACGGCACTCCAGCCGCATCCCAAGCACATATGCCACCAATTACGAGCGAAAACTCTTGGAGCGTTGAAGAGTTTGAGGTCTACAACTCCCCACTTGGCTTGGTAGCGCTTGTGACGGTTGTAGATACAGAATAGATACTAGCATTTAGCACATAACATTTTTCCAATAACACGCTGAACATCCACCGGCAAGAGTGGCAAATGCGCTGCGAATAAATCCATTTCCGTGAGCGACCGTAGCTCGCCCAACCGCTGGATTTGTTCGCTTAAAATATTTACAGCAGTAGAATTAAATCGTTCATATTCTTTATAATATTTACAACATGTCCATTCAAGTGTCTTCTTAAGACTTTTAACGGTCATACCCTTTATAATAAATTTTATAGCATTGTCTGAACACTTTGTGATCGCCAAACGTAATAATCTATCTTTTTTGATATGAAGAGGCATAAACATCTTGATATGGGGCGATGACTGTTCAATCGCGTGAATTAACGCATAGTATTGCGCCGTTCTTCGCTTTTTAGGACTGTCTGTTTCTACTCGAAGAATATACTCTATAAATTGTGGACTTACGACTCTAATTGTATCTTTATTTTGTAAAAACCATTTTGATAGGATTTGACGACTTGCCGAACGGTCCATTGTTGGATGTACTAGTAGCATGCGTTGAATCATTTCCATATAACGTATATTGTGTTTATCAGGTAAGAAGTCCATCGATCCTGTACAGATTAATGCCGAATTTCCTCTATAATTTTTCTGATTTACATTAATGGTAGGTACATTTAAAAGTCGTCTAACAATTTCAACAAGACTATGTCTACACGCTAACATAAGTGGAGTTTCTTTCGTCTTGACCATTCCTTGATTTACATCAATGGCTGGATGAGTCAGAAGAAGCGATACCATCCGCAAACTTCGTTGTACGGCGGTATGAAGTGCTGTTTCACCCGTCGGCACAATAAACTGTAAATCGTGAAAATAATTCCAATCCGTTTCACACGCTAATTTATTATTCACATCAAGGCGTGGATGTGCTAAAAGCAGTCGCACAATTGCTTCATTTTCAGTTCGAACCGCTTCTGCCAAAGGAAATGTTCCTATTCCTGCTTCATTGGCAACAATACAATTGATATCAATCATTGGATCTTGTAACAGACGAGTTATTTCTTGTATATTTTCCTGTTGAATAGCCTGGAAGAGTTCTGGACCTCGTATGTAATGAACTTCCTTGCCGTCTGCGTACGATTTAGTCTTTATAGCTACTACGCCTCCTGCCATTTCCGCAGGACGGCGGCAAAATCGGCTGTTTTCTTCTAAAAATGTAAATGACTTTGAAATGCCTTTTGTGGCAAGTAGAAGGTTGACAATATCCTTTCTAGGATATTTGTCTTGCTTAGATGTAAATGCGGCTCCCAACGGTGTCATTCCATATTCATCTGATATATCTAATTTGATTCCTGGGGCTTTTAACAATGCCTTCATCACTTTAATATTGCCTGCGTATATGGCTGTTATAAGTGGATATTGTGATGGACCACCTAGTGTTATTTCCGTTTGACTACGATACGCCTTTGCCTTGTTTACATTAATAGTTGGATGTGCGAGTAAGGCTCTCACTTGTTCGACAATCGGTATTGCATCTAAAAATGCGGTAGAGCAACCTTTTCTGGTTTGTCTATTGGGATTATTTGCCTTTGTTGGAAAGAAATAACGTCGTTTGTTTTCGTAATTACGATCCGGCAATGCGACTATTATATCATAGGCGGCATTGAACTCTGGATCGTCCTCTGATAGCGGCGGT
>Ga0214164_1001180_pt1 | contig 15346 bp, 11 predicted proteins | sample TroBogepilimnion_13_FD_153003 | JGI IMG/M metagenome (GOLD analysis project Ga0214164, IMG submission 153003) | Freshwater microbial communities from Trout Bog Lake, WI - Practice 03JUN2009 epilimnion v4 | ecosystem: Environmental > Aquatic > Freshwater > Lake > Epilimnion/Euphotic zone ...
GGCGCAGCTAAGAAACTTAGAGCCAGCCGAATTTGCACAAGCGGTTTGGCAAAATGCTGCTGCAGTGTTACCACGCTGGGCGCCTTCACTCAGCAAAATAAATCCTCCTCAAGAAGTTTAGATTTTGCGTTATGGTATAGCGGCGTGGATCGCCGGGGGCTCTCTCGTACTATTTTTTTCAGCACTACCGCAGCTTTTTGTGATTGGCTTAGCAATTGCGATTTTAGTCTGTGCTATTGCCTGGAATTTATCTTTTTATCACCGCTTACTTGGTATTAGCCTATTATTTTTATTGGGTTGCGCTTGGACTACCTGGTTTGTTTACGAGCGCTTAAATACCGAGCTTGCCGCACAATATGAAGGTGTCGATTTGTTGGTAGAGGGATATGTTGATGCCTTGCCTCAAGGCGATATTCGGGGCGCCCGTTTTTCTTTTGTGATTGACCGCTATTTAAATGCAGAATTAAATTCATTACTATTACCGCGCAAAGTATATTTAAGTTGGCAAGCACCTTGGCGTACTCAGCAAGCTATTCCGGAAGTTAAGCCAGGCCAAGTATGGCAACTACAGATTAGATTAAAACGCCCACATGGTAATTTAAATTTACATAACTTTGATTTTGAGCGCTGGTTATTTCAACATGGATATCGCGCTAGTGGTTCAGTACGATCAGGTCAGTTGTTAATCGAAAAGAGTGCCATCCTACCTTGGTCTTTTTTTACCATGGTAGAGCTGCAGCGCTGGTCTTTGCGGGACAAGATTCGCCGCTTAGTGCCAGCAGATGCACCATATCGTGGTGTGCTAATCGCTTTGGTACTGGGCGATCAAAATGCAATTCCTCAGGCAGATTGGCAAGTATTTAATGCGACTGGCATTGGTCACTTAATCAGCATCTCGGGTCTGCATGTCACGATGATCGCAGGTTTGGGGGCAGCCCTAGCGGGATTACTATGGCGTAGAGGCGCTTTGCCCCTATGGTGCCCCATTCCTAAAGTAGCAGCATTAGCCGGTTTTCTCACTGCATTTGCGTATGCCTGGTTAGCCGGCTTTCAAATTCCTGCTCAGCGCACGATGTATATGGTGGGGGTGGTGGCAGTAGCGCTTTGGTCCGGACGGATCCCTCGCGCATTTGATATTTGGTGGTGGGCTTTAGCACTAGTTTTTTTGATTGATCCAATGGCACCGTACACCCCAGGTTTCTGGCTTTCATTTGGAGCGGTTGCTGCCATTCTTTATTCGATGGGTGAGTCAGCGGGCTTACTGGGTATTCCAACTGGAAAAGAATTTGAGTCGTCTTGGCGTACACGAGCCATAACGGCTTTACGTGAAGCCTGTCGGGTTCAAGCAGTTGTAACGCTTACCTTAATACCATTTACCTTGTATTGGTTTTATCAAACTTCTTTAGTTTCGCCGCTAGCAAATGCCCTGGCAATTCCTTTAATTAGTTACGTAGTGACACCACTTGCTTTAAGCGGCGCATTTTTACCTGAATGGCTTGCTAAGCCCTGTTTAATTTTGGCGCATAGCTGCATGGAATGGTTGGGCCATGGATTAACTTGGCTAGCATCACTATCTTGGGCGGTAGTTTGGTCACATCAACCTGCAATTTGGGCTTGTACCTTATCGTTACTTGGTATAGCGCTAGCGATTCGTCCTGGTCAAATTCATTTGCGTTGGCGAAGTCGCTGTTTGGGGCTAATACTTAGTACCACTTTATTTTGGCCCAATTCAGTTGGCTTAATTCCAGGTGAATTTAGGGCAAGTGTTTTTGATATTGGCCAAGGTACTGCAGTTTTAATTGAAACTGCTACACGACGTTTGCTGTACGACGCTGGTCCAATTCATGGAAAAAATAATGATGCTGGAGAGCAAATACTATTGCCATACTTGCGCGGTAAAGGTATTACTGTTATTGATCGCTTGGTGATTAGTCATAGTGATAGTGATCATGTGGGTGGGTTAACTAGCCTAGTTAAAGGCGTAAAGTTCAATTCATTCCTAGGCTCTTTGCCGCTGCATAATTCTGCGTTGAAAAAAATTCAGTCAGCAAATATTCTTAGCTTGCCTTGTCGATATGGGCAATATTGGCAGTGGGATGAAGTTGAGTTTCGAATTTGGCATCCTAGCGAGATCACCACTTTTGATGCGAGCCAATATAGGGGCAAACCGAATGAAATGAGCTGCGTATTAGAAGTGAGAAATACACGGACATCCTTTTGGCTGACTGGCGATGTTGAGAAGCAGGCAGAAGCTGCAATAGTCAGTCGTTTAAATCAGCCAGAATTTGTGGGCTTTGATTTAGTGACTCTGGCTAATCGAGCCTTAATTTTTATGGCACCTCATCATGGCAGTAAAACTTCTTCCTCACTCGAATTACTAAGATTATTGAGTCCCGATGCCGCATTTGCTCAAAACGGTTATCGCAATCGCTACGGCCATCCCCATCCTTTAGTTAGTGCTCGATACCAAGTGCTAGGAATTCCTTTAACCAATACAGCTTCGACCGGCATGCAAACATGGGTTGCACGTCGAAATCAATTAGAGACCGACTTGATGCGTTATAAAGTACATCGACTTTGGCATGATCAAGCACCTAACTAAGCAACCCGCGTCTTAAGGACTGGCAAGCCAGCGACAAAACCTTCAAGCACATCCCCTTTTTTTACTGCAGCTACACCGGCAGGGGTGCCAGAAAAGATTAAGTCACCTGGCTCAAGCGCAAATAAGGTGGAGAGATAGGCAATCGTATCGGGCACATTCCAAATCATCATGGCAAGATCACCTTCTTGTTTAATCACGCCATTGACTTTGAGATTAATGAGTCCTTTGGCGAGATGGCCGCATTGACTGACTGGAACAAGACTTGCGCAGGGCGCTGATTCATCAAAGGCTTTACCGGTATCCCAGGGGCGCCCCATTTTTTTTGCCTCACCTTGTAAATCACGACGCGTCATATCAAGACCCACGCCATAACCCCAAACATGATTAAGTGCATCCTCTGGTGCGATATTAGAGCCACCAATACCAATAGCTACGACCATTTCAATTTCATGATGTAGATCTTGCGTTAAAGAGGGGTATTGCATGTCTTTACCATCAGTCACAATTGAAGTGGCTGGCTTCATAAAAAAGAAGGGCGGTTCACGGTCGGGGTCATGGCCCATTTCACGGGCATGGTCAGCATAATTACGACCTACACAATAGATGCGGTTAACAGGAAAGCGACGACTATCACCCTCAACTGGAATGGAGTTGATTTTGGGTGCGGCAATGACAAATTCGGTACTCATAACAATCCTTTTTGAGCAAAAACAGGGAATAGCTAAATACTATAACAATAAACACGCTAGCAACCCTAGGTCAAGGATGCGAGAAACCCCAGAATGGGTGAAATAAACTGCTTTTGCGTATTGTGGCAATACCCAATCCTGGTGCAAAATAGTGTGATTCATTTTATCCACCAACAGTAGAAAGTAAGACCATGGCCACCAAGAAATCTTCCAGCAAAAAAATGGCCTCTAAAAAAGCAGTTAATAAAGTAGTTAAGCGCGTTGCCACTAAAAAGCCAGCGATTAAAAAGCCAACTGCTAAGCCCGCAGCTAAGCCCGCAGCGAAGAAGCCAGCAGCTAAATCGAATGCTAAGTCAAATGCAAAGTCGAGCAAGGCTGCCGCAGTGAAAAAAGTGCAGATTGAAACTATTGATCAGCCACTAGAAACTTTATCGCAGTTACAACCCATTACTTACGCTTTAATGCGCTGGGCTAAAAGCCTAGGTTTTCAGGATTCGATTGAAATTGATCCCGATGGTAATGGCGCGCAGTGGGAGTTAACCGTTGAATCAAGTAATTCTAAAATTGAATATCAATGCTTTTTCAATACCTTTGAAGAAAGCGGCTTAATTACGATGTCAATTTATTATCTCGATCATGAGATTCCTGCAAAGAATTTAAGTAAAGCAAAAGATTTAATCTTGCAAAGTAACTTGAACTGTTTTGTTGGTCAATTTCAGTTAGCCAATGAAGATAAGTTCTTGCGTTATTACTCAGCAGTTGATCTTGAGGATATTGAAGCTATTGATCCCCGCCTAATTGGTAATATGTTCCATGCAGGCAATCAGTTTATGGGCGGCTTTATCGATCAGTTTATTAAGATTGCGATCAAAGCAAAATAAAGCCACAGTAAAAGTTCACTTCATCATTTTGAGATAGAAAGGGTATTGTCAGATGTCAGAAACCGGTAAACAAGCTCCCAATGTCATTGGCACTTGGGTTGGCCAAACGAACGATGCAGTGATTGGGGGTGGAAGTCACTATCCCGGCGGTAAGTCAGGCGAAGTGCGTTTTCTGAATTCGACAGTGACCTATCAATTTGATAAGCAGTCGAATCGCGCCTTTGCTGGAGTGTTTACGATTGCCAACCATACTGTGCCAATCGTTGGCTCATTTAGTGGCGATTTAATTAGTGGCACGATGGCTGATAAGGATGGCACCTATACCTTTAAGATGCTCGGACAAAATCAGATATCTGTCTTTTTCGCTTCTACAACGACGGATCCCGCTGATCAATCAGCCGGGCCAGTAGCTGATTGTCACGAAATTACTAGACAGTAATTAAAGTGCGAGTAAATAAATACCAACCCTTGGGTTGGTATTTATTAATCCTTACTTGTCAGTCACCTGTTTGACTGCATCCATTACAGCTTCAAATAGTAGTGCGCCAGCAACGATGTTGACTTTACCATTGTCCTTGTTAATGATGATCACACCAGGTGTAATAATTAACCAGTGGAGGCAGTCTATGAGCGATTGCCTGAAGGCTATTAATAGCTGCTAAACCCAAGACCGCCATGGTTTTATCCATGCAGACGCTTTGCTAATAAAATTATCGGATGACTCAACAAATCACCTTTTTATTGCAGCAATCTCTTCAATATATCCAAAACGGTAATTTAGGGTTGGCTGAGGATTATGCAAAAAAAGCATTCGAAATTGACCGTAAAAATTTCAACACTTTAAATATATTGGGCTCAATAAAGGGCTTGCAGGGAGATATTACTGAGTCTATAGATTTATTACTGGCAGCCACTGAGATTAAAAAAAATGATTTTGGGGTGCAATTTAATTTAGCAAAAGCTTACATACATTTAGGAAGGTATGCAGAGTCTCTTCCGCATCATAGGAAGGCAATTTCCTTAAATGGGAGCAATCCAGATGCTTATGTAAATTATGCTAAAAGTCTGAATGAGGTAGGCCAGCCCTTGGAGGCGATTGCAGCATATGAAAAGGCATTAAAGCTAAACCCAAATGATTATGAGGTGTGGACATATAAAGGATTGCTTTTAAATGAGTTACAAGATTATGAAAATGCAATTCAGACATTTAATGAGGCACTAAGAATTAATCCAAGTTACTCATCTGCTATTTTTAGTATGGGTGTTGCTTATTACGATTTGAGAAGATATCAAGAAGCTATTTCTCTTTACGATAAATCGCTAGAGATTGATTCTAATAATGCATCAATTTGGTTTAATAAAGGATTGGCCCATCATGATTTGGGACAGTATCTAGATGCTTTAAACGCTTATAAATCGGCATTGAATCATCAACCTGATTATCCTGATGCTGAATTTAGCGAAGCCCTAACAAGGTTGACGCTTGGTGATTTAGAGCTTGGACTACAAAAATTTGAGGCAAGGTGGACTAAATCCAATGCTGCTCCTCATCGCCATGCCCAATTCCCTCAATTAACTAACCTTGATAAGACACAGGGGAAAACTATTTTAGTTTGGGAGGAGGAGGGTTTTGGAGATGCAATCCAATTTAGTCGTTACATTTCGAAACTCTCAGAGCATGGCGCAAGGATTATTTTCGAGGTTCGTCCAGAGCTTTTGAATCTATTTCAGGGTCTAGAGGGGATATCCTTCATTAACAGGGGTGATGAGGTTGGTGATATTGACTTTCAAGCGCCACTTCAATCTCTGCCATTAATTTTTAATGCATCCCTTTCAAATATTCCGAGTGCTGATGGATATCTTTCTACTCCTGATGCGCTGGTTCAAAAATGGGCTACTAGATTGCTTCTAAAAAATGACAAATTAAATATTGGAATTGCCACCTCTATAAATTCAAAATATGCAAACTTGCCTGGACATAAAAGAGCTATGCCCCTCAAGGAAGCAAATCCCTTACTTAAGTATGCAAACTTATTTGTTATTCAAAAAGATTTGCCTGATGAGGATAGAGACTTTATTGAGAATAGTAATGGCATCACCTATCTTGGTGATGAGCTAAATGATTTTTTGGATTCAGCTGCCATTGTTAAGAATATGGACTTAATTATATGTGTTGATACTTCTTTGGCACATCTTGCGGGAGCGATTGGAAAGCAAGTATTTATTTTACTTTCACAGACATCTGATTGGCGTTGGTTCTTAGATGCCAATACAAGCCCTTGGTACTCTTCAGCTACTTTGTTTAGACAAACATCGTTGGATGATTGGTCGGGAGTGATTGAGCGGGTGAATGAGAGCTTAAGCCGTATGAAATAACTGTGTTTTCAGTATGTTCATAGAAAATCTAAGAATTGAGTGTTATTGAGAAATAATCAATATTTAGCCACTTCATAGTCCAGAAAACCAAAAAGGCCTTAAAGACATAATCGCCTTTAAAGCCTTATAAAAACTGGTTGCGGGGGCAGGATTTGAACCTACGACCTTCGGGTTATGAGCCCGACGAGCTGCCAGACTGCTCCACCCCGCGTCTGAGCCTTTGATTCTAGCATTTTTAAGCCTATTTTGTCGAGCCTTACAGGCTTTTAAGGGTATATTGTGTCAATAAGTCGGGAAAAATAAGGGCTCAAAGGAGTAATATATTGCCTTGCAATATCAATTTGAGGTTAAGTAATGTCGGTTAGCAATCCCGAGTTTTCAGATTCAACTTTATTGCGCCCAGTGCACTTGAGTGATAAACATCACTTACAGAAAAAGGGTGCCACGCTTAGTCTGGTGGTTGCTGCAATTGGCGTTGTTTTTGGTGATATTGGCACCAGTCCTTTATACGCACTCAAAGAATGCTTCAGCACCGAGCACGGTATTCCATTTTCACCTGGTGCGGTCTATGGCGTTATCTCGATGGTATTTTGGGCATTTCTCATTGTCGTCTCTTTAAAGTATGTTTTATTTGTTATGCGTGCCAATAACCATGGTGAGGGTGGAATTTTGGCTCTGATGGCATTAGCCCTAAGAACTGCACCAACTGGTTCAAAACGTGCTTCTGTAATTTTAATGATGGGTATTTTTGGGGCATGCATGTTTTATGGTGATGCCATTATTACCCCAGCTATTTCAGTTTTATCTGCTGTAGAAGGGCTTGAGGTGATTTCACCGGAGTTAACAAAATTTGTTATTCCAATTACCCTTATTATTCTCGTGGCTCTATTTTTAATTCAGAAACGAGGTACCGATACAGTTGGAATGCTATTTGGGCCTGTTATGGTGCTTTGGTTTGTGGTGATGGGCTTAATGGGTTTTTACCAAGCAGTCCAAAATCCCCATATTTTTATTGCTGTCAATCCGTTTTTTGCAGTTGATTTTATGGTTGAGCACTCCTTGCAAGGTTTTATTGTGTTGGGTGCAGTGTTCTTAGTGCTTACTGGAGCCGAGGCTTTATACGCAGATATGGGCCACTTTGGGATCAAGCCAATTCGTTTGGGCTGGTTCTTTTTAGCGATGCCTTGCTTATTACTTAATTACTTTGGCCAAGGCGCCATGTTCTTAAATAATCCAAAGACCATTGAGAATCCATTTTTCTTAATGGTACCTGACCCCTTAGTCTTCCCCTTAGTTATTTTGGCAACTGTAGCTACAGTAATCGCATCTCAAGCGGTTATCTCTGGCGCTTTTTCGATGACGAGCCAAGCAATCCTTTTAGGTTTTGTGCCCCGCATGAAAATTCGCCATACCTCTGATCGTGAAATTGGCCAAATTTATATGCCCTTAATTAACTGGACTTTATTAGTACTAGTTGTGGCAGTTGTTTTAGCGTTTAAGTCTTCTGCTAATTTAGCAGCTGCATATGGCATTGCTGTGACTAGCACGATGATTATGACAACCATCTTGGCAGCAATTGTGATGCGAGATGTGTGGCGCTGGAACACATTTTTAGTGGGCGTTGTCATTGCTTTGTTTGTCGTAGTGGACGCCTCTTTTTTAATTGCTAACTTATTAAAAATTATTGATGGCGGGTGGTTCCCACTTTTAATTGGCGCATTTTGTTTTTTATTGATCTTAACTTGGTATCAAGGCAGGCAGATATTACGTAAACGCGCCATGGAGGAGGGAATTAAGCTCGATTCGTTTATTACTTCCTTATTAAAAAATCCACCCGTTCGGGTTGAGGGTACGGCAATATTTTTAACTGCCCACATCGATTATGTACCGATCTCGTTCATGCATAACCTAAAGCACAATCATATTTTGCACAAGCGCATTTTTTTCTTAAAGGTCAGTATTTGGGATGTACCTTATGTTGAAAATAGTGAGCGCATCACCCTAAGAGAGTTAGAGCACAATGTCTATTTAGTGCGAGCAGTATATGGGTTTAATGAAACCCCCGATATGCAGCAGATCCTCTCATTAATTGAGGTTAAGGCTAACTTAAAATTTAATTTAATGGAAACCTCATTCTTTTTATCGCGCGATACGATTGTGCCAACTGACATACCCGGTATGTCTTTGTGGCGCGAAGCCTTGTTTGCTTGGATGTTTCAAAATGCAGGTCGTCAATCTGATTTTTTCAAAATTCCGGCAAATCGCTTAGTTGAATTAGGTGCAAAGGTTGAGATTTGAAAGCCGTTTTTGCTGCGCTTAGTGCACTACTAGCCGTTTTGTACTGCGCTAATTTTGCTTTAGCTAATACTGCCGAGGAAGATGAGTTAGCAGAGCTGAATAAAATTGAAGCCCAATTAAAATTACAGCGTGAGTGGATTGATTATCGTTGGAAAAAAGCGTCTGCAGCGTGTTACAAAGATTTTTTTGTGACCTATTGTTTAAAAGGCACACGCGCCGATTACCGCAAAGAAATCGACCCTGTGCGCGATCAAGAAATTGCTTTACATGAAAGTCAGCGGATTGTGCGCGATAAAATTAAAGACGCTAATGATGCCAAGCGGGCTGCTGAGCGCGACGATCCTGCAAAGGCGGAACAACGTACTGATAATAAAAAAGCCTTTGAACAAAAACAAAAAGACGAAGCAGCGCGCGCTGCTGATTTAGAACAACGCCGTAAAGACGCGCCACGGCGTGCACAAGAAAATAAAGCGGGTACTCAGCTCGATTAATTTCTTATGGCAAAAGTAAAAACAATCTACGTGTGTCAAGCTTGTGGCGGCACTTCTGCTAAATGGCAGGGCCAATGTCCAACTTGCCAAGCATGGAATACGCTGGAAGAAAGTATTGCTGAAACACCGAGCGCGCCCCGCTTTCAGGGTTTAGCGCAATCGATTCCTCGGCAAAAATTAGCCACTATTCAAGCCGAAGATTTGCCACGCCTACCCACTGGTATTGAAGAGTTTGATCGGGTGCTGGGGGGTGGTTTAGTACCTGGCGGAGTGGTATTACTTGGCGGAGACCCCGGTATTGGTAAGTCGACTTTACTATTGCAGGCTTTAGCGCAAATGAGTGCGGCAGGCGTTTCAGTGCTATATAGCAGTGGCGAAGAATCGGCCGCTCAAATTGCACTGCGTGCCAAACGGATTGATTTAAAAGCCCCTCAGCTTGAAGTATTAGCCGAAATTCAGCTAGAAAAATTGTTAACGATGATGGATACAGTGCGCCCACAAGTGGTAGTGGTTGATTCGATTCAAACGATTTATTCTGAAGCCTTTAGCTCTGCACCAGGATCGGTAGCGCAGGTACGCGAGTGTGCAGCCCAGTTAACCCGTTTTGCTAAGTCGACCGGTATTTGTGTTTTATTAGTTGGCCACGTCACTAAAGACGGTCATTTAGCCGGCCCACGTGTACTTGAGCATATTGTCGATACCGTGCTGTATTTCGAGGGCGATACCCACTCGAGTTTTCGATTAGTGCGTGCGATTAAAAATCGCTTTGGCGCTGTAAATGAACTTGGCGTTTTTGCGATGACAGAAAAAGGTTTACGGGGGGTATCAAACCCTTCGGCCATATTTCTTTCACAGCATGCTGAGATGGTGCCGGGCGCTTGTGTATTAGTAACGCAAGAAGGTAGTCGCCCCTTATTGGTAGAGATTCAGGCCTTAGTCGATACCGCGCATATTCCTAATCCACGTCGCTTAGCAGTTGGCTTAGAGCAGCATCGTTTAGCTATGTTATTAGCAGTCTTGCATCGCCACGCTGGGATTGCTTGCTTTGACCAAGATGTTTTTTTAAACGCAGTTGGTGGAGTGAAGATTTCTGAACCCGCGGCTGACTTAGCAGTGCTACTTGCAATTCAATCCTCAATTCGTAACCGCGCTTTACCCAGAGAATTAATTGTTTTTGGCGAAGTCGGTTTGGCTGGCGAAATACGGCCTTGTCCACGGGGTCAGGAACGTTTGAAGGAGGCTGCTAAATTAGGCTTTACCGTTGCCATTATTCCTAAAGCGAATGTACCAAAAACTAAAATTGCTGGACTACGAATCATTAGCGTCGAGCGCATTGATGAGGCGATTGGTGCAGCGAACGATTTGGAGTTAGCGTAAGTCTTCAGCTTCAATGAGGATCACTTGCTGGTTGCCAGCAGACACCTCCATCCAAATAACAGGTATTTGGGGAAAAGCCAATTGAAAGTGCTCAACCTCATTACCAATTTCAATTAAGAGCGCGCCGCGCTCGTTTAGATAGTCTGGCGCAGCATCAATAATGCGGCGAATTAAATTCATTCCGTCACGTCCCCCTGCTAAAGCAATGGCTGGCTCAGCTTGATACTCTGCTGGTAAGGCTTGCATTGATACGTCGTTGACATACGGTGGGTTACAAATAATTAAATCAAAACGCGCTTCTTCATTGGGGTCGGGTAAGGCATCAAATAAATCTCCATGCAAAAGCTCTATTTGTTCACTAAACCCATGGCGTTTTAAATTGCGCGAGGCTAAAGCCAAAGCGGGCATACTTATATCACAGGCTGTCACGCGAATATCGGGGCAAGCAAGGGCGGCCAAAATTGCCAGCGAGCCATTGCCAGTGCACAGATCGAGTACCTTGCCATCAGCCGGCAGCCAGGGCTCGAGATCGCCCGATGTAATCAGCTCGGCAATAAACGAGCGGGGCACAATGCTTTGCTCGTTGCAATCAAACGGTACTCCCATTAACCATGCTTCTTCCAGTAAATAAGCAAGTGGCTTACGGCTACGAATGCGTTCAGTAGCAATGGCTAAAGCATGCGCTTGTTGCGTGGTAGTTAATTCAGTATGCATTTGCTCAAGTGCTGCACTGGGACTTAAACCCAACTCTTTACTGACAATCCAGAGTGCTTCACTTTGGGCATCGATAGCACCATGGCCAAAATGTAAGTTAGCCATAGCGAGTTGCTTGGCTAGTTCTTGGCAGCAAGCTGCCATTGAAATCGGGTTAGCAGCAGCAGGCTGCTGTGGCGCTAAAGGCTCAGGGTCCATGAAGGGGATATTTTGCGTGGATATTCAAGTGCCAGCTTAGGGGGAATAATGATTAAGTTAGTAGATTTTCTAAAACGCGTCGATAGATATTTTTGAGGGGTTCAATATCGTTTATTGAAACACACTCATTAAGCTTATGGCTAGTAGAATTTATTGGACCAAATTCGACCACCTCTTTACAGATTTGCGAGATGAAGCGACCATCGCTAGTGCCGCCGGTGGTAGAAAGCTCGGTAACGACCTGAGTTTCAGTTTGAATCGCCTCTTGAAGCGCAAGCGCTAAGGCCCCTTTTGGGGTGAGGAAAGGGCTAGCGCCTAGCTTCCAATCGATTGCATAGTCTAGCTTGGCCTCATCCAAAATTGCGCTGACCTTTGCGCGCAATTCTTCGGGGGTGCTGGCAGATGAAAAGCGAAAATTAAATTCGACAGTCATTTCCCCGGGAATAATATTGTTTGCGCCGGTGCCAGCGTGAATATTCGAAATTTGAAATGTGGTTGGCTGAAAATAGTCGTTACCCTGATCCCATTCAGTACTGGTTAATTTGGCAATTGCCGCAGCTGCTAAGTGAATGGGGTTGGCACCGAGGTGAGGGTAGGCAATATGGGCTTGAATGCCTTTGACGCTAAGCTTCCCAGATAAAGAGCCGCGCCGACCATTTTTAATCATGTCCCCTAAGCGATTCACTGAGGTGGGCTCGCCAATCACACAGTAATCTAAAGTTTGAGCGCGTTTTTTAAGGCGCTCGCACATGACTACCGTGCCATCGTGCGCGGGGCCTTCTTCGTCGCTAGTAAGAAGAAAGGCAATCGTGTCCGCATGATTAGGGTTATTGCGCACGTATTCTTCAGTAGCCACAACAAAAGCCGCTAACGAGGTTTTCATATCAGCTGCCCCACGACCAAAGAGGTAGCCATCACGCTCACTCGGTGTAAAGGGGTTGCTATCCCATTTGTCTAATGGCCCGGTTGGCACGACGTCGGTATGGCCCGCAAAGACAAATACTTTTCCAGCTTTACCTAGCTTGCCTAATTTAATAGCCCATAAATTCGTTACTGAAAATTCTGCTGGACCACTGATCACCGTTTCAATCTCAAAACCGAGTACTTTTAAACGAGCAGCGATAACTTCCTGACAGCCGCCATCAGCTGGCGTAATCGAGTGGCAGGCGATAAGCTCGGCAGTTAAATCGGCGGTGGCCGAATGGGTGGCTAAAGTCATGCTTAGTCGCGTAATAATGCATTAATAGCGGTTTTAGCCCGCGTTTGCGCATCGACTTTTTTAACAATAATGGCCGCATAAAGGCTATATTTGCCATCACTTGAGGGCAGTGAGCCAGGCACCACAACCGAGCCTGCTGGCACCCGACCGTAATGGACTTCACCAGTATCACGATCATAAATTTTGGTGCTTTGGCCAAGGTATACACCCATTGAGAGAACACTATTTTCTTCAACGATGACACCCTCAACGATTTCTGAGCGGGCGCCGATGAAGCAGTTATCTTCAATAATGACGGGTCCTGCTTGAATGGGCTCGAGTACCCCGCCAATACCAACGCCACCAGAAAGATGGACATTTTTACCAATTTGGGCGCATGAGCCTACGGTGGCCCAAGTATCGACCATCGTGCCTTCATCCACATAGGCGCCAATGTTGACGTAGGAGGGCATGAGAACCACATTTTTGCCAATGAAACAGCCTCGTCTGGCCATTGCAGGGGGGACAACACGATAGCCGCCAGCGGCAAAATCAGCGGCCGTAAAGTTTTCGAACTTGCTGGGCACTTTATCGTAAAACTGGGTATACCCTCCAGCCCCCATGGGCTTGTTATCTTCTAAGCGAAACGAGAGTAAAACGGCCTTTTTAACCCACTGATTGACCTCCCACTGGCCAACACCTTTTTTTTCAGCTACCCGAATATGGCCGGTATTAAGTCCTTCCAGAACCGCGTTTACAGCCTTGCGAATATCGTCTGAAACGTCTTGAATAGACAGGTTGGCACGGTTTTCCCATGCTTGTTCAATGATGCTTTGTGGTGATTTGCTCATGCTTTTTAGATAACTATCAGATTGTTAAGGGGTTTTGATCCCGAAGGAGGAATTATCATTATATCGGTGGGTTAAAAGTGGGTATCAGTGCCTCTAACTTGCTATCATCTTCCACAGTACAGTTTGTCATTAAATTGCCTTTTTAACCCCTTTTTTCTTTGCAAAGCTTGCCGTGCAACTCAAATCAATCAAACTCTCCGGCTTTAAATCTTTCGTTGACCCAACCCATTTTGAATTGCCTGGTCAATTGATTGGTGTGGTGGGTCCCAATGGTTGTGGCAAGTCCAACATTATTGATGCGGTTCGCTGGGTTTTGGGTGAGTCACGTGCTAGTGAGTTGCGTGGCGAATCGATGCAAGACGTGATTTTTAATGGTTCTGGTTTACGCAAACCATCGGGTCGCGCTAGTGTGGAATTAATTTTTGATAATGCCGATGGGCGCGCTCAAGGGCAGTGGAGTAGTTTTGGTGAGCTCTCAGTAAAACGGGTGTTAACTCGCGATGGTAATTCTAGTTACTATATTAATAATCAAGTGGTGCGCCGCAAAGATGTACAAGATATCTTTTTGGGCACTGGCATGGGCCCGCGTGGTTATGCCATCATTGGCCAGGGTACCATTTCCCGAATTTTAGAATCGAAACCAGAAGAGTTACGGGTTTTTCTAGAAGAGGCTGCGGGTGTTTCAAAATACAAAGAGCGGCGCAAAGAGACTGCTGCGCGTTTAGAAGATACCCAAGAAAATTTAGTACGTGTACAAGATATTTTACGCGAGCTCGATTTGCAATTAACCCGCTTAGAGAATCAGGCTACGGTTGCTGAGCGTCACAATCAATTACAAACGGAAATGAAAGCACAGCAGCAGCTACTTTGGTTTGTGCGTCAAACCGAAGCCGGTAAAGAACAAGAGCGTCATGCCAATTCAATTCGTGACTCGCAGGTGCAATTGGAAGAGCAAACAGCAAAGTTACGGCATGCTGAAACCGAACTAGAAACGATGCGTACCCGGCAGTACGCCTTACAAGATAAAGTCTCTTTAGCCCAAGGGGATTTATATCAAACTAACTCAGATGTAAGCCAAGTTGAGTCGCAAATTAAATACGTACAGGAGTCTCGCTTACGCTTACAACAACAAACGCAAGATCTACAAGCGCAACTACTGCGTTGGACCACGCAAGAAACCGATGCTGCGCAAGCGCAGCGCAGTGCCGAGCATGAATTAAGTGCTGCCTCTGAACATGAACAAGTGATGTCGGGCGACTTGGATGATTTACAGACAGACGCGCCCTTTAAAGAAACTGCGTTTCAAGATGCCACAAAAAGCGTTGATGAACTGCGCGTGGCTTTAGCTACTGTCGATCAGCGCTTGGCGAGTTTAGGCGAGCGCATTAAAGCAGTAGCCGAGCAAATAGAAGACGCAAAAAGCCGCGAAGCGCGTTTAACAACAGAGTTGCAAGGCTTGCGAAAGCCTGATGCAGAAGCCTTAAAAATGGCGCTTGATCGCTATGCAGTTGCAGCGCGCAAGGTTGAAGAGAGTAAAACGCAGGCGGTAGAAACCCAGGCACGTGTACCCGCTACAGATGCAGCACGTCAAGCCGCTATGGAAGAAATTCAAACGGCAAACCAAGATCTAGCGCAAACCGAAGCCAAATTAACCGCCTTAACAGCGCTACA
>Ga0214164_1001183_pt1 | contig 15310 bp, 9 predicted proteins | sample TroBogepilimnion_13_FD_153003 | JGI IMG/M metagenome (GOLD analysis project Ga0214164, IMG submission 153003) | Freshwater microbial communities from Trout Bog Lake, WI - Practice 03JUN2009 epilimnion v4 | ecosystem: Environmental > Aquatic > Freshwater > Lake > Epilimnion/Euphotic zone ...
AAGTTATAATTTATAGTCAGTTACTCAAACCTAAATTACTTTTCAAACAACTAGCCTTGACAAGTTCAAGTCATAATTTCTAGTCAGTCAGTCAACTAGCCTTGACAAGCTCAAGTCATAATTTCTAGTCAAACTTGATTCAGTTCCCAACTAGCTTTGACACATTTTATCTTTGCCTGGTCACACCTAAAACAATTATTTTTTTGAATCTGTAATTCTCAAACATCAAAACCAAAAATATCGATGGATCATTATTTTCAGAGATCACGCATTTCATAAATATATTTCTTTGTTCACATCCAGACAAAAAAAATATTATTTTTGAGACTTAGAAAAAAGATTTTTTTATTTCAAAACTCCAAGTCCATCTTATGCACACTCAGCAAAGTTGAAAAAAGTATGGAACGATGTATTCAAGAAATTTGAAACTAGTGCACAGTAAGCAAAGTCACATTTAGCATTCTTTAATAATTGTAGTCGTTAGATTTGTTTTCACCATTTCAAACAGAAACGTTTCACATTGACTCTAATTGCTATAAAGGCTAGCTTAAATAAAAGGTCTAGTCATCGTTGAGTTGTGAGCATCTTTCAAAACTCGCTGTTATCCTAAATTTTGAAACAACTATAATTTGAATAAATTAAAAACAAAGGGTTGAAATAATTTATGCTAAGGTTTATCTTCCTTTGTTTGAAATGAACTCTACTGAGAATTGTGATAAATTAGAAAATTAAAAAAATCAAAACATGAGAGATGTACTTGACAACGAAATGATGACTAGACGTTTGTGCATTCAATGAAAATAACAAAATATAAATCTCCGTTTCGCATTCGACACAATTTGAAAAACTAGTATTTCAATGACGCTGCATTTTAGAGACATCTCAACAAAGTATTTTTTCAATTAAATTCAAAAAGGGGAGTTTTTATTTTATTATCCAAAAGAAAAAAACACACACCACCTAGCCAGAACGGCCCACAGCCCGACACACCCGCTCCCCGCCCCGGCCTAGCCCAGAGCACCAGGGGCAGACAATAAAAAACCCCCAATTTTTAAATTATAATTGAACAGACTAAAGTTTCTAAACTGTTGTTGAGCTGTTTTTAAGAATTAGCCTTGAAAGTAATTTAGGCTTTGTTTGAAACTGCTACCGAATTGAAAATGATTTTGTAATATTGATTGATTTATTTCACCTGTGTTGATAAAAATAAAACATGCATCCGATCAAATATATTATTCAGCTTTGAAACATTTAGCTTTTCAAATATTTTTTAAGATTCAACTGTTTGACTTGGCGTTGAAAAAATTTAATGATCAAACTGGTGTACTCCATTTTAATATTTTTGTCATATGCCACTTTTGATTTGGGAAGAAGCTGATACAAAATTTTTGCTTCGGCATGGTTTTTCCAACATTCAATAAAAAATGAAAGACTGAAATCCTGATTTGGTTGAGAGGTCAAAAATTGCTCTTCAAAGTTTTTTCCATTAAGCAAATAGAATTCATTCATTGCCACATTAAAAGCTTCCAAGTCGAGAGAAGTAACAAATTCCCTGCTGTAATTGTAAAGGTCGAAAAGGGCAGAGACAACTTTAATTTCATTTTCATTTGCGTTCCATTCTTTTTTGAGACCCTCGATAAAACCGTCACAGTAGTTGTTTGGTTCATACTGATATTTCCACTTGAACATTTGATTGGTTGCATCGTGAAGTACAAATCCTTCCATCTTTCGACTTTCCAACTTTTCAATCAAGTTAGCCTTGTTTCTTCGTGTGAGCAAATCCACAAACTTTTCCGTTTTATAAAAAGGAACTAAATCAATGGCGCAATCGATTAACCATTTTTTATTTTTTTGATTAATGGGGCAAATAAAAAAAGTAGATTTGTCATCAAAGTTTTCTGGCTCTATCACCATTACATTTGAAAAATGTTTCTTGAGCATGTCGTGATGTTGTGATATTTTGTTGATAGGCAAATTGTCAAAAACAAATCCGATTCCGAAAACATAGAGTTGTCCAATTTTAAATCCATTTCTTTTGTTGTCGTAAATGTCGTGTTTAGAGTTGGCTGTTCCGGGCAGTATAAATTCTCCATAAAGAATGAGTTGGTCCTTTTGAGTGACATCCAAATTTAATCCGCATTCTTTGTTGAGATCTTTAGCCAATTTCCAAATCTTGTTGAACAAGGGTTTCAATTCTTTAACTGAGATGTTTTGAATCTTTCGTCCTTCAAAGTTTTTTTCTTGAATCAAGTGAGCAACAATTTGATTTCTGGAACCGACCCATCCGGCCGTAGAGACGGACACGTTGCAGCCGTCCAACTTTTCAGACACAAACCATTCTTCATTCGCATTAATGGCTCGTCTAACTTCTTCGGTGCTGATGGACGAAAAAACTCCTTTAATTTTTGGCCACATATATTTGAGAGTCGAACCAATGGCATCGGTGATTGCCATCGGATTTACCGGAGCCAATGTTTCATACAGAGAACAAACATTTTCAAAAAAGTTTTCCATTTTCAAACCATCTGTCGCCAATGAGTAGTTGTAGAAAACTGAGAACCGTTATTTTAATTTTCTTGAATTTATAGTTTTTACATTTACAGCCACTGTTGGTGTTGTTCATTTTCTTGTCAAGTCATTTTCTTTGATTTAATGCATTCTTTTATTTTTCAGTTTGAAAATTTCAGGCTACCTGACTGGCTGGGGAAAACTTCAAAATGGTTGTCTTTCAACCAAAATCTTTAATGTCCATGGCTGCTAAAGAAACCGCCAATGAGGCTTGGAGAGGAACACAGCATTTCTGTTATCGGCCAACAGAAAGAAAAAAATTATATGATGTTAAATGGACCGCGCAAAACTTGCCCGCCAACATTCAACTTCTCGTTTTTCCGTTTTATGACAAAAATCGATTGGCCGAATACATCGATGGTCACAAAACCATTTTGGAGTTCAAAAAATTTTGCCCGAATGATGACATGTTCCAAAAATTTCTGTTTCATTTTTTTAATCAAATTGAAACTGATGACATTTTGCCAAACGAGTTTTATCGCTTAGATCGACAGTACATGAAATTCAAATTGGATTTTCGACAACAACTTTCCTTTGATGAAACAGAAAGAGTGTGGGTCAACGTCACCACCTTTGACTGGGCAACGCGATCGCTGGGATTCGACATTCCCATTTTAGGACAAGAGATACCTGTTGTTACAAATGAAGAAACATTTTTCAATATCAAATTTGAAAAAATTCATTCTTTCACTCGATCTCCCCTTCCAGATCTTCCTGCTTCTGTCGAATCAATCGTTCCCAGCCAACCGGATTATTCTTTTCGAAATCATTTTTTTACTCACAAACTGGCTGGGAATCAACAACCAACTCCCTATCCTGGACCTTTAGTCGAATCTGAAAAATTAGCAACTCAATTTTTTCTCCGATTGTCTGCTATGGCTCTTTCAGCTCAACTTCAAATCCATCAAGAACTCTTGGTTTTCGCAGCCCAGTTGTTGGAAAGATCTGATTTTCAAGAAAATTCATTTCTTTGTGATTTCAACATTCACATATGGGGAATGCTGGCTGTGTGTCTTGCCAAACTCAATGTCAAGCATGCATTAATTTTTTCTTGCATTCACAAAATGAAAAGTTTTGTTCGCCTGGAATCTCATTGTTATGATTCTGCATTCTACCAACAACAAGCTGCTGCTGCAATTGGATGGTTAGCCAGAGAGAAACTATTCTTTTCATACATCTTAAAAAAAGCTCCCAGAACTTCCATTTTTTTTTGTCAATCCATTCATCTCCACTGTGAAACAACAATCAAGCACATTGAAGATCTTATCATGGAGGTTCACATTTTCAAAAAAAGAAACGAAATCATTTCTTTCTTTAAGAAACAAACAGAAGTCACCAATTCAATCAGTTATCTTCGAAGGCTTCTGCACCTGGTTTTTTCGAAAACCAACATGGACAAACAAAAATTTGGTCATCTTTTTTCTTTCTTTGCCTTGCTTGATGTTTACGAGGTGTTGTTAAATCAAGTTGCTGGAGGAGCACAAGTTCTCAACAGCTCAGCTGTGCAAAGAACATTGGAAATGTGTGGAATTCTCATCAACAATTCCATACACAATATTGAATATTTTTTGGATCATTTTAACAAAAGCACAAACTTTCAAATGTTCTTACAAGACATGGAGTCGTTACACGATTGGCTGAAAAGAGATTCTCACTGTGAAACACCAATTGGATACGCAGATGTCTTATTTACTAATACTCTTCTGATTGAAGTATTTGATAAATTGAGCAACCCTGCAAAAGAAGCGGCACGAAAGGCAAAAGACCTTTACGAAAAAATCAATCACCCAAGATTTCATCTTTTGAAAGATTTCTTGGAGTGTGAAATTGCAGGGTTGAATCGAAATTATCAACTACCCACATTTCAAATTTCGTATTTCAGCCAGTTCGACTTCATTAAATTACTTCACAACGAACCTCTTTTGAAACATTTGATTCGATTTGGAGTGGAAAGCATTGGCTATTTTGACGTTGATACTTAGTTTTGCAAACCAACTTTCTGACGTCATCATTTCTGTTTTCCATTCATGTCGTTTCACATTTTCAAAAATGATCAAAGCCAAAAATTAAAATGCTTTTTAACATGTCCTTTATATAATTTGTCTAAACTGAAAAACGAGTCAGTCGGTAAATGTCAACATGGGAACAACATGGTCGAGCCAAGATTCATGTCAATCTAAAGAAAAAGTGTCATCTGAAAAAAAAGAAAAGTTGAAGACCAATGAGAATTCAAAGTTTCCTCTTGCTAACGATTACAAGAGCAAAACATGTTTCTGTTGTCAAAATAGAAAGTGTGAATCATTTGATGCTTTTATTAATAATAAAATTTGCACAAAAAAGTATGCCTGCAAATTTCCAGTGTGCAGAAGAGTATTTACAAGTTCAAGTGCTCGAAACTTGCATTTCAAAACTCACTACTTTCCGTGTACTACCTGCGGAGAAATGTGTCACTCTTCTGAACTATTAATGTATCATGACTACAAAGTGCACGGAAACTTAAAATATGATCCTTGTCCATTTTGTTCAAAGTTGAATTCAAAACCTGGAAATTGGGAGAACCATTTAAAAATCAGACACACAGCCATCTATGCTCAAGGAATTCGCCATTACGATGACCTCAAATTCTCGTATTTGACTGACAAAAATATTTTATTCAAAGAAGATCATTCTCTCCCGGAGAACATTTTGGAGTATCTTAAAGGGCCCCCGCATGCTGCACAACCCAAATGTGAAGAGTATGAAATTGCAATTGCAATTGGAAGATAGTATTACTTTCTCTATTCATCGTTGTAGAAAAACAAAAATGCTTGTTTCAGAAAAAAGAAAATTCCGTCAAATCTAAAGAATTTTAAATCAAGAAAATTTCAAATTTACAAAGACGGGTTTTTTTTATTGTGGCGGTGTGGGCGGGACCAGAGCCTGGGTGTGGGCGGGGGTGTTTCGGGGGTTGGGGTGTCTGTCTTTGTGGCCACCCTTCTTTCTTTATTTAGAACCTATTTTGGTGTCAGTTTAATTTCGTTCAATAATGTATTGCGTCATCATTTTTATTTCAGTTTCATTTTATTTCAGTTTCATTTCATTTCAATTTTATTTCATTTCAGTTTCATTTCATTTCATTTTTATTTCATTTCAATTTTATTTCATTTCATTTGAGTTCAATGCTGCCCGACTTTGCTCGGGATCTCATGTCAAGTTTTCCTTTCATTTGTCTGTCTGTCTGCTTGCCCACTCACCTAGGACTCCCTAGCACAAAAGTGACCAGAGCCTCCCCTTTTTAATGACTGTCCAACATTTACATTTATATAGTTAGATAGTTAGATTGTAATATAGTTAAACTATTATCGTCAACTGTGGCAGGATCATTTTTTTTCAAACTGTAAAAATTTAAATTTATATTTGACTGGCCTAACACAGTTGACTTGGTGTGCAACCAATTAAATATGTTGCCTAAACCTTTGAGTATGTATTATTAGTTTTGGACCTTTTAACTTTTTGAAATAAAGTGCTCAAATTAAAACGACTTTTTTATTTTCAAATAAACATATTTTATTGACATATAAAATTAACACGTTGTCAATCATCCAACAAGTGGTTAAGAAGAGTCTTGGCATTTCTCATTACATACCGAAGGTTTTCATTACAATTATTACTATACAAGTAGTCGAGAATGTCCTCGGGGACCTTGTCGTCGTCTTTAAATGGAAGCTTGACATGGTTAAACCTTCCTCCTTCTTGAAACATTTCAATCGTCGGAAGTCTAATTGCCAAGTAATTGAGATGATTTTTGATAGAACCAAGATGGCCAAGTTTTAGGTTTCCTCCTTCGTCATAATGGTTTCCGTAAATGTATGTAAGAATATCTTCAGGGATATTTTCGTCATCCGACAGAGGAAGATTAATATGAAAAAAAATTCCACCTTTTTGAAACATTTCAATTGTTGGAAATTTGTAGTCACAGTCACAAACCTTTTTGGTACAAGTTATATCTGTTGTGGGATGATGATTTTCACCCAGTCTTTCAACCCAATCTACCTCACGTTCTTGGGTCTGGTTACTCATTTTCTTAATCTTTACGTTTTAAAGGCGAGCACGTTACTAAACTTTGAACCATATTTTCTAGCAAATATATAGGTTTCAGAAAATCCGATTTTGAAATTTTTTTTTTAATTCTTATTATCAAAACCATTTGTTTTATTTATTTTTCAACTAGACTAACGGCCCACAGAGTGAGCCACTACCCCAACGGCCTCACAGCCCGACACACCCCGCTCCCCACCCCGAAAGAGCCCAAAGCACCAGGGGCAGACAATAAAAAAAAATTTCCTGTTGCAATCCTGTTGTCTTGATCCAAAAACATTCAAACAACTTTTCCTTGTTTGAAATTGAAATAAAACAAAAATTAAACTTTAAATAATTTTATTCATTTCATACAGTTTACACAAGTTTGAGATAGGGAGATTTGAAGAATGCTTGATTTTTGTGAGAGGTATCCAAAGTCAAATTATTGTCGGTGTAAAAATAGTAGATGATGTAGGTCACGTCTGCAACGGCTCCTCCAGTTCCAAAGTTTAAAGTCAGCTCCATGTCGTTTTCGTTTTTAAGCATGGACCCATCGTTGAGGTATGGAACGATTCGAGACTTGTCTCCGTAATTGCATAAATTAATATAGACGTGAGGGTAAGGAGTATTTTTCCAACCCTCTTTAATGTTTTCCACCGTAACCTTGTCGGGATCCATGTTGAGGCCAAAAGGAGCTGCAGTCAGATAATCGTTGAAAAGTTTAGCCTCGATAACGTTTTCTTGAAACATTCCCAAGTTTGGTCTATTTATAAAAAATTGCAAGTCGCCGTATTTAATTTCAATGCTTTCAAGGTTGTGATCCGAAAATACATTTCCTTCAGAGCCTTGAAAAGCATATGTGCCGTTTAAAACTTTTTTTGGAAGAGCAAAAATGAACAATCCCTCTGGCAAAAGCATGCCCTGAATCTTGGCCTTGTGCATCAATTCACCAGCAACAATATTTTCAGTTTTCATGATGCGAGTTACCCCCGAATAATCCCACTTTCCACGTTTTGACAAGATGGAAGTTTTTGCTGCAATGCTCAACTTTAGTTTTTCGACCACCAATTTCATAGACTGGTAATAAAATCTATACTTGTTTTGGCAGTTAGCTCTAACGTTAAAAATGGATGATAAATTTTCAATGAAAGAAAATCTAACAGTTATCTTATCCAAAACGGGCATTGGCAATATGTTTTGTGGCACTTCCATATAGTTGGCTCCTTGAAAGAAAAAAGGCATGTCCAAATAGACTTCGTCAAATGAAATAGTTTTTCCAGTAAAAATGCTTGGGCCGTAATTTGTTGTCCACTCAGAAGTTGGCTCCAAATTCCAATTGTCTCTTTTGTACGGAACCCCGTTTCCAGAACAAGCAGCTTGAGGGCAGAGCAATTTTAATTGTTCCTTGTTCATGTAAGCATATTTAAAAGCATTGACATAGGGTGCAACGTGCCTGACCTCTGCTGAAGTATTAATTTTAGAATTTCCGTAAAACATTTCAACCAGTTTAAAAGAACTCTGAGACCAGTTGGCTTGAACAACCACATTTGCAATTTCCGCTGCGTTGCAAACCTCCCACTTTGGCATTTGACCTTGAGCTGGAGGTTTTTGAACTTGAAATTGCCCCTCAATTTTAAATCGAGTGTTGGGGCCCATTGACCAAATTTCGTCATTATCTCTAAGTTCAAATTCAACCAATCGAGGAACTCCGTCAATGATGGGAGACAAAGAATCAATGGTGACAAAGTCTGATCCAAGTATCTTTTGACTTTTTCCCTTTTCTTGCCAGGCACTTTTTACATCTGGAAATTCAAATTGTTTTTCCAAATCTGAAAATCTGCTCTTTTTTTCATAGTGGTTGAAGGGCATTGATGACGAAATAGCAGGAGTTTTTTTCTTTAGAGTTTTAGAGTATCTTGTTGGCTTAGGTTTAGCTTTAGGTTTTCTCGGCATTTTGAAACTTTACTTTTTCTTGTACTTTCGCTTCTTAACTTTTCTAATTTTTCCTCCCGTCTTTTTTAAAACCCTTTTGGCAGCTGCCTTAAGTTTAGAGAGAGGAATAAATCGAATGAGCTCGGACGCAGACAAAGATTGAAGTCCCTGAAATCCGGCAACCTTTAGTTTAATTTTTCCCTTATTAAGCTTAACTCCCTTTCGCTTAAATCCTCCGTAAACTCTCTTCTTTCCCTTTCCTTTTTTTCTTCCTTTTTTGGCCATCGAGTCTTCTTCAAAATCAGTATTGATCAAGCTCGCTCGCTCTTGAGTTTCTGAAAAATTCAATAAAGGTGTTCTTTCATTAGCCCCATGTGACATGTCACTCGTAGCATGGTCGACACATTACTGAACAGTCGTTCTTGGGTTGACACTCTATTTATAGTTTTTTAAATTATTTCAAAAATAAAATTGACACTTACGCTGAATGTTTCAAGGGATGAACGCCTCTCAGGGCTCCCTGCATCGTCAGTCCTTCGTTCCAAATGAGATTCACCAATTTGTTATGTTGTAAAAACTTTGAAAGTAAAAATGTTGCGGGAATGTATTGCTCCGTCATGCAAGTAGCCTCCAACGTCATGACGGGCTGGTCGTTGCAAACTTGGTTGACGTGCACCACCATGCTGCCTGTTTCGGTGGGGTACAAAGCGGCCATGTATTTTTCGTTAATTCCACTTGTTGTATTTGTTCCTGTATTGTAATCTGAAACAATAATCAGGCCCGTGTCGTGAGCTAGAGCTCGGGCTCGGTCTTCGGTTTCTTTTGGATCATAATCGATAATTGCTTTGCCCTTATTGTTGAGAGGAGTTATTTCTGTGGTAAGATCGAAACCCAATCGTTCAGCCAAATCAGAAGGAATGAGAATTTGCATTTCAGTCATTTTTTGGTTGTCGGGAAATAAAAATTCAAATTTTGCCTCGCGAGTATGATAGATGACTCCAAATTTCAAGTTGGCGGCTACTTCAAAGTTTTGAAATGTTTCTTTAATGACAAGTTCAAAGTTTTGATTTTTTTCTGCAGCTCTCTTTGAAATATTTATTTCCTGTTTTTCAGTCATGTAATTAAAACTTGTAACTTGTGCAAACATTTTCAATAGGTTTGCAGTTGGTGTCAGAGAGGAAGAGATTGTGTTTTGACAAGGAAACCTTGAATAATAACTTGAGTCAAAATTAATCATCGCGAAATTATTACTATCTTCGTATCTTGGTCCGATTTGTTTTTGGGAAAAGCCCATGCACATTAATTGCAATTCAGTTGAAAAACTTGCAAACGTGTTAGGAGCAACGGTTAATTGTAACCTAATAAATTCAAAATTTTCTCCAGTCATGATGGTGGGAAAAAGATAGTTGTTGACTCCGTACACTTTTCTCGCAGACAAAGGTAAAGCATTGAAATGCTTTATGGGATCGTATTTTTCTCCGTAATAAAGTGTTGCCATTCGTTGGTAAAACTCGTCAAATTTTTCTTTGCCTGTACCTTTAAATCGTAAATCCAACCAATCAAAAAAAACTGGCGTTGAAACAATTCCAGTTGGTTTATTGAATTCAAAAAAAGCGTTGATGGCTTGAACCAAACCAAGAGTATTTTTCATTTTTGTCTCCTGTAAAAATTTAGGCCCATAAAATTTGATGATTTTTTCTTTAAGGAATTTAACTCGAATGTAAACATCGTATGTTTCAACTTGTTCAAGTTCTTCTTCGGTTTCTTCATTGTACTGTTCGGCTTGGTGGACGTAGGCATCAGGAATCATCATGATATTGTCAAATGAAAAGGTTCGATTTAAATATGTTTTGGGAATTGGAATGTCAAAAGTAGAGCCGCCCGGAGGTACTCTCGACTTGAAGGGAACAAAAATATCCTTGTACTGTTGACTCTCAGTCAAGTTACCCTGATTATCTTTATTTGCATAGATCACAGTACTGAAACGCTGGTTCAAATTTGACTGACTCATTGCTGCTGATCAAAAGGACTTGTTGTCAAAGCAATTTCGTCTTCGTAAAACTCCTCTTCTTCTCCGGTGGTCAAGCTTTTTGTCAAGTAAAGTCTTTCTACCGTGTGAGCATTGCTAACATACAAGTCGTGTTTTTCAATAATAAAAGTTTCGCTAGAGAGTGACGTTTCTGATCGCTTGTTGCCAATGACTTCGGAAGAAATGACAATCAATTTGGGACGAACAAATTCTCCAACCTGGTACTTGAACTGCACTCCTCGAGGGGAGATGCCAAACTGAGCAAAGTAATAGGGCGACGCAGCTTTTTGAACTTTGCTGATGAAATCGCTCAAGTTTAAAGAGCTGACATCGGCAGGCGAATAATAAGCATGTTTAAAGTTTCCCAGGGGAAGCTTCAAATATTTGCCTTTTATCTGAATGGGTCTTTTATTCAGAGCTCGAACTGCAGTTTGAATTAATTTCCACCAACGAATTTCCTTGTCTTTTACATTTCCCTGCAATCTCTTGATCGTATTCCTTAATTGCCTTATCGAATTTTCAGCAAATTTGGACTTGCTCGATGTGTTTTGAAACGGATGAAAAGTGATACTTTTTTCTTTCAGAAAAGATTGAACAACGTTACTCATCACAGATCTCTCCTTGTCAAAAGCTAAACTTTTAATTTTTAATCCGCCAGTTTGTTTGTCAAACTTATTAAATATTTCTTCAAACCCATTAATCATCGAGTCGGCTGTTCGCGTTTTTTTTAATATCGACACAAAAGTAAACCGAGATAAAATATCTTTGCAAACTAAAAAACCAGTTCGGTAGGTGACCGGCGTCTCGTAGTCTCGGGTGACGGCAAAAAACCCAATGTCGCCGTGCAAGTGACCCAAATCGTTGACAATGATCGGTCTCGATTTACCTCCCCTAAATTTATTACGAGCTTGACTCGAATTCATCATGTACGCCTTGTGCAATCTCAACTGTTTGGTGATTTGAAACCTCTTCAACTTGGTAAATTTTAAAATGCGATGAGCGTAATCGACAACGTCGTTAAATTTAGGTACATCTCCTCTCTCAATTTGACCCGTCACCCAGGTCATCAGCTCCTCCAGCTGCTCGCCAACTTCCAACTTTGATAAATTATTTTCAGTTTTCATTATGTCCGTTTCTCTTGGAGCCAAAGCCTTTACTGAATTAAAAAAACTGGTTGAATGTTTTAAACACATATTTATTTGGCATTCATAAAAAATTAGAAATGTTCAAGAAAGATATTTATTTTGCATTCATTTAAAATAGTGACTAGACTTAAGGTTCATTGATTTAAGGTTCATTGAAAATAGAAATTTTTGAAGACGGTTTCCAAGTGAGCCATTTTGTTTGTTCTTCTTTCTTGAGCAATTTCAAACGGCCGATGGTCCAAGATGGCAGACGACGCATCATAAGCTTGCTGGTTGCTGACGCATCTCAAGGCAGAATTTTTATGCACTCCAACATTTTTGTTGTTGGTTAAAATTGCATAGCTGTGAGTCAGGCCGCTGACAAATTTCCACTCGCTTTCAGGGTAAAGAACAAACTCCTCTTTCAAGTGGCCGGGTTCTGTCTTTGAAAAAAAACTTGATTTCAAAGACAGAAATTTTCGCAGGTGCTTTGGCTCGACCGCTTCCTCGAGCTGGTTGGTCGAAAGACAGATGATGCAGTTGTCGACATTGCTGTAAAGAATCTTGAACTTTTTTGGAATCAAGTATTTTTCGAAATAACAAAATGTTTCAGACAGTCTTTTTTTGCCCCACTCTGTTACACAAATGTACAAAGGCAGAGCACACTTTGAGACCTTTCTTTGATGTTCGTTGAACCTCAACACTTTGACAAACATTATTCTTTTGTCTCTGATGAAGGCCACGTCTTCGATTCTCGACTTGAACATATTGTCCATGTATCTTTTAGGCAATTTAGTCACCAAACGACAACTGACACGGGACTGATGTTTCATTTCGTTGAACCCAAAGTAACCTGCAGCATAGTTGACAATATTTTTCAAGAGTTGTTTTTTTTCTTTGGGAATTGAAACGAGAGCTCTAGCGTTGACCAGGTCCTTGAATATCTGAGGCAAGATGTTGCATTTTTTGTAGAAATAAATCTTTTCAATTTTCTCAACCTGAAAGTTGTGTTCCTTCATGAGGTAACTCAAGCAATCTCGAGTCAACAACATTCCCGTTTCTGAAGAATCCGTTGAAGAATAACGATCCCACCTTTTATCTTGCCCTCGTAAAAACAAAGGATTCAGTTGAGGAAAATGCAAATTTTTTGGAACTCTTCCTTTGACGACAGCCAAAAATGTTAATTTTTCGTTTGAGAAAATAGCATCATCTTGAGTGATTAGATTGTCTGAAAAATAACCGTCAATGAGTTTGTTCAACTCGGGTCGAGTCTGAAAAAAAGTTTTCATTTTGTGCACTTTGAACTCTGAATGATGACAGTCTGTGATGACCTGGTAAGATGCAAAATCTGGAGAGTGCATTTTTTCGTTCAGCTCTTGGCACCACGCCTCAACGACTCTGTCTCTCGATTCTGAACTCTCCTCCACTTGTTTTCTCGTTTTTCCTCCAGCGTAATTTCTGAGAGAGGGGCAACCTTGCCTGCAGCCGTGGGCCCAACCACCGTCAAAGGCAAACATTTTTATTTTTCCCTCTTTGGTGATGACGACCAAGTCAAGTGTTAGTTTTCCAAGTTGAAGAAATCCATACTGATGAAAGTTGGAGAAAACAGTTTGAATTTCAACGTTTTCTTCGCGACTCAATTTCCACAAAGTGTAGTAAACACTCAAAAACTCAAAACTGTTGAATCGAGAACGCTTGTCGCATCTCACCAAAACGTCCTTGCCCTCTTGATTGGAGTAGCCGGTGCAAAAGCCGGCAGGGCAGCTCATGTTGCTGGCCGCGTACCCGTAGCTGCTGATCAAATCGTATTCTCTGATGGTCTTTGCAGAGTTCAACGGATCGACAAAGGAAGTTGGATCAACATCCAAAAAAGAATTTGAAGAATTAAAAGTCTCGCTTGAGTTTGACACTTTAAGTTCATCCATTTCTTCTCCGCAGTTGACTCGACCTCGACAAGAATAAGAGTATCCGCCGGTGCAGAACTGTCTGAGCACGTCTTCCTGATACATCTTGCATTTTTCGAGCCCGTGATGAAATATTCCGGCTTGCTGCGCGTACTTGTGCCAGATGGTTTTAAACGACAGAGACGAAAGAGAACAATAAGTCATCGAAAAAATGTCATATTCAAAATACTCGATGAAATTTTTTCCAGTACTGATGTAAGCTTTTTTCAGTTTGAGAGACAACATTTTTCCTCGCTCCTTGCACAATTGCCAAACTGTTTTTGAACAACCCAACATTTTCTTTTGACGTTGTAATTTAGAAATTTGACTGGAGATGATTGGCGGAGGCAGTAACTTGTCCTCTTCTGACGTGTCCAACTCCAAATAACTTCCAAAGTTGAAAAAAATTAATCCAGGTATTTTAATCAGAGTCAAGTCATTTTTTGCTCCAGAGTTTAAAGTCACGCCCTTGAATTTTTTTCCGAGTTTCAAACAAGAGTAGTAACAAAAGTGAGCTTTGATGGCATGCAACACCTCGTCTTCCTTTGAGTAAACTGCAACTTTGAATTCTTTGATGCAACTTCTCAAACTGACCAAACATTGCTTCCAGGCTGTCTGAACGTCGGACGGATACTTTTCGAGTCTCTCAATCAAACCAGACAAAATAATTTTCTTTTTTTCTGCCATCTGATCTTGATACTTGAAAATGACGTCAAATAAATTAATCCAAGTGTTTTCGTCTTGCCCTAATTCGCATTGATAAATGTCTGAGAATGTTGCAAATCTCGCTTCTTTCTTTTCATCCATTTCTATCCAAAGAGATCCGACGGTGGCAGACAATTGTTCAGCCAAATCTTCAAACTCAGATTTTGTGATGCAACCTAAATTTAAGGCTTCGTTCAATCCGCCAAGTTTAATTTTAACTGCCGCGCTGTTATTGTTTTGGAATTCGTCGGGTACGATGACGTCAGCATTTTTGACAATCACTTTTGGAGGAACAAAAGGTTTTTCATCAGGTGTTCTGATTCTGAATCCCAAAGAATAATCCGATTTGGTGAAGGCTTCGATGCTGGGAAAAGTATTTAAAGTTTTCATCCAAGCTTCGTTTGTTGTGTGAAAACGAAAATTAAATTTTCCTTCCAAGCCGTGTCGCTCAATGAAACTTTTTGTTTCTTCATAAGTTTTAGGATTCGCCTCCTCTCTGGGCAGATTGACCAAGTTCCAAAGCATTTGTTCATTTTCCAAATTGCAATAATTTGTCAAATGAAGTTTCGGCATCTCAGAAAAGTTTCGAATGATCTCCAACACGCAACCTCTCGAGTTTATTATAATTCCTAAAAATCGGTTGCTGGTTTTTTTTCGTTGTCTCAACATGAAGCGATTGTCATGCAAAAGCATGTATTTATTTTTATCAGTCTTTTTCAGAATGATCCAGTCACACTCCATGTCATCTTCCAAGGTTGAAAAGTCGTCAAATTTTCTTTTGAAAAATTGAATCAAAGACATTTTCTCATCTTCTTCTTCGGCGTCCCATTTTTTCAAGATTTCTTTTCCGTTAGGAAGCAACAACAAAGCTTCACTGCAACTCAAAGGTCTGTCGAAATTTTCTCCTCCTCCCTCGCATGTTTCGATCGGACAATACCCTGTGGGTTTTG
>Ga0214164_1001186_pt1 | contig 15302 bp, 20 predicted proteins | sample TroBogepilimnion_13_FD_153003 | JGI IMG/M metagenome (GOLD analysis project Ga0214164, IMG submission 153003) | Freshwater microbial communities from Trout Bog Lake, WI - Practice 03JUN2009 epilimnion v4 | ecosystem: Environmental > Aquatic > Freshwater > Lake > Epilimnion/Euphotic zone ...
CAAGATAGGTCAGAAGAATCAAATTATGTAGTAAATCGTCGTAAACAGTTGGCCACAGCCGGTTACGATTCATTATTTTTAGCAATAGAAGATATCAATGAATCACTGGCAGAAGTGCAAAATTTTATTCATAATGGAATGAAAATTGTAGATGTTTCACCGATTACTCATTTAAATCAATTACGCGGTTGTGAAAGAGATGGCAAATCAGTTGTGGTATATGATTTAAAATTAGAGGATGGAGCTCATGTATTTTTCTCTAACAGAGTTGGGTCACATAATTGTGGATCGGCTATTGCATCATCCAGCCTTGTCACTGAATGGGTTAAGGGCAAAACGTTGGACCAAGCAGGAAGCATTAAGAACAGCCAAATTGCTGAAGAGCTGGCGCTCCCGCCCGTCAAAATACATTGTTCGATACTCGCCGAAGATGCTATCAAAGCTGCAATAAAAGATTATAAAGAAAAGCAGTGATTTACGTTACTCCTCGAGCCGCTAGCAAAATTGCCACCAACCTTGACCGTAGAGGTCAAGGTATTGGCATACGTATTGGTGTAAGAACAACAGGTTGTTCAGGTCTGGCTTATGTTTTAGAATATGTAGATACTCCAGCAGAGTCAGATGTGCTATTTGATTCCGATGGTTTTAAAATTGCAGTGGACCCTCGAGATCTTCCTATAGTTGATAGTCTTACAGTGGATTATGTCCGCAATGGCCTAAACGAAGGTTTTGAATTTGTTAATGCAAAAGAACGAGACCGTTGTGGTTGCGGAGAAAGTTTTAGGATTTAATGTTAATTTATATTACTACTGGATATAAGTTTTTTCACGAGCCTTTAAAATTCTTTGATCCACAATTTACCAACAATTTAGATGAGTATTTAACCAGTACTGATCCAGAAAAAATAGCCATTACCTGTGATAGATTTGGGCAACAGCACACCATAGACAACTATCAAGACTATCTTGAATTTTTAAAAAACATAAGTTCAGCAAGCGATTTGGTTTTCATAATAGAAAATGAACTTCATCGTGATAATGCTTTGCTGGCTACCTTAACACCTGATAATGTGTATTGGAGTGTGCCAGGCATAATTAATTCTGATGTCAAACAAATATGTAACGCCAGTTTTTTTATGAGGTTACAGCATTTATATAGAAAATTAGATACAGTACCAGAGTATGCTAATAGTTATGTTTTTCCAAAAAGAATTTATACACCAAAACAAAAAATCTTTGATGCCCTATTAGGAGAAACAAAATTTCACAGAGATTTTATCTACTATAATCTTTTGTTATACAAATTACAAGATGATACAATTTTATCTTATCGTCCAGAAACAAAACAGGGAGAATTTTGTAAATCTCCTAAATTTATAGTAGATGAGCCTATGAAATTCTATAGCCCAGATTCTTTTATACTGGAACCTGGCACAGAAATAGTCAAAGACTTAGATAATACCGCTAGTTCGGTTACCTACTTCGGAGTTCCAACTGCGTTAAGTTATGTCGTTCCAGCTAACACGTACATGAAATCTACATACAGTATTGTAGCCGAAACCGATGACTATAATGAGTTTAGTTTTTTTACGGAAAAAACAATTAAGCCTATTATAGGACGTAGATTATTTGTAGTTTTTTCTGGATATAAATTTTTACATAATTTACGCCAGCTGGGATTCAAAACGTTTGATGGCATCATTGATGAAAGTTATGACCTGATAGAGGACCGACAGACTAGATTTATTCAAGCATTTAACCAGCTGATATATCTGAGATCGCAACCCGCCGAAGAAATATTAAAATTAGTACAACCCGTTGCTGACCATAACTATGCTGTGTTAAAATCAATGGATTGGGAAAAATTACATTTTGAACGAGTACTAAGAATTATATATGAAAATATCAAAGAAAAATAACGGCTTTCCCTATGCCTGGAAAGCCGGCAGAGTGGAACAATTAATTGTTAATATCCTAGAACGCAAGGCACAGGCACAACTCAACATTGATAATCTAATGATTATCAATCCAACTTGGTTACACGAAGATGATATTGCAAAAAATATTGCAGAAACGGATCCAAATTTAATCATATGTCATAATTTTGTTGATCCGGCTGTGTCTAAAATATTTGAAACAATTAAAAACAGCGGAAAGCCCTACATTATTTTAGGTAACTCTGAACAGTATCGTTTAGATTTTTGGGCCATGGTCTGTGATTTGTATTTTCAAAGTTACACTGATTCAGATTTAATTTTACAACAGTCTGCACGTAAGTTTATATGTTTAAACCGAAAACCACATCAGCATAGAAGAGTCCTAGTTGATTGCCTACTGCCGTTACAAGAGCAAGGTTACTTGAGCCTAGGCGACCCTACCAACCCTATAACTATAAGTGAAGAATTTGCTGATGATCAAGGCATAAATGATGAGTATGGCACCCTAGGTGCTACCAGTAAATTTGTCACACAACAGATACGCAATGATATTTTCAGTCTTGGGAACTTAGACGTTTGGAATAACAGTTATTTGTGTTTGGTAACAGAAACAGAATTTGCCAATCCTAACCCCAATGATTTTTTTATCAGCGAAAAAACTCTAAAACCTATTATAGGTATGCGACCATTTTTTATCTATGGACAAGCACCGCTTAGACAGTATCTTAAAGACTCGGGCTTTGACATATTTGAGGACATATTTGACTACAGTCAAGTTGATTTTAGCAAAGGCGATCCTGTAAAAATGCAACAATTCTGTCAGGTTGCTGTTGATGCCATCAATAAAGTCGATGATCCTTGGCAAGAATATCAATCCATACGCAGTCGTTGCCAAAACAACAGAGATAGATTTCGCAGTTATGTGTATGAACAATGGCAACGACTAGATAATTTAGATCTAACCGAATATGTTTAATATACCAGCCTGGTCCAGGATCAGCAATCCTTATCATTATGCCAATCGCGGGCGCAACAGTCTGCTGATCACAGTCGGTGAAAGTTGGACCTATGGAGATAGCATTGGCGAAACCAAGGTCAGAGAAGGACGGGACGACACTGAGTATAGGCTTGAACACATATACGGTAATATTATAAGCGATGCTATGCAGAGTGATTGGATCAATCTTGCCTTACCCGGCGGCAGTAACTATCTTATGCTGTCGTGGCTAAGAGATTTATTAAAACAAGATTTTAAATATAACGCTATTACCTGCATAATAACCTTAACTGAATCCGGCAGACACGAGGATCGAGTCTGGTTTGATAACTCATTAACAGAGTTACAGGCAGTATTAAACACAATGGTTTTAAAAACCTATGATGCTGTCGATCAACTTCAAATTGATTATCCTGGTATTAAATTTATCTCTGCTCATAACTTCACTGACTCAGCCGATAGTCGACCAATTGAAAAAACCTGGGTTGAAGTTATGACCCGGCAGTCGATACAAAACGATACTTTTATTTTAATAAGCGACTACATTGGATATTTAAATCACGATAAAAAGTTTTCTGACGTCTTGGACGTCATTGATCGTGCATCAGCAAGATTAGACATACTGGATCAATGCGAATACTGTAATCGTGAAGATAGTCGACATCCAACTGAACAGGGCCATGCTATGTGGGCCGAATATTTAATTAACTATCTATGAGCGAACAATGTATTAATATTTCCGACACAGAGATCTGTGTAGAAGCACAGTATTTTGTGCATAAAGACTATTCTGTTTCCGGCAAAGAATTACTGTTAGATGTTTTTTCTACACACTATCATGGGCAGGCAATACGTATAAGATTATTTGATGGAGAAAATCCTAAATTCAGTGGCTTTGTTGATTTTGTTGAAGACCTGTGTTTGAGATTTGATATAGATCCTAAAACAGTATTGTGGGAAACGCACGAATATGCTGTAAATCACAACTTTTGTCATAAACAAATGTCACTGGGTATTTTTGTCAGCACCAGACAATATATACCTGCTGAGTTTGATCGACAGTTAATTGATCCACGATTTGTTGGCATGGCCCTAGGAAGATTAAATCCCACTAGGTTACGTTTAGCCCATGCAATAGATCAGGCATTCCCTGGCGATAATTTTACCATATTCCAAACACAACTGTCGGATGTTCGGCGGGTATATGAGCACGTCACAGATATTTACAGCAAAGAATTGGACTGGCTTCATAGCCGGACCTTTGATCAAGATTTAACAAGCGGTCACCCCAATGGCATGATAGACTGGTACGATTCGTTGCCGGCTTATCCTGGTATATGGCGTAGATATCATATTGAAATAATTTCAGAAACTGATGCAATGAGTGATTTTTGGTTTACCGAAAAAACAGCACGTTGTTTGGCTACCGGTAAACCTTTTGTATTGGTAGCCGGTACGGGTAGTTTGAAAAGATTACAGGCTATGGGTTTTAAAACTTTTAACACAGTCCTAGATGAAAGTTACGATTTAGAAGTAACTCCGACTCGGAGAATACATAGGTTGATTAACAGCCTTAAAGAGTTATATAATAACCCTACAGCACTGACTACAATAAACTCTGTTGCTCAAGAAAATATAGAAATTTACCAACACTATTGCGACCGACTATGACCCTTATAAATGCTCGATATAATTACGAACCGCTTGATCGAACCACAGTAAATGGAAAAAGACACTACTGTACACCAGACGGTAAAAAAGTTCCTAGCGTTACAACAATACTTGATAGAACAAAGTCACAAGAAAGTCGTGATGCACTGGATCGTTGGAAAAAGTCCGTTGGTGAAGAACGTGCAAAACAGATAACCACAGAAGCTGCCAATCGTGGAACACGCATGCACAGTTATCTTGAGCACTATGTTAAAACTGGAGAAATGAAAGATCTACCCGGTAATCCATTTGCTCAGCCTAGTTGGTTTATGGCTGCACAGGTTATCTTAGAAGGATTTGCAAATGTCGATGAAGTCTGGGGGGTTGAAGTACCTGTTTATTATAGTGGGTTATATGCCGGCACTACAGATAGTGTAGGCATACACTCAGGCCAGCCCACAATTATGGATTACAAACAGACTAATAAACTTAAAAAACGTGAATATATTGGTGACTATTTTATACAGTTAGCGGCCTATGCACAGGCACATAATAACATGCACGGAACCGACATCAAAAGAGGTGTAATCCTTATGTGTCAGCAACCAAAAGAGCTCGAAACAGGTGATTTTGACACTCCTGTTTATCAAGAGTTTGTGCTTGAGGGCGCAGAGTTTGACCACTATAACGACGAGTGGAACAAGAGAGTTGAGCTATACTACCTTACCGCATAAATACTTAAATAATATCAGGACAGTTTAAGTATGGCAATTACTCAAATTTCAAAATTACAAGTCAGACGCGGGCTACAACAAGACCTTCCACAGTTGTCACCGGGAGAATTTGGCTGGAGTACCGACCAGTTAAGACTATTCATTGGTAATGAAGCTAATGTATCTCCTACTGCTGGCACTACTGAAATCTTAACACAGTATTCAATAATTAACTATACCAATAGTTTAGGCAGTAATGTTGCTAATAACACAGCAAATATTGCCATCTTGCAACAAGAAGTCATGGCCTTAGGTGGTTCGCCAACCACAGTCAGTTTTGGCACATCGACATCGGGTATTGTTACTACAACAGCAGCCAATAATGCAACTATTAATTATACTCTAACACAGGGCACAAAACAAAGAACCGGCACATTTAGATTAAGCTATGTAAAATCAACTGGTACAGTTCAATTTGACGAAGAGTATGATGAAACAGCAGTAACAGACATAGCTTTTACAGCAACCGCTAATACTTCAATGGTTGCGTTTAATTGGACAACAGCAACAGCAACTTCGATGCAGTATATAATAACTTCTGTTTAATTTAATATCAATTTAATGTGGAAACTCGATGCCAGTGAGAGAATTACTCACTGGAGAAATTTTAGAAAAACTCTAGACTCTTTAAATTTTGAAAAAGCCCTGCAGGCCACTGCTGACTTTTGGCAAAGTTGTCCTTTTGTTCCTTACTATTTAGATGTTGATCAACCTGAAACTTGGCCCTCGCCGTGGGAGTTGATCGCCGAAAATTACTATTGCGACCTTGCAAAAAGTCTGGGTATGCTGTATACTGTATGCTTTACCACGCATGGGTCTGGATTAGATGCCGAAATAAGAACATATTATGATAGTCAAAATGACTATGATTATAATTTAGCTGTTTTTGCTCAAGGGAAATATATGCTTAATTTTCGTGACGGAGCAGTTGTAAATACCTTACTACTAAATAAAAACTTAACACTGAAGCGTTGTTACACTGCCGAAGAATTAAAATTACAAAAATACTAAGAGGAATCAATGACACAAATTCAAGTCACAAAAAGAGAAGGGCATAGAGAAGCTCTCGATTTAGAAAAGTTACACCGAGTAGTTTTTTGGGCCACACAAGGAATCACTGGTGTTAGTGCTAGCGAAGTAGAAATAAAATCACATATACAATTTTATAACGGAATCAAAACGGCAGACATTCAAGAAACCTTAATTAAATCAGCTGCTGATTTAATATCTGAGGAAACACCAAATTATCAATATGTAGCTGGTAGATTAATTAACTATCACCTACGCAAACAAGTTTACAACGATTACACACCCTGGAAACTGTCCTGGTTGGTTAAACACAATGTTGGTCTAGGATTTTACGATGATGGATTATTAAATGCCTATACCCCAGAAGAATGGGATATTTTAGACAGTTACATCGACCACGACCGTGATGAAAATTTTACCTATGTGGCCATGGAACAATGGCGTGGTAAGTATCTTGTACAAAATCGTGTTACCGGAGAAATATTTGAAACTCCACAAATGGCCTATATGCTGATTGCGGCCACACTATTCCAATCGTATCCCGGTGAAACAAGGTTACGTTGGGTAAAGGATTATTATGATGCTACTAGCCTTGGTGATATTAGTCTGCCTACTCCCGTTATGGCCGGCGTTCGTACCCCGCAAAAACAATTCTCAAGTTGTGTTCTTATTGAAGCAGATGATTCCCTTGACAGTATTAATGCTACTGCTAGTAGCATTGTTAAATATGTTAGTCAAAAGGCTGGCATAGGCATCGGCGCTGGACGTATACGTGCGTTAGGATCGCCAATACGCAACGGTGATGCATACCACACCGGCGTGGTTCCTTTTTATAAACTGTTCCAAAGTGCCACACGCAGTTGTAGTCAAGGTGGTGTGCGTAATGGCGCAGCAACTCTTTACTATCCCCTATGGCACTTAGAAATTGAAGACCTATTGGTATTAAAGAACAACAAAGGCACAGAGGATAATCGTGTACGTCATATGGATTATGGTGTTCAATTCAACAAATTAATGTACGAAAGACTGATCCAAGGCGGCGATATTACCTGTTTTAGCCCCCACGATGTACCGGAAATGTACGAAGCGTTCTTTAATGACCAAGAGCGTTTTAAAGAGTTGTATGAGCGTGCTGAACGTAATACAAAACTACGTAAGAAAACATTCAAAGCCTCAGACCTGTTTAGTCGATTTATGCAAGAGCGTAAAGATACTGGCCGCATCTATTTACAGAATGTAGATCATGCAAACACTCACAGCCCCTTTAACGAACGTGTAGCGCCTGTTAAAATGAGTAACCTTTGTTGTGAAATTGATTTGCCTACGGTTCCGCTGGCTGATGTCAATGACGAACTTGGTCGTATTGCCTTATGTACCTTAAGTGCTATTAACTGGGGTAATGTAAAAACTCCTGCAGATTTCCAAAAACCCTGTGAGTTGGCAGTACGTGGCCTAGACGCACTATTAAGCTATCAGGGTTATCCAATACGAGCTGCTGAATTGGCTACTAAAGAATTCCGCCCATTGGGCGTAGGTATTATTAACTTTGCCTACTTCTTGGCCAAGAACGATGTTAGTTATAGCGATCCTCGAGCATTAGACTTGGTAGATGAGTATGCCGAAGCCTGGAGTTACTATCTATTAAAAGCATCGGCTGATCTCGCCGTTGAACAAGGTGCCTGCGGTCGTTGGCAAGATCTAAAGAGTGCAAATGGCATACTGCCCATTGACACACGTAAGCTAGAGATTGATGAATTAGTACCACACCAAGAGCGTATGCCTTGGGCAGAACTACGTGAGCAAGTAAAACAAACTGGTCAGCGTAATGCTACCCTAATGGCTCTAATGCCTGCAGAAACATCGGCACAGATTGCCAATGCTACCAATGGTATTGAACCCCCTCGCAGTCACGTAAGTATTAAACAGAGCAAGCACGGTGTTCTTAAACAAGTAGTACCTGAGTATCGTCGTTTAAAAAACAAGTATGAACTGTTATGGGATCAAAGATCACCAGAAGGTTATTTGAAATTGTGTGCTGTTCTACAAAAATACATCGACCAAGGTATCAGTGTTAATACCAGTTACAATCCTCATTTTTATGATGATGAAAAAATTCCAATGAGCGATATGTTAAAAGATCTAGTTTCTTTTTACAAATATGGCGGAAAACAGTTGTACTATTTTAACACCAATGATGGTCAAGGCGAAATTGATGTTGATAAATTATCTGCTCCACAGGCAGTTGATGTATCAGCGGATCAAGAAGATTGTGATAGTTGCGTAATTTAAGGACACAGGCAATGAGCGTATTTAATATTAAAAAAGTAGACCACACCCAGTCCTTGGCATTTCTAGACACGGCAGGTACACCAGCAGTACAGAGATATGATGTATTAAAGTATCGTCAGTTTGATAAACTCACAGACAAGCAGTTAGGGTTCTTTTGGCGTCCAGAAGAAGTAGACGTCATGCGTGATGCCAAAGACTTTAAGGAACTGACCGAGTTTGAAAAGCATATCTTTACCAGCAACTTAAAAAGACAAATCTTATTAGATTCAGTGCAGGGTCGTAGTCCTAACTTGGCTTTCTTGCCTCTCGCCACCATCCCTGAATTAGAAACCTGGATTGAGACCTGGGCATTTAACGAAACTATTCATAGCCGTAGTTATACACATATTATTCGTAATGTCTACAGTGATCCAAGTGCGGTATTTGATGAGTTACTGGACCTAGATGAAATTGTTGCCTGTGCTCGAGATATCAGTCGATACTACGATGACCTAATTGAATATGGTACATGGTATCGTATGTTAGGAGTCGGTACTCACACAGTCAATGGCCAGACTATTACTGTAGATATGTATCAGTTAAAAAAGAAATTGTGGTTAGCGTTAAATTCTGTAAATGCTCTAGAAGGTATTCGCTTTTATGTTAGTTTTGCCTGTAGCTGGGCATTTGCAGAATTGAAGAAGATGGAAGGCAATGCTAAAATTATTAAACTCATAGCCCGAGATGAAAATGTACACTTAGGGTCTACACAAACCTTGCTTAAATTACTTCCACAAGATGACCCAGACTATGCCTTAATAAAAGTTGAGACCAAACTCGAGTGCGAGCAGATATTCCTAGCTGCTGCCGCACAAGAAAAATCCTGGGCCAAATATTTGTTCAAAGATGGAAGCATGATTGGTCTCAACGAAGTATTACTAAATCAGTACGTTGATTGGCTTACCTGTAAACGTATGACCGCAGTTGGTCTAGATTGCGGCATGAAACCTGGAGCAAGTAACCCACTGCCTTGGACACAAAAATGGATAGCTGGTGCAGAAGTACAGGTAGCACCACAAGAAACAGAAATTACCACTTATGTAGTCGGTGGCACACGACAAGACGTAGATAACAACACATTCAAAGGATTTAGTTTATGATAACAGTATATTCCAAAAACAACTGCCCCTATTGCGAACAAGCAAAAGGTCTGCTAAAATTAAAAGGCATCAATTTTAAAGTAGTAAAAATAGACGAAGACTCAGCGGCACGTGAGTTTATGCTCAGTGAAGGACATAGAACTGTTCCACAGATCTATCAAGATGGTAAATTATTAGTAGAAGGCGGATTCCAAGGATTGTCCCAACAATCGGCAGAATTCTTTGAAAATTTAAAAGGATAATATGTTAATTTCAAAAAGTAGCTCAATTGGAGATATTACCAGTTTCAAACTAACCAACGGCGATGAAGTGGTTGCTCGAATTGTAGACATTACAAACGATGCTTATACCTTGAGTAAACCTTGTTTGGTTGTCCCCGGTCAGCAGGGTATTGGACTACTGCCACAGGCCATGTTTAGCGTTGATCCAGATACCAGTGTAGAAGTAGGTCGTCAACACATTATGATGATGGCTCCTACGGTAGATCAAATGCAAAGTCTTTACCTTAAGGTAACAACCGGCATTGCAGTCTCTACTACAGGGATTATCAGCTGATGCCAAAAATTGCATGTCAAGGCGACCGTGACGACAAAGGGCATACCATAACTGGCTCGTTAAGTTCTGGCATTAAGGTAAATGGAAAACCGGTTGCTGTACAAGGCAGCACCATGGATGACGGAGCATCAATTAATGGTGGTGTTGTTAACAGTATAAAAATTAACGGAACACCTGTAGCAACTGTGGGTAGTACTACTACTCCACATCCAAGAAATCCTGGTAGAAATCAGCGTGGCACTATTCAAACCGGCAGTGACGGAGTTGCCGGAGCTGCTTAAATTATAACAGCAGTTTATTTTTGCCTTAAATACTCTATAAGGTAAGATTTTATGTCACTAACACCATCCGCACTCATAGCACTAAATGGAATAACACAAGGCAGTGGTTTTGTGGTTAATACTGCCATGACCACTACTATGACACTGGTTAATAATAATTCAATGATCAGTGCTATAACCAGTTTAATAAACACGCCAAATGCTGTCAGCGGATTAAGTGCTACTATTAATAGTTTGCCAACCTGTATTGCCAATGCCAGCTCAACAGCAGCCGCTGTTACCAATCAGGCAACCGGAATGCTGCCAGCCAGCTCAACTTTGGGTAACCAAGATTTTATTTTGCTGTTTAACTCAGCAGATACTTATGTATCAACTGTTGCCGATGTTGCTCGTGCAACCACACAGTTCGCTGGTCAGTCGTTTGGCAATCTTGGCGTTGGTGTTAGTAATTATACTCAGGTATTAACCAACGGTGTTCCTGGTAATCTTATTACTGTTGGCCCATATCTACAGAATTTTGGCTCGGTGTATGATTTTTCAAATTTACGCACAGTTGGAACTGCACAAAATTTAGTAGCAAGTCTAATAGCACAGGGACTTGATGCTACCTTAGGATTAACTACTCAGATTGCCACAGCCGGATATAACATATCTACGTCAGTGCCTAGCACAACACCACCGGTGTCAATTTATAGTGTGCCGACACCGGTATTAACTTCGATACTACAAGGTATAACCGGCAGTGACCTAACAAGAATTATAACACAAACATCTGCGACTACAGTCAATCCAGTTAATACAGCTGCTGATTTACTGTTAGTTGAGTCTTTTATACAACAAAATATTTTAACTTGGGCCGGATTAGCAACCGGTAATCCTGGATTACTCACTATAGTTAATCAGTTGATAAACTTAGGTATTACACCCGGCAAACAATATAATTATAAAGTTGGTGCATATTTGTCTAATATTGCACAACCAAATTTTACAAGTCTTAATAATCTCTCATCAGTGTTGCCAGCCAATATTGCTGCAACAATCTCTTCGTCATTGGGATCTGGCAAGGGCACATACGGTAATCCTTTAATGTCAGATCTAATTGGAACTGTAGCCGGAGTTGCACATCTTGATGCCTATACTACCGTACTGAATGCGGCCAATGTTGCATCTGCAACTTCTACCGGATCAACCTTAACCACCACAGCCACAGTATTAAGATCTGCTATTGTTTTAAACAGCGGTATTCCGGCTGCTTATTCGGCATTTCAATCTGCAGTCTCGGCATTTAATTCAGCAGTATCGGGTACTGATGTAGTTTCAGTAGCCATTGCCAATGCCAACGAGTCTATTGCTGATTCACTGGAGCAACTGGCTACTGAAACTACGAATTTAGGCATAGCCGGTATTGCACTATATTCGGGCACAACTTCGGCTAATGTAACCGCAATTGAAATTGCAAACTTTGTAAACAAGTTACATGACTACGGAACAGACCTAAACCAACTTGACTACAACACTATCTTAAATGGTATTGCTACTGGTAATCTTGCCGGAGATGCTATTCGTGCTACCTTAGTTGAAGGCAGAAACATCGTCAATAGCCAGGCCATTGGCAAATCAACTCCTAGTGTTCCTAAAGGCTAATCGCCCAAAATTCCGTTATTTTTGTTGTTTTTTGATTAAAAAACCTGTATAATATACATATATATCTAGTTATAGTAGTCTATATCTCTATTTTTCAGTAGTTATATACTAATGTGTCTTGTAAAAAGACCAACCTTAAAGGAGGACAGTATGAGAACGATCATTAATATTATCGTTGCAGTATTAGCCCTGACCGTAATAGCACCCGGTCATGCAGATGAAACACAAAAAAGTTTCTTAGATAACGCAGTAGAAATCAGTCGAGATCAAATCGACAATTGGATTCAAACAATCACTCAACCTTGGGTTACATTTAAGGTAACCAGTCGAGATGAGGAATGCCTGGCTCGTAACATCTATTTCGAAGCCGGCAGTGAGCCCGAAGAAGGCAAAGCGGCTGTGGGCATAGTCACTGTTAATCGCGTACTTGATGGCAGTTTTGGCAAGACCATCTGCGCTGTTGTAAATCAACGTACCATGATTGCTCGTAGTACAGTGGTACCAGTAACTGAATATGTACAGACTGGATTCTTTGGTGGAACTGAACCAGTAACAACAACTAAGACTGTGATCAACTTTAGACCAGTATGTCAATTTAGTTGGGTATGTGCCTTTGTGCGTATGCCAACACTGAGTAATCCAGCCTGGGAAGAAAGTCAGCGTGTAGCCCGTGAATTGTTAAAAGATGGCTACGCTGGTTACCGAGCAAAGTATGCTGATGCATTATACTTCCACAGTAACGCTGTAAGACCTGCCTGGGCTCGTCATAAAAATTTTGTTGCTAAAATAGGCGGACACACATTCTATTCCGACCGAATTTAATGAACTACTTTAATCTGTTACATAAATTAGAAAGCCTATATGATGTCAACATAGGAGGTAAATTTACACCAGTACAGATAACACGATTAATTGCCAAAAACGTCCCGTATAGGGACGTTATCTTTTCAACTAACCTGACGGTCAATAGTGCAGTTGATACTATTACAGTCAGCGGCCTTTACGACTACGGTGACGATCAATGGGGGCTTCGTCCTATAGAAATAGAACTGGCTTATTTTAAAAGAAAGCGACATTTTGTTATTGGCACATCGATGTCAAGAAAAAAATGGAATCGATTATGTTTTGATGTAGCATCAGTACTAGGTCATGAATATGTTCATCTACATCAATATCGTGATAGAGACTATAGACCTGGTCGCGGATTTCGCAGTCGCGAGAACGACGAATCCCTAAAACAAACACAAGAATACCTTGGGCACACCGACGAAATAGATGCCTACAGTTTTACCATAGCCGCAGAAATGGCCATTGGACTACGGTCAGGCAAAGCCATTGACCTAAAAGAAACAGTTATGTATAATAATTACTGTGACGCATTTGGTATAGATCATTCTATAATTACTAAATTAAAAAATAAAAGTCTTAAATACTATAGCATACTAGAGGGCCAATACAATGAGCAAAGCAACAGAACAAATCAACGAGCCAGATGTATATGATACAGATATTTCAGACGAAGACTACGGCTTTATACTAGGACCCGATGGCGAACTTAAATCAGTATTTTTGCCCGAACATATTCCGTTCAAAACACCCAAAAATATTGCTCGCGTATTAAAAGTATTTGGCATACCAGATTTGAGTTACATAGACCAAGATCAAACTTTACATTAACAAACAACTAAATACATTATATATTTAGGAATTACAAAGATGGCTACTAGAACACTAAGATTTTATGGGTACGGGTATGGTAACACTCCATGTTCTCTAACCGCAACATTTAACGGATTAACTGTTTTCAGTGGAAACATACCCACAACCAGTGACTCAAGTTTAGAGCATGTGGTACTTTTTACTACTACACTAGACACCAGTATTTCTGGTAATTTGCCAATGTCAATAACATCTGATTATGGCAATATAACTCTTTCAAAGATTGATGCTAATTACTCCAAGGTTCCTGTTTTCAGCGGTAATATACAGGGAGTATTCTACCCTAACGTAGCAACCTTTACGGGCGATAGGTTGGGGCCAAACGTCAACTTTACTTTAGCTGGCTATTACAGTTCTGGTGCAGGTACATATACACAACCAAATACTTTTCAACCGACAGGCTGTGACAGTCGCCAAAATTTGGTTACGATCAACGGCGTGTCGCAGGGTCCAACAGATGATTTTAATGGAGTATGGTCGTATACTATAAATACCGGCGATGTCATGACATGTACTGTCGAAGTGTCGCCTGGCCAAGATGCCTAACTAAATTGCTAGAAAACACCGACACCAGCCCCTCAACCAGGGGCTTTTTCTTATATAAAATTTTTTAGTTGACCCAGAATTGACCTTTTGTTATAATAGCAGTATGTAAACAATTTGGAGCAACAATGGCATATACTGTTTTTCAACACAATCCAAATTTTGGCCCACGCAAAGGCCTAGAAGGACCGTTTCATTATCCCAACGGCCGGGTGTTGTATTATGACAACAAGGAAGGCAAATATTGGGATCCAACCACTGATTTTTACGTTGAAAATCAAGAGGTTAGCGACCTAAAAAACAGCATTTTTACCCAAATTTCAAGTAATTTTGGTTGACCCAGAATAGCCATTTTGCTATAATATTAGTATAGTAATTAATAAGGAGCTAAAAATGGAAGTACAAGTTGGTGATATAATTCGTGGATATGACTTTAAACCCATGGTAGGGCGTGATGACTGTTATATTGAAGGTCGTGTTATTGATCGTTGTGATCAATCCCAAGGTTATCAGGCCTATCGTGTTGTAGTTACTAAGGACCAATTTGGCGACGAAATATCAACCGAACCCGGACCAGATTGTCGTGTTGGTCACGAAATGTTTATTCCGTGGCGTGTGAGCTTTATGGAGTTCCAGGGCCGTATTATAAATTTGTCAAGATAAGGAGCAGAATATGACAGTAACATTTGAAATCGAAGACCCTCGTACAAGATTTGATCAACGTCACGGTGGGCCATTTGACCGTGG
>Ga0214164_1001187_pt1 | contig 15283 bp, 7 predicted proteins | sample TroBogepilimnion_13_FD_153003 | JGI IMG/M metagenome (GOLD analysis project Ga0214164, IMG submission 153003) | Freshwater microbial communities from Trout Bog Lake, WI - Practice 03JUN2009 epilimnion v4 | ecosystem: Environmental > Aquatic > Freshwater > Lake > Epilimnion/Euphotic zone ...
CCGGAGGCACCTATAATTTAACTCCTTCAGCCACATGCGGCTGGCAGGTAGGCGCCATTTGGTGCAATGGCACCGCGGCCGCCCTACCCCAGTTTATTGATTTTACACATGGGTTTACTTTAAGCTGGTATGGCAAAATCACTCCCGGGCCATACAATGCCGCCGATGGCTACTGCGCAGTTTTCGGCACGCACATCACTACCAGCTCTATAGGCAATTCGAATGCCTATCTGGGTTATTATGATATACAGGGCGGGCCTTACATTGGTGCTTTTCATACCAACTCAATTGGTGTAGAGTTCGATTTTTTCAACAATTATTATGATCCTTATCTCAGTGACCAGGATCTTACACCCTATACCGACCATACCCAGATTTCATTTGATGGTGATCCGGGAAGTGGCACACCGGTTGCCGGACCGGTACCTGTATTTCCTTCCGGTGCAACTTTAAAAGATGGCGCATTCCATTATTATGTCATTAACTGGGACTGTTCTGCACATATATTCAGTGTATATGTTGATGGCGTTTTAAGGTTATCAACCAATTTTGATCCTGTTGCAAGATTCGGATCAGCAGCAGCTGCAACAGCTGTTCAATGGGGCTTTACCGCCGGCACAGGAGCTTATTGTGCCGATCAGGTACTTACTCAAATTACACTCAACAATACCTATTGCTGCTGTCCTCAAATGCCTTGCACATGCGTTCAGCAAACCGGAGGCTATTATACCGGATCAGGCACTTGGGTAGATTACCAGTTCAATTTTACCAGCTGCTCACCAACTGCTACAATTTATTATGAGTGCGTTAATGCTTCCGGTGCACCAGTATGTCCCGGCCCGTTTGCTGTACTACCTGGCGGCACCTTGACTTTATCTTATATCCAGACATTCTGCTCTTCAGCTGTTGGTGTGTGCATTGTCGGGGTATGCGATCAGGGTTGCTGCTGGGGAGTAACACCCTCTAACCCACAGGGAAATCCATTGCTTACCTGTTGTGCTTATGCCAATAACAAAGGTAGCAGGGAGAGCCAATCTGGCGTTTCACAAAGCGGAGGCAATAATATGAGCTTATCGCTGATACCTAATCCAAATGTGGGTTCATTTGTTATCAATGGAAAAGTTCAGAATGCTACTGCCACAGATGCTCAGATGGAAGTAACCGACATTTTAGGTAAACCTGTCTTTACAGATGTAGTAAAAGTAGATAATGGCACTATAAATAAGAGTATCCAGTTAGGTGCCAATATACCTTCAGGCGATTACCTCTTAAAAATAATAAATAAAGATGGCAGCCAGGTCATCAAGTTTACAATAAGTAAATAATTGAATCAGTCTGTTAACGGAAAGGCGCCAGATTTGGCGCCTTTCTGCATTTACATTTACAGTAAGATCCGGCAAAAAGTCACTGATGCAGAACTTTCCTCGGATACTTTTACATTTAGTGGAATTAAATAATATATCATGGGCTGAATTGAGTTGAAAACCCCGATTTTAAGCCTCAAAGAAATCTATTTCTTTTTATTCCTCTTTGTTTTCCTTTCTATCTGGCAATTGGGCTGAAATTCAGAGGTGTAGCAGAATTTTGGGCAATGCTAAAGGTGTAAACCTATTTCAGGAAGGTGCACATAAACAAAACCAGAAATTTTATTAAGCAAAACAACAACTATTTGGCAATTTATTTTAATTAGTATTAATTTAATTTTATTTCAATTTTAGTTTCCTGCTGCCCAAATTCCTCAATTGTCTCCTTTATCCACTCACTAAAAACAGATACCCGCGCATTCTCTGATATCCCGCCATAAAACCCCTTGGTTTTCATATAGTGTGCCATATCAAGCCCTGAACGAGGGCCACCGGTAATGATGCCCACCAATTCCCATTTATTATTTACCTGCCTGAAGAGGCCGCCACCACTGTCGCCGCCACCCGGCCCCCATTCCAGTGGCAAAGGCTTTGCCGAACCCATACGGTTGCAATCCTTCCTGGTGGGGTGGTCAAAATCAAACGCCAGTAGTGATGGCCTTCCATTTACCTCAAAACCTGCAATTTCATCAACCACATTCTGGCCGGCTATCTTTTCACCAAATGGCCCCACATCTCCGGCATTATCTGCCGGCCCGGAAGCGCCATAGCCCACACCAGTTATCACCACATTCCGCTCATCAAAATGGGTATTGAGCATAGCAGGTATTACGCCTTCCACCGTATCTGTCAGCTCTATCAATACGAGGTCGCCACTGAAGTCAGTAGTTCCCTGGTTCAGACTGTCGAGGTAGGAATGATATATTTTCATTGTTTTTCCTATGTATTTCCGGCCATTAAACCGGAAGGAATAATCTTCAATCCTCGCCGGAGATTCATGAACCGGCTGGTTTACCCACATTGTAGCTCCTCCTTTTTCCAGTTTGGTAGTGCTTTTCCCGTTTTGGTCAAGGTATAAAGTGTCTACGCGTGTCTCTGTATTTATAAAACAATGTGCAGCAGATAGCACATATTTATTCCCTATCAGCACACAACTACCTTTTGCCGACTGAAACCAGGAATCCATTACCTGGCCCACACAATCAAATTGCTTTTGCATGGCCAGTTCTTTATATTTCCTGGCTGATACATCATGGCGGTATATGCCACCGAAGGCTTGTATAGATACAAGGATAATTACTATGATTAAAAATTGCTTTTTCATAAACTAAAGTTTTTTTACAAAGCTACCAGTATCCATATTTTTAAAACTTCAATAAGGTTAAACCACGTTAAATAACCTAAAATCGTTTTGAGTCAATATATTTACTTTTACTTTAGTGCACATGAAAACGGGCAGATACATCCTTTATATCTTCATTCCGGTGCTTTCAGGTTTGCTTTGCCTGCTGGGCTGGAACTGCCGGAAGATGTACTACTTCGAAAAAAAACAAGTGCAGGAACAAATAGAATCTGCAATCAGTGTTGCAGCCGGCAAGGTGCAATGGTATAATGGCAGCTTATCCAGCAGCTATGCATTAATGCTTACTGATCCGGACTACAGTTCAAAGGTGGCTTTTGCGGCCGGCTTCAATCACAACAAAGGAAAAATATCTATAGATTTTTTTGCCAATGATGGTGATACTCCTCGCATCTACTCTCCCGGTTTCGATACAATGCCACAGCTCAATAAAAGTTTTTTAAGAGACCAAAACATAAAATACAAACCTGAATTGGTATGGACTATAAAGCAATTCGATTCATTTTTCAGCATAGAGTTAACGAAGAATAAGACCTTAATTCCCTACCGGGTAGCCAAGTCAAAACGAGCCGACAGCACCACAAAAGATACTATTGTATCGTCCGTATTTATCATCGATTTTTTCTTTCCGCACATTTATTGCGTACACTATACCATACCTGCAATGCTCGTTATCCGGAACATTACACCCTACCTGGGCGCCACCCTATTGGTCTGCACTTTGTTGATTTTAGTTACGGTATCCTACTATCGAATTTACAGATTGCAGGCGCAGCAAACCCAATTCAAAGAGAGCCTTTTCGGCAATATAACACATGAACTGAAAACCCCTCTTACGTCGCTGCAACTGATTATTGATAATGCAAAGGGAAACATTTCCGGTAGTCCGGAAGTGCAGGTATCTGCAAAGCATATTCATTTTGCCGATAACGAATTAACCCGCATGAAACTGATCGTAGACCGGATACTTTCCTTCAGTAAAATGAGCCGGGAACAATTTGCTTTTAACCAGGAACAGGTAAATCTTGATGAGGTAATCACGGAGTCAATTAAGGTAATGGAATTGAATATAATGCAGGCAGGAGGAAAAATAATCTTTACGGCAGGGAAAAAAGTTGACTTATTAGGCGACCATATGCTGCTGGTCAATGCAATATCGGCCATAATTGATAACGCCATAAAGTATTCCGATCAGAAACCGGAGATTAATATAAAACTAATCAACGGGCAAGGGCATGCAACCATTTCCATTGAAGATAACGGAACCGGCATCCCTCAGAAATACAATAAGAAGATTTTTGAGCCTTTTTTCCGGATACCAACCGGTAATGTTTACAATACTTCCGGACACGGGCTGGGGCTCAGTTTTGTGGAACAGGTGGTAAAATTGCATGGCGGCATGGTTAGTTTCAGCAGTAGTGAAAAAGGCACTGCTTTTTATCTTAAATTTAAAATTTCCTGAGCTATGAAATACCGTATATTGTATGTAGAAGATGAGCAGATACTAGGGCAACTTGTTCGGGAATCGCTGGAAAAACAGAACTATGAAGTATTGCTGATAACGAACGGATTTGATGCCCTAAAAGCTTTTCGGGATTTCGATCCTCACCTGTGTCTGCTCGATATTATGTTGCCGGGCAAAGATGGATATGATGTGGCGAAACAATTACGCGCACTGAACAAGAAAATCCCTATCCTGTTTCTCACAGCCAAAGTAATGACCCAGGATCTTATCACTGGTTTTAACGCCGGGGGCAATGACTACATCCGCAAACCTTTCAGCATGGATGAAATCACAGCCCGCATCAACAACTGGCTGCAAGAAAAGTACGGGCAGCCCAATGAACCGGAAGCTGCCTGTTATACATCGGGTGGATTCTGTTTCTATCCACAGCAACAGCTTCTGTCTACACCATCAGGCACAGTTACCCTGACGTTTAAGGAAGCGGCAATTCTGGGAATATTATTTGCCCACCGCAATACAATTATCACCCGCGATCATCTTCAGCAAAAAATATGGGGGAATGATACAATTTATAATTCCCGTACACTGGATGTTTACATCAACCGGCTGCGTAAGCATTTCACCGGCAGCCCTAACCGTATAATAACGCTTAAAGGTGTGGGGTATAAGTTTATTGCAGAATAATATCCAAACTCCAAGTTCCAAAATCCAAATTCCAAGTTCCAAGTTCCAAAATCCAAAATCCAAATTCCAAACTACTCAAGCCTGTATACCGGATACCTGAGATAACCTGTTTCCATATAGGTGGAGTGTTTATAAACAAACTCCAGCTGGGCATTTGCATTTTTGGCAAAATCAGGGTCCTGCTTCCGTTTCTCTACCAGCAGCGCTTTTAAAGTAGTATCGCGTTCCAGCATTTTAGCTGCCACATCTTCAAATACATAGTCGCTGAAGTACTCTTTCTGCTGCAGTATGCCATCAAAATAATTCCAGGCGAAGAAGGCATCAGGGGCGGTTGGTTCCAGCAGTTCTACCAGGTATCTTTTGGCAGGCTGATTGACCGGAATAACATAATCACCCTCCGTAAATTCCAGCTTGGTATTTACAGGGGTTACCCGCACATTCTTGTGCATATAGTGCTTTTCATAAGGATGATCGAGAGTTTCATAATCATCAATATGGTAGGCAGTTACCGGCAGGCTTGTATCGCCCTGCAGCCGCCCGAAGCGGACCCCGTTTTTCTTCAGTACGCCTATTACCGTTACCCAGGTCTTAGGGATAATATAGGCCACCGGGGCAGTTACCGTCATTGTGGGCACAAAATGATCGTAAAAAGGCACCATCCGGGTATACGGTTTTGCTTCGTCATAATAAAGCCTTGGCAACCCTGATACGCTGCTCTCTTTATAACCCGCCTCATAGCCTTTAAATTGTATACTGTCGCACCTGGTGGTATCAGTGCGCCAGTCCAGCGCAAATTCCTTTTGATACAATAGCGCTTTGCTGTCAGCAGCCCTTACTTTTTTTATTTCTGCTGCACGCTCTGAGGCTGTTCTAATAAAACTGAGCATCAGGTCGTAGGTGGCTTTAACCCTTTTATTGAAGGGTTTCAGCATATGGGTTTCGGGCACATAGGCCATACTGTGAAATAAGGAAGCATAGCCGCTTGAGAACCGGGGAGGGTCATAAAATTCCCTCCAGCCATGGTCGGGTGTTTTGTCAAAGTCATTTACATAGGGCACCATATCATACCCACGTTTCTTCATGTCTTTATAAAGCAGCGGCGTAAATGTTTTATACATATAAGCGCCTGTTTCACCACCCAGTTTATCGTGCTGTGTGGTCAGCAGGGTCATTATATGCTGGTAATCGGCGCCGTCGCTTACATGGTTGTCAATAAACAGATCCGGGTTCAACGTTGTCATCAGCTCTTCCAGGTCTCTGGTTTCATCGGCATCGCATTTCGCAAAATCCCTGTTCAGGTCCAGGTTGCGGGCATTACCCCTGAAGCCATAGCTGGCAGGCCCGTTCTGGTTGGCGCGTCCCGTGGTGTTGCGGTTCAGCGCCCCACCTATATTATACATGGGTATCACAGCCAGCACGATATTCTCTGGTACATTAAGCTTTCCGGTAGCAGCATCGCGTATCAGCATCATGCAGGCATCTACCCCGTCCGGTTCTCCGGGATGAATGTCGTTGTTGATCAGAATTATAACCCGGTTATTCTGCTTCATGGCATCCAGGCTGTATTTAGCATCCTTAGTATAATAAACAGCCCTCAGCGGCAAGCCTATATCAGTCATCCCGAGGTCGCTGATCATAATATTGTGAAACCGGTCGAACAGCATCTTGTAAAAGTCTTTGGTCTGCGCATAGGTAGCCGTTTCAGTACCATTCGACCGTTCGAACGGTGTCAGTAATGTGGTGTCAACTTTTGAAGCCAGGCATAACGAACCCGTATTTAATAACAGAAAAATAACCAGAAGCAACCTTTGCATAATACAAAGGTAATAACGATATGCATAAATTAATTTCCGGCCAGGTTTGAGACAGGATATGCAGGGATATTACAATTATATGACCCGGAATTTGGGATTACGCTCCTCCTCCTGTGCCGCAATAAGTACGAAACGGAAAAAAGGTTACTCAACCAGGTCTAATTATGTGTTTTATAAATGCAGAGTATGGTACTGTTGAGCACAGTTATTGAGTAGTCAATATTCTTATAGGAATAATCTCCGGGATGCCAGCGGTAGTTGGTTAAAAAATAATCAGCGCTGTCAGCCGGGGTAATTTCAATTCTATTCCGGTCTTTCTCGTTTAATAACTGGCTATTGAACCTTGCCAGGTATTCCCCCTCAGTATAACTGCTTATCTTAATCGTACCTTCGGGATGTTCTTTTACCAGGTGGTCCAGCGCCTGCTTATAGCTGCAGCCCCAGTAATCCAGCTCATAGTTTTTCCGGAGCGATTCTTTATCGTGGCTCACCAGTTCATTGAAATAGACCTGCTCGAACGGATGATTCCTGACCATAAAATACCCTGTAAATACCAGTTGAAGAATACATACTGCCTGAACCAGCAGTTTCACGCGGGTATGCATCAACCAGTTGATGCAATAAAGGGCAAGCATTACAAAAGGGGCATAAACAAAATAGAGGTGGCGCCAGTCGTCATAAATGACCGCATGAAGAAAGATCACTGCCAAAATAGGTACCCCGAAGGAAAGCAGGTAGAGAAGATAGTTTCTTTCAGGTGTATTGTTAAGGTAAACCAATGGCTTTTTGAAGAAATTCAGAACAGCCCGGATAATTCCTGCAAACCCTGCCAGCAACCAGAGCACAGGATTGGTGATCACAAACCATATGGGGAAATAGCTCCATGGCAAAGCTGTACCTGATACCTGCTTACCACCCAGCAGCACACTGAATGGCCAGTCGAAATGCGACATGCGCTGGTAAGAAATGATAAAGTTGTGAATGGGGTTGGTCCATAAATAAGGCCAGCAGGCATACAACATTACAAAAAAGGAACCTCCAAACAGGAGCAGATTAACAACAGCGGGTTTAATTTTTTCCTTTTTCAAATAAGCTGTAATCATATCTGCGCTTAAAAAGAAGAGTATAAACCCATCCAGTATCACACCCATTATCCTCAGGCTGGTGGTATAGCCGCAGGCCAGGCCAAGCAATACATACAACCATTTTTTATTTTTTTCGAAAGCAACCTGGCTGATGGCAAAAGTGATCATAAACATGGCCAGGTAGGGCACATCCTTGCTGTTGAAGAACGAATGGGCATAGATGCGCGGCGCAAAGGCATACATCACAAAGCCGAGGCAGGCTATAAACTGGTTTTTATACAGCCGCAGTGCCACCAGGTAGCAACAAAACGCACTTAGGAGGAAGAAAATATGTGATACCAGGTGCCGCATAAGGTAAATATGCCCGGCATCTTTGATCCTGAAAACCTTTTCCAATATGATCAACGGCAATTCGAAACCGACTCCATAATGCCTGTCGCGGTAGGTGAATAAACCCTGATCGCCATGTAGAATATAATCAAGGCTTACCTCGCCGGTATGGTGCTGCATCGATTCATCCCAGGCTATGCCATAATCACGGAATACTATTATTCCGGTTATCAGCGCCAGGATAAACAGAATAATTCCGGGAAGAAAAGGGGTGGTTTTTCTAAACATCTGCAGGTTGTGAACCATTAAAAGATAAAAGTAATGAAATAGTGCTGTTCTGGCTGCTGATTTTCAAAAACCGGATGTTAACCGCATTGCAACTGATGCTGCATTTCAGGGAAACCAGACCCTACTTTATTCAGGCTGAATTCACTGCCGGGTTTGGGAAAAGAAAAGCAGGTGACCTCAAAATATCTGGCACGATATTTGCGTTAGTTACAATGAAGTTAAATTTACCCATTATTAAATTCATTTTATCAGACACTAATCAAACTTTTTATGAAAAAATCCTCCATTGGCATTTCTGCAGGTATTCTATTCTTATTGGCCGGCATTGTGGCTTGCAATAAAAAGTACACTGATACGGCAGCCCCTGCTAAGTCGCCCAATCAGTTGTTTGCTGCATTCCGATACACACCACAAACAATAACCGTAACCGCCGGCAGAGATACCGTAGTGTATGGCGACAAAGGCACCATGCTGCATTTTTATACCAATACTTTTCAGGATCAAACAGGCAAAACGCTGACCAGCGGAACCGTAACTGTTCAACTTGTAGAAATGTATAAACCGGCTGATTTTGTTGCCAACCGGGCTACCACCATGTCGGGAAAAGACTTATTGCAAAGCGGGGGGCAGATAAGCATGGTAACCACCCAAAACAATAACCCTGTTAATGCCGCGAAATATGGTGTGGGATTTCCGCAGCCCACACCTGTGCAGCCAACGATGGCTCTGTTTGCCGGGAATACCAATAACGGAGATTCGGTTACCAACTGGAACGCTGCGGATACTACAAAACCTGGAACCAACGCAGAATTGACTACTACCAATATTTACGGAAGGCCATTTATAGGGTATGTGTTTGATTCATCATCAAGCCTGGAATATACTAATTGTGATGCTTTTTATAGTACAGATTCTGTGAAGACATCCGTATCTGTAGTTGTTCCCGATACCTCCTTCAATCCCAATACAACCGAAGTTTTTTTAATTCTGCCCACTATTAATTGTGCTCTGTCTACTATTGAGCCCTATGTGGGCAGCGCAAGCTGGAATCCCTATACCAAAACTATTGCGCTGGTGAGCGAAGGCCAAACAAATATGGTGCCAGCCGGACTGTCTTACAAACTTGTAGTAGTAACCAATAAGAACGGGCAATATTATTACTACACACAAACAGGCACCATACCTCATAACGGCCTTGTAGCAACTGCAACTATGGCTCAGCAATCTCAAAGTTATGTGCAGACACAAATGGCGGCTTTATAATTACGAGAACTGTTCGGTGAAATTTAATTCATTAGTATTTATCGGTATTGTAATTAATAGTATTGGTGGACAACTTTTTATAAAGTTGTCCATTCTTATTATTCAGTATGGCTATTGAATATAAATCCTAATATTCTGCTACAATAAAACTAAATAAAACTCAGATTAATCTACACGTTTATAATCTGATTCATTTTTATAATCTGGTTCATTATTTTTCAGTTCACCCCTATATCCCCACATAATCCACAGCTAATCTAACCGATCCTTTATTTTCCCTGTAATAGGATAAATTTGCCTGTCACACCACTAATAATAAACTGAATTGAAAACCAAAAACGCCCCCGCCTCAAAAAGCCAGATTACATCACGTGTGGTATCGCGAACAGCTAAAGTTAATGCCGAAATCGGGTTTATGCTCAACTTTGCTGCAGATAATTATCAAACAGGTTTTGAGCTGGAACTGGTAAAGGTTTTTGAAGCGGAAGGCAAAAAAGTTTTTAAAAGGCTGGATATTAATCCCGGTAAGAAAATACAGGAGCTGGAGCATCTGCCAGCCGACACCAGGGAACTACTTTATTCCCTAACCAGCGATGGCCTGATGCAGCACCTTAAAAAGGACGGCTTTGCCTACCTGTTTAATTATGAATTCCCGTGGATGTATTTAACGGATAATGCCAAAAGGTCGCTGAAAAAATACTACATAACCCAGCTGCGGCAGCTTTGGCCCTGGCTGAGCCGACATAAAAACGTTTATTGGATTAAGAACGAAACTTTCAGCAATAAAAATGTTCTTAAAGCTGTTCTGGCAACCGATCTGATGCAGATTGGTTTCAGGGCCACAGAAAAAGATAAGGATATTATCATCAGGCTGGTGCAGGTAGTTGGCGATTCTTTAAGGGCTGGTGAAAGCACGCATATACACGGTGATGAAATTATTGAAATAGATGGCATTTTGCATCTGACCGAGATTGCTCCGGACAGTGAGACTGCGAAACTATTTGCTCAGGGCTTTATGAAGGTATCAATTACCAGCAGGGAACGGGTTATCAAAACGATTATCCCTCAGTTGCAACGCAATTATAAGGTGGAGGCGCCTGCATCACTGCTTGCCGAATCGGTGCAGATAATTCCGGTGCCACAGGTATTCTTCAGGGAAATGGACGGGAAATTCCTTATTGTTCAGCCCAGGTTTGACTATAATGGCTCTGTGGTGAATTATGATACCAACCCCGAAAACATTATACAAACCACGCCGGGAGGACTGCCCGTTATTATTGAAAGAAACCCGGCAGTGGAAAAAGCATTTTTCGAAAGAACAAGGCGGTTGCATCCGAAGTTTGAAAAGCCCACAATGAATAACTTCTTTTTCTTGCCTTTTGAAGACACCATGAAGCGAAACTGGTTTATAGACACAGTGTCGGGCCTGAAAGATAACAATATTGCAATAACGGGCATCGAAGCGCTGAAAACGCATCGCTTCAATACCAATAAGGCTAAACTGGAAGTAACCGCCGGCAGTGGTATAGACTGGTTTGATGTGCAGATAGAGATTTCTTTCGGCGATCAGATTGTCCCGCTGCAGGGGCTGCGCCGTGCCCTGTCCACCGGCCAGAATATGGTGACTCTTGGCGATGGCTCAGTAGGGATATTACCCGTTGAAATGTTGTACCAATATGAGCCATTGATGAAATTGGGAGATGAGCAAAAAGATGGCAGGTTGCGCATCAGCAAACTGCACTATACCCTGCTCGACCAACTGCCTGAAAGCGAAAGAAATGCTGCGGTGCGGCAGGAAATAGAGGAGAAAAAAGAAAGGCTCAGGCTTATAGGCACCATTAAAGGCGTATTACCATCACATATTATTAAAGCTGAATTACGTCCTTACCAGCTGAGCGGGTTTCAGTGGCTGCATACGCTCGATGAACTGGGCTGGGGCGGCTGCCTGGCCGATGATATGGGGCTGGGCAAAACTCTTCAGGCCATTACCTTTCTGCAATACCTGAAAGAAAAATATAAAGGCAGTACGCATCTGGTTGTCTGCCCCACATCGCTCATCTACAACTGGGAAAGTGAACTACAGAAATTCTGCCCCTCACTTAAGTACCATATTTATTATGGAAATGAGCGGGAGTTCAGGGAAGAGCATTACGCAGCCTATGATGTTATTATTACCAGTTATGGAACTATAAGAAACGATCTGGATCAGTTGCTTTTATTTGATTGGCATTATGTGTTTCTTGATGAGAGCCAGGCAATCAAAAATCCCGGGTCGCTTACCACAAGAGCCCTGCAACTGCTGAAGAGCAAAAACAGAATGATACTTAGCGGCACCCCCGTGCAGAATAACACATTCGACCTTTTTGCCCAGTTCAACTTTATTAATCCCGGCCTCCTGGGCACGCGCGATTTTTTCAAAACAGAATTTGCCACACCTATAGACAAAGGCGGTGATGCCGGCAAGAGCGCCCTGCTGAGGAAAATGATATACCCCTTCCTGCTGCGCCGCACCAAGGAGCAGGTAGCCCCGGACCTGCCCGACAAAACAGAGATGGTAATCTGGTGCCATATGGAACCCGAACAGATGACTGTATATAGCCAGTATAAAAGTTATTACCGCGACTACCTGCTCGATAAAATAGAGGATGTAGGAATCGGGCAATCTGGCATTTATGTACTGGAAGGGCTGCTGCGCCTGCGGCAGATATGCGACAGCCCGGCACTGCTTAAAAACAATGAAGTAACAACAACACAAAGCGTAAAGACCGATGAACTGATGCGGGAGATAGAAGAAAATGCAGGCGGACATAAACTGCTTGTATTTTCTCAGTTCACAGAAATGCTGCACCTGCTTGAAGCACGACTGCAAAGTGACGGTGTGCCCTACACTTACCTTGATGGCAGCACACCTGCTGCCAAAAGACAGGCAGCCGTAAACAAATTTCAGAATGACCCGGCAATAAGGGTATTCCTGATTTCGCTGAAAGCAGGAGGTGTAGGCCTTAACCTCACTGCCGCCGATTATGTATATATTGTAGACCCCTGGTGGAACCCTGCCGTCGAGGCTCAGGCCATAGACCGCACCCACCGCATAGGCCAGGTAAATAAAGTATTTGCCTACAAGATGATTTGTAAAGGCACAGTGGAAGAAAAAATATTGCTACTGCAGCAAAAGAAAAAACAACTGGCTGCCGACCTGATCAGCGAAGATGCCGCATTTGTAAAAAACCTGACAAAGGACGATATAGCCTATTTATTCAGCTAGTTATTTTATTTTACAAATACTTCAGAAATCCCAACGGATCTTATTTTGAAAAATTTTCTTTTAGGCGACTAATACCATTTGCAGTTAGTAAACATTCAATTTGGATTAGCTAACAAGCATAAAATTGCATAGTGCTGCTCAACAAACTATTTTGCTTTTGCACCTGACCAAAACAGGATGTATTTTACTGTGCAATTAATACTTAATATGTTAATTTTTTTAGGAAATTTTACCGTTCAGAAGGTTTTTCGACCGTTCAGAAGGATTTTTTGGGAATATTAGCCCTGACCAGTAATTTGTATTCGATTTGTTGCCATATATTTTTCTTATCAAAACTTATACTTATGAAAAAAAATAATTCACTGGCTTCTGCGAATATTCTAGCAGATTCTAAGCCAAACAGGGTCAGCCCTTGTTTAAAAATGTTGATCCTGCTGTGGATGTGCATTGGTGTAATACCTTTAAAAGGCCAGATCAGCGGGTCGGCAATAATTACTACCATTGCAGGTAGTACCTTGGGGTTTGCCGGGGACGGCAGTCCCGCCTCTTCAGCATTATTTAATGCACCGGCATACATGGTATCGGATGCGGCAGGAAATGTTTATGTATCAGATGTATTTAATTACCGTATCCGGAAAATAAATACTACGGGCATAATTAGTACGATAGCCGGAAACGGAATTAACGGTTTCAGCGGTGATGGAGGCCCTGCAACAGCAGCACATATCAGTGAGGTAACCGGGCTGGCAATATATGGAAGCAACCTGTTTTTTTCGGATGAGCTTAACCATAGAATCAGAAGGATAGATGCGTCGGGCATTATTACTACTATAGCGGGAAATGGAAGCCCGGGATTTACCGGCGATGGTATACAGGCTACCGCTTCTGAATTATATTTTCCAGGCGGAATAACTTTTGATAATTCAGGAAACCTTTATGTGGCCGACGGAGATAATTTTCGTGTGCGAAAGATAAATACATCGGGAATTATTTCTACCGTAGCCGGGAATGGCATATATGGTTTTAGTGGCGATGGCGGCCCTGCTACAGGGGCAAAGCTGGATTATGCGTCAGATGTTGCGATTGATACATCAGGGAATTTATATATTGCAGATTATTTTAATTGCCGGATTAGAAAAGTGAATACATCAGGGATTATGAGTACATATGCAGGTAATGGCGCTGAAACATCTACAGGTGATGGCGGGCCTGCAACAGGAGCATCGTTTTTTCTACCTGGATCCTTAATTTTTGACCAGGCAGGCAATTTGTATGTTTCAGAACTCAATCAGTCGAATATTACAGGACTAGGAGACCGGATCAGAAAAATCAGCCCATCCGGAATTGTTACACCTGTTGCCGGCATATATCCAGTTGGTGGCCCTCCTGTATTCTCGGGAGATGGTGGTCCGGCAATGTTAGCAACCTTATATGATCCATCCAGAGTTTGTTTTAATAATGCTGGTGACCTCCTTTTTGCTGATGATGGTTTTAACCGGATCAGAAAAATAAGCCATCTGTATCATTGCCCTTCATTTTTAATGAAATTGAATAATACACAGACAATTTGCGAAAACTCCTCAGCATTTTCTGTTAATTCTATGCTGGCTGTATATGACACTGGAAGTGGCAACACACTTACCTGGAGCTTAATTAATACACCAGTCCATGGTTCGGCATCAGTGGCATATGTTACAACATCAGATAACCTTACCCGGACCCCAACAGGTCTGGCCTATACACCTTCTACAGGGTATATTGGTAATGATTCATTTCAGGTAATGGTTACTGATGGCACAGAATCAGATACTATAATGCTGTATTTTACAATGGCTGTCCCGCCCGGTGCCATAGCAGGCCCAACTTCAATCTGTAAAAGTTCCTCTGCTACATTAAGCGATACCAGCTCCGGCGGTGCATGGAGTTCAGGCTCAACAAGTATACTTACAGTTGGCTCTACTGGCGTTATTAATGGTATATCCGCAGGAACAGCCACGATAACTTATAATACCGGTACTGGCTGCAATGCAACTTCTGTAATCACAGTAAACCCGTTGCCAGCCGCTATTACAGGATACAAACCGGTGTGTCCCGGTTCAACCGATACACTTAGTGATATCACAAGCGGAGGGACCTGGTCATCAGGAACACCCGGAGTGGCAACTACAGGTTCAGGAACAGGCATAGTTACGGGTGTAACCAGCGGACCTGATATTATTTCTTATACTTTAGTAACCGGATGCAGTTCAACATTGCCACTTACTGTGAACCCTGCACCAGCGGCAATAACAGGGCCTTCATCATTTTGCCAGGGCAGCACAGTAACATTAAGCGATGCAACGCCAGGTGGTTTATGGAGTTCCTC
>Ga0214164_1001190_pt1 | contig 15276 bp, 13 predicted proteins | sample TroBogepilimnion_13_FD_153003 | JGI IMG/M metagenome (GOLD analysis project Ga0214164, IMG submission 153003) | Freshwater microbial communities from Trout Bog Lake, WI - Practice 03JUN2009 epilimnion v4 | ecosystem: Environmental > Aquatic > Freshwater > Lake > Epilimnion/Euphotic zone ...
GGGCATAGAGGTATCGGGTATCACCACACAACATTCATTTGAAGCTTATTTCTTAAATATCACCCATGAAACAACTGCTGCAGATAGAACTGTTTAAAATATTCAGGCGGCCCCGCACCTATATCAGTTTCGGCATAGTTACAGCCATCACTTTTGTTATTCAGCTGGCAATGCTCACCGATGGCAAATCCTATATGTCATTCGCGCTGCAGGGGGTAAACGAGCAGTTCGATATTCATGGCAATATGATCAACGGGTACTTTATTACTTACATTATCCTGCAGACGTTGCTTATACAGATCCCTCTGCTGGTAGCCCTTGTAGCCGGCGATACGCTAGCAGGCGAAGCCACACTGGGCACACTGCGCCTGCTGCTCACAAAACCCATATCCAGAAACCAACTGATACTGGCCAAATTCATGAGCAGTTTCATATACACGGTTTTGCTGGTGATATGGCTTGCCGTAGTGGCACTGGGCTTATCGGTTTTGATTTTCGGCAGGGGCGATATGGTAAATATCAAGAGCGACACATTTATTCTTATCCTGCAGAACGATGTGCTCTGGCGCTATGCAGCGGCATTCTGCTTCGCCATGCTGGCTATGACCACAATAGCTTCGCTTTCTATCCTGCTGTCCGTATTCGCCGATAATTCCATCGGCCCTATTATTTCTACCATGGGTATTGTTGTTGTACTCACTATACTCTCCAACCTCGACCTGCCCCTCTTCAACCATATCAAACCCTATATTTTCACAACACATATGATAGGCTGGAAAGGGTTTTTTGATGACCCTGTACCCGTCAGGCAAATAGGTATATCGGCTATGGTGCTTATAGTATATACAGTTGCTTTTGCCGGAACAACAATGCTTGTATTTAATAAGAAAGATATAAAATCATGATCCGGAGATCCCTTAATACCATACTGATTCTATTGTGTTTATCAGTTCAGGCATCAGCTGCCGATGCAAATGAATTGTTCAATACCCTCAGGCGCAAAATATTCTCAGTTCAGGATTACACTGCCGATGTTAAAATGAAAATAAGCGTTAAGTATATGCGCATACCTCAGCTGGCGGGTACCTTATACTTCAAGAGCCCAGATAAGATGCGCCTGGAGCGCCATGGCGGCTTATCTATACTGCCGCGCAAAAACATTAACCTTACCATCCGCAACCTCATTCCTGCCGGCAGTGCAACCGTAATAGATGCCGGACAAGCGCAGATAGGCGGGAAAACTACACGCATTATCAAGGTTATTCCTGAAGATGACAAGAGTGACCTTGTGCTGGCTAAAATATGGGTAGATGAAACCAGTATGGTGGCTTTGCGCATCGAAACAGCAACCAGGAATGAAGGCACCCTGACTATGGACCTGGAATATGGCAGGTACATCAGCAATGGCCTGCCTGATAAATTGCTCCTTACCCTTGATGTAAAAGACTTCCGTATGCCCAAGGGCATGACCATGGACTATACCGAATCCAGACCCGATGAGGCATTGAAGGATACCAAGGGAAAGAAAGGCACCATACAGATCACCTACCTTAGCTATAAAATCAATACCGGACTGAGTGATAAGATTTTTACACCAGAGGCCTCAGAACCATGACGGGCAGTGTTTCTGAGCTGTTTCGTCTGCTGTTCTTCAAGCAGCGCCGGAACAATAGGTATTTCTGCGTCCAGAATACTTATCGCGACATTATGTCTGAAATGCATTACAAATAAAAACCAATGTATCTTACCAGTAAAATTGAGCACAATTTCAGCTGCCAATATTATATTCGCAATACAATTCCTCATTTTCCAATCCAATAGCAAAAACCTTGACAAAAAGAATCATTCTGTTTTTCACCTTTGTCTTGTTTGCCATATGGTGGGGAGGATTCACATTTTACGCCACCATAGTAGTACCGCAAGGCTTTAAAATATTGGGCGACCATATAAAAATGGGAATGATAACTCAGAGTGTTACCAATTATCTGAACGGCATCGGTTCAGTAGTTATTTTTATTTCGGCTATAGTCCTCATTTCAAACAACAATAAAGCAAAGAGCCCTGTGATGCAAATCGGATGGGAATGGTATTGCCTTGTTTTGCTGCAGGCTGCCCTTTTTTACGTACATCATTTACTATCACTGCGGATACAATTCATCAGCCCAGACACTATGCTGGAAAAGGGTTTTTATCAGGTACACCGGGTTTATCTGCTTATCTCATCCGCAGTATGGTTTATAATTCCATTTCATTTTTACAAGCTTAATAAGGCAATGAATAATTAATAGTTGTTTTGTAAAGTTGCTTTCACACATATTATCAATTCAGGTGTCAAAAAGCTAAACCATCCTTTATTACAGCACGAATAATATGTCCTGGCAATTACTGCTTTCCTTCATTTCCTCTTCGCTATTGAGCAGCAGATCAACGGGTATGTGTCCGGAATTGACAATAGCACGGTCCAACTGACCACTCAAGTAAATCTTTTCCATTGGTGTGAACGTGCACGGTGTTATAATCATCAGATCCTAATCACATAAAGGGTCATAATACCCCCTAGCACTCATACCTAACAGCAGAGCGGGCTCCGGGTAATACCCTCTGCACCTTGTTTTTAATCCTATCATTTATAGGCTGGCTGGCTACAGAACAAATGTACCAAATAATTATAACGAATCTTTTCATGGTTGAATATGTGTACCAGATTCTTCCTATACCTAAAAATGCCCGCACTCTTTATTACTTTGCACTCAAGGGTCAATTAACCGCTTTTTTATGAAGAAACCACTTTCCGCATTAGTATTTTCAGTCGCAATAAGCATATCTGCGCTTGCCCAGCACACTAACCCCGTTCAGCAATACGACCCCGGCATACCCATGCGCGACCATCCACTCGATTTTGTGCATATGCGCCTCGCTGTAGAGTTTGTGCCGGAGCAGGGCCTTGTAAAGGGCAATATCACCCACTTCTTCACTCCCCTGCGTGCCAGTGTGGATTCTTTCTTTCTTGATGGGCCCGGTATACAGATAAAAACTGCTTCTATCAATGGACTGCCGGTGCGCTACACTACCAACGATGATGGTATTACCTTCTTTCCCGACCACGCACTGCACTATGGCGAAACCGACAGTCTGAACATTGTGTATGAGGCCAATCCACGCCGGGGCATTTACTTCATAGGCTGGAACGACCCCAACAACCTCTCCCGCAAACAGATCTGGACACAGGGCGAAGGTACCGACAACCGCAACTGGTTTCCCTGCTACGATTCGCCAAACGATAAACTGACTACCGAACTGCTGGTAAAATTCCCCAAGGGGTATAAGGTGCTCTCCAATGGCGCTAAACTGGAAGAGAAAGACCTGGGCGATGGTAATGTGCTGTGGCACTACAAAATGGCTCACCCGCATACCACTTACCTTGTTATGCTGGGCATCGGTAAGTACGATGTCAGGGAAACCACTTCTGCCTCCGGCATCCCGCTGCACCAGTGGTATTATCCCGAGTGGAAAGACCGGTATGACTATACCTACAAATACAATGAAAAGGTGTTCAACTTCCTGGAGTCGGAGATAGGCGTACCTTATGGCTGGGAATCCTATTCGCAGATACCCGTGCAGGACTTTATGTTTGGCGCCATGGAAAATACTACGGCTACTATCTTCGGCGATTTCTTCGAGGTAGATTCCCGAAGCTACAACGACCGCAATTATGTATCGGTAAATGCGCATGAGCTGGCCCATCAGTGGTTTGGCGACCTGGTTACCGGAAGGTCGGGCAACTGTATGTGGCTGCAGGAAAGTTTTGCAACGCACTACAACATCACCGCTGAGCGCGAAGTTTTCGGCCAGGATCACTTCGACTGGGCGCGGCGGCAGGCTTGTCTTTCTGCCATCAATACCGCCGATAAAAAATCCATCTCCCACAGCCAAACGCCATCATCCAATATATACCAGAAAGGATCGATTGTGCTCGAAATGCTTAAAACAATTACCGGCCGCGAGGCATTCAACAGATCAGTGAAGCGCTACCTGGAAGCCCACAAATACGGCAATGTAGATGGCAACGAACTGCTGGACGCCTTCCAGGACGAAACAGGTATGTCGCTGCAGTGGTTCTGGGATGAATGGATCTACCGTGGCGGAGAACCCGATTACAAAGTTAGCTACAGTGATATTACATCCGGCACAGACCGTTACACACAATTTGTAGTATCCCAAACCCAGCCAATCAGTGAAGTGATGGGACTATTCCGGATGCCTTTCGATTTTGAGGTACACTATACCGATGGCACCATGGATAAAAAGACCGAGTGGATAGAAAAAGAATCCCATGTGGTAAAAGTGCCTAACAGCCGCAAATCCGAAATTGCCTACGTGTTGTTCGACCCCAACAGCCAGATACTCAAAACCGTAACATTCGATAAGCCTTTTGAGATGCTCAATGCACAGGCGCTTAAAGCCCCAAATATGCTGGACCGGTATGATGCGGTATTCGCCATGCGCAGTATTGCCCCCGATAAGAAAAAGGAAATCCTCAAGCAGGTTTATGCAGCTAATACTCATCATTTTATTAAGACAGAAATTGCTACACAGTTCTTAACCGATGAAGCCGGGGCCGATATGGTAAGGATGGGGCTGCATGATAAAGATGTATTAGTGAGAAAAGGAGTAATGGAAAAAACCAAAAAAATACCAGCATATCTCAGGGAAGATTACGAACCTTTATTAACAGACTCATCCTACTTTATCATTGTTACAGCACTGGAAAAACTTTGTGCCGCCTTCCCTGATAAAACTACAAAATACCTGGCTGCAACAAAGGGTATTGAAGGCACCAATGGCCGCAATGTACTCATAAAATGGCTCGAAATATCCATTAATAACAAGGAAGACAGGAAAGAACTGGAACAACTGGCAAATTATACTTCACAGTCCTACGAATTCATGACCCGCACCAATGCTATGGCAGCCCTGAGGCGGTTGAACTATTTCGATAATAAAGTACTTGACAATTGTATAAATGCCTGCCTCAGCACCAACGGCAGGTTATCGGGGCCAGCCAACGAGACTATAAAGTACTTCTATGCACAAGGCAAGTATAAAAGAATGATAAGTGAAGGGATAACTAAAGGTGGGGTTACCAAAAAAGACAAGGAAATACTGAATAAGATTATTGAATAATCAACCAGTTTTCAATATGCCTCTTTAGAATGCTGGATTATAACCCTGACAGACATAACCCAACCGACATAGGTGTGATGGGTGGTCCTGCATTATCCTTAAATACATTGGTAAGGTTGTAGGAACCATACAAGGTAAAATTACCCCAGCCTATTCTTGCAGTGGCAGCAAAATCCCATGGCGATACATACCTTTTTGTATCTGTCTTGAATTTCACATTGGTACCATCTATGGCGGTAAGCGCCTTGGTATGCGCGCCGAGCAATGTACCTACTTCAAGTCCGATAGCTGCTTTAAAACCTTTATTCCGGTTAACCAGGTTGCTGTAATAACGTAATTCAAAAGGAGCAGACAGATAGGTGGTTACAAATTTATATCTCTTGAAGTGATTGGTATCTGCTATAAACCTTGCCTGTGTATTGAGGGCGCTTACCGTATCAGTATCAATTAGGGCTTGCTGGTTCAGGTAAATTACATTCACACTAACACCCAGGCCTGCAGCAAAACTGAGTTTGGTATTTTTTATTGGAAAGTCATAACACAGATGAGCCTTAAAAACATAACCAAATGGTTTGGTTTTTACAGAATCTGGTTTCTGAATCCAGTTATTATAAGCAAACTGCATCATTAAAAAATCCCTGGCCATCTTCACAACCGGTGATGGGGCGGGGTCACTTTTGGTCTTATCATTTGTATCCTGGGCAAAATTTACAGAAGACGAAAGAAGCAATGCAGCCATAAAGGCTAGAAATATCCGCATAAATAGAAATTAGTGCGCAAATATAAGTTCTGCGGAATGGAAAATTTGTTAAAAAAAGAGAAATGAACCTTATTAAACAACAATGAAGGGAAATTATTCCCTTCATTGAAAAAAAGTACACAAATAAACTGCTATTATCCTACCTGTTAAAAGTTACAGAACCTGTTGGAGTGCTGTATGTCATACTGGTATCGCCTGCAACAGGTATATAAGTCAAAGTACCTGTAGTGCCGGAACTGAATTCCAGGGTAGTATTGCTTGTAAGGGCAAAAATATCTGAAACAACCCCGGTCGGATTTGTATAAATATTTACTCCGTTTACATTACTGGAAGAAAACAGGCCATTTGCCAGCATAGTAATGGTTGTGGAGAAGGAATCATTTAAAGCCGGCTGGATCCAGGTACCCGCTATACCACTGGTCAGGGCTGTTGAAACCCCTGTAACAGCTACCCAGTAATTGGCATAACTGGAATAACCATACTGATTGGTAGCAGAGATTGTACCCTCATAAAGACCTGGTACAAAATTATGAATAGCACTGTCTATTGTAACAATGGCTACAGAAACTTTATAAAATGTATCGTAGGCAGTAGCCAGAACGGTTGGCCGAACCGCCCCTACCGGTATACTGTAATATTTTTCTGTCATGGTTATTTTAGGATAGGAAGCAGTAACCACAGTAGATGGGTTGTCCTGCTGCCTTTTGCAAGCGGAAAATATAAAAACAGACAAAACTGATATAATTACTATTTTTTTCATTTTAATGTATTTTAGTTAATTTTAAAGTAAATCCCACCATACTTTTGAAGTTACCGGCTGTAAACCAGGATAAGATGAGTTGGTGGTACTTTCAGATGTCGGGTAAAGGAAGCGCTTAGGGAAATTATTACCTATCAGGCTGGATTGAGATACTTGCAGAAAATTAGGATATCCGGTACGGCGCCATTCGCTCCATGCTTCAAAGCCCTGGTTGCCACACATTGCAAACCATTTCTGAGTAATAATAAAACTTAATTTCTGTGCTGTAGTACCAGCAGCAGGATAGGTTGTCCAATAGCCTCCCCCTGCCATATAGGTTGCATAAGCAGCTGCCCCTGTAGCACCTGTAGTAGTTGAAATTGCGTTGCTGTAGTAATTAAAGCTTGCCGAAATTGCTGAAGCAAATAAAGTCGCATCCTGACCCACATTAGCCCAGCCCCTTGCCGATACTTCTGCCTGGAGAAACAGGCTCTCATAACTGGTCATCAGGTTTACCGGAGCATTGGTTGAACCACCATTCTGTGCATCACCTGCTACATAAATGTTAGGAATCGAAAAAGTACCTGCATTATAAGAGGTCTTATAAAAGCCCTGTGGAATACCTACAAAAGTGCCAAGCGCAGATGCCTGCTCATAAAACACATTGATCCTGGGGTCATTATTGCTGTTCATGCTATCCACACAAGTCTGACTGGCAACCAGGTTCTGTACCTGCTGCAGTCCAACTTCTTCTGCAAAAAGCGGGTTTTTATTGGCTGAGTTATATCCATAACCTATAAATGCATCATCTCCCACACCTATAAAAGCAGCATTTTTCGCATATAATGCAGCGATACCTGCCTTTGCAGTTACGGAATCAACCTGGCTCATGCGCAGATATATCTTGAGCGAAAGCGTATTCGCAAATTTTATCCATTGGCCCATCCTGCCACCATATATCAGATCATCAGAAGCGGGAGCTAAAGGATCAGCGGTACTGATTAACTTAAGTGCCGAATCAATATTGGCAATAATCCCTCTGTATACCACCCTTTGAGAATCATACTTAGGATTGATAATGTTGCTGTCGGCATATTGCCCTTTCAGCGCCTGGGTATAAGGTACATCGCCCCAGCCATCTGTTATAAGCTGAAAAGTATATGCTTTCATCAGCAGGGAGATGGCCATATACTGCTTCAGCTTCTGGGAGTCAGCCAGTTTATACAGCTGGAAAAAGTTCTCAGCGGCAGCATATAAATTGGTCCACGGATATGAAAATGCATCTTGTGAGGTAGAATAGAGGTCCAGGCTGTGATACTGGCTCGCGCCCGGGTTCTGAGTCCAGTACTGGGCCCAGAATGAACCATCTATTTCCAGGTCAACACCTACAGAGGAGCCAACATATAATTGAGCAGCAGGCAGCAGGGTCTTTGCAGTTGCTGTCTGAGCTACATTAGGATTTGTATTTACATTCAGAAACTTCTTGCACGATGATATGCTCAATGCTGCCAACATTAAACAAATCAGACCGCTTTTTATATTTTTCTTCATACAGTTGTATTAAAACAAATTTAGAATGTCACTTTTAAATAAGCACCATAATTCCTCAGAGATGGTCTTGCACTGAAGTTAAAACCTTGTCCGTTGCTTGTTGCACCCACTGATGATGCTTCCGGATCATCATACTTATTGCTTTTTGCAGCCCATAGAACCAGGTTGTTACCAAACATACCTGCTTCCAGTGATCCGAATAATGTATTCTTATAGTATTTCTGAGGTATTTTATAACCCAGGGCTACTTCCTGCAGTTTGATATAGCTTGCATTTACCAGGTCCTGTCCTGCCAGGTTACCATTACTTGCTTCTGTGGTCCAGTAAGTATACGGCAGGAATTTAGTAGTGTTGGTTATATAGTTGTTGGTGGTACCTACCTGGTAAACCGAGTTGGCCCATACATAAGGGTTGCGGTTGTTGGTCGTTGTTTCCTGCGAACTTCCTACAAAATCCATAAGTGATTTATCCTGGCTATAGAACTGGCCACCTTGTTTTGTGGTAAACAATACATGCAGTTTCAGACCCTTATAGCTGAGATCTGTTCCCCATGATGCCTGAAATTTAGGAAGATAAGATCCTTCAAGAACTGGTTTTGCCGTTGGTACCGGCAAACCGGTCTGTTGATTTACAATAGCGTGCCCGTTATAATAAGAGATGTCGGAAGCATAGAAAGTACCATAAGGATGACCTACAGCGGCAACTATAGCCATGCCCTGGAAACCGCCTACCGTAATCTGCGATACGCCACCGTTCAGGCTTTCAACAACATTGACATTATGTGTATAGGTACCAAACAGGTCCCATTTCAAGCCCCACTTTGTAGATATTGGTGTACCTCTTATGGCCAGCTCTTCACCCGAATTGCTGATATCCCCTACATTAATATAACTGGATGTATAGCCGGTAGATGGCGGTACAGGCACCTGTGTAATCAGGTTGTGTGTAAGGTCGTTATAATAAGTAAAAGAGGTAGTAAGGCGGTCTTTGAGGAAGGAGAGGTCAAATCCAACCTCGTATTCACGTGTCAGTTCTGGCTTTAATGTATTCAATCCGAAACTGTTCTGAATCTGGTAGGCAGGCACTGCGTTAAAAGGAGGAACAACCGAACCAAAAGCTGTAGATATCGGGCTCTGGGTAAATCCTGAACTGTTATTTGCATAAGGTATTGCATCATTACTTACACCGGCAGTACCAATACGCACTTTACCATAATTCAGAACCTTGTCCTTAAAAGTAGTGCCGTTCAGCCTTTCTGTAAATACCCAGGCTGCATTTGCACCGGGATAAAAATAGGAATTCTGGCCGCTTATTAAGGTAGAAGACCATTCATTCCTTGCAGTAAGGTCGAGGTATAGTTCTCTCTGGTAATTAAATTTAATATCGGTATACCATGCATATGTCCGGTGGTCAAGAATCGGATTTGTTACGGAAACCGGCCCCTGGTTATTAGTGAAATTATAGAACGATGGGATTACCAGGCCATTTGTTACCGGACTGATTGTAGCATTCAGGTTTTCATCATGTATCATGGTCAGGTTATTACCTACCAGCGCTGTCATACCAAAATTTTCGCTCAGGGCATGGGTATAGGTTCCGATAAGATCTGAGTAAAACCTCATACCTGTATAATTTTGTTGAGCATATCCTCCCTGGTTAATATATCCGTAAGATGGATAATATATTGTCTGGTCTACCGACTGAGAATTGATCTGAGGGGTCTTGTAATAAGTAATGTCATCAGTAGCATCTACACCCACTCTTTCAAACACATTAAAATCACCGTTTTTATACCCGATTTTCATATCGCCAAGTATGCGGTCTGTACGGTTACGGTTATCATAATACGCTGCTACCCAGTAAGGGTTAGGACTGAAAGATCCGAAATAACCATAGCGGTGAATACCGGCAGTATCCACATAATCCATTGCATTGAAATGATTGCTCAGATCCTTCAACTGGCCTATCGGAATGTCGGTAGGAATCTGTAGTAATGCCTGCATTACGCCACCCTGGCCCTGACCAGCCTGTTCGGCCCTGCTGTAAGAATTGATGTAATTGACATTTATCTCAGAATAGAAATGATTGCTGAGCTGGGTGGAAGCATTGAAGCGCACACTATATTTATTATAGAATGTATTAGGCACCACACCACTGCTGTTAATAGAATTTATGGAGAGATAATAAGTGCTCAGTTCATTACCGCCCGATAAGGAAACAAAGTTATTGATGTCTTTGCCATGGTTATAAAACTGCTGCAGGTTGTTAGGCTCATAAGAATAAGGTTTTACTTCCTGTTTTTTATTAATAATCTGTCCCCAAGGCCTTACAACTCCGTCAAAAGGCAGGCCCCAGCTGAAATTATCACCACGGTCATCGGTAATGCCTGCATTTATCGCTCCTTGTCCGAACTGGGTCTGATAGGTAGGGAATTTCAGAACATCAGACATAGTATAGGATGTTTTGAAAGTAACATCCATTTTAGAATTTTTGCCCGAAACATTATGCTTCCCTTTCTTGGTTGTGATCATAATTGCTCCATTAGCTCCTACTGCCCCATACAGAGCTGCTGCTGCGGGGCCTTCCAGCACGGTAACTGATTCAATTTCATCCGGGTCAATATCATTTGCACCGTTCCCGAAATCAATCTGGCTAAGGCCTGAAGCATCAGAAGTACGGTCGTGGTTATTGGTGATAACACCATCCACTATTATCAAAGCGTTGTTATCCTTAAGAATTGATTTCTCACCCCTGAGTACTATACGTGTTGAGCCGCCCGGGCCGCCGGTTGAACTTGTGATATTTGCTCCTGCTACCTTACCCTGAAGATCAGATAAAGCACTGGTACTCTGGCCTGCTGTCAGTTCTTCCGAATTAAGAGTGGTAGCATTATAACCCAGTTCCCTTCTTTCTCTCTGCAGGCCCAGCGCTGTAACTACAGTTCCTTCCAGCTCTTTCGACTTGGTTTGCAGCTGCACATTAACTACCTGGTCTTTTTCCTTAGCCTCAACTGTCTGGTATCCAACTGCCTGAATAACAAATGTATTATTGCCATCCGGTACATCAAGCATAAAATCTCCGTTTACATCAGAAACCGTTCCTGTATGCGTACCTTTCAATGTAATACCTGCTCCCGGGTATCCCTGCCCCTTTTCATCAGTTATTTTACCCGTAACTGTATGAGTAGTAGAGGTTTGAGCAAAAGCCTGTATTCCTGCCGAAAGAAGTAATACAAAGAGTAAACAAAGTCTTTTCATATCGTTTTTCATTTAAAAAATGCTTGTATTGGCCACAAAACACCTGATACCCCTTCCACGCCTTAACAGGCATGGTTGGGCTAATTTGGGGTGAATTTATTACAACATTGTGAATAAACAAAGTTTTGCGTTAATTATTCTTAACAATAGACCTGATGGATAGATATATTCTGTCTCAATTATAAAATCAGCAATTTTAAAATTGGCGCTATCAGGATATTCGGTGACAATGTTAATTAGTTTACGGGCAGATAATATTAAAATTATTAGTAAGTTTTATTCAGGAATTGATTTTTGTTTATCAACCCGTATCTAAACCTAAATATTTGAAAAAAACTTAACCATTAAACTATAATTTCATTATGAGTATTATTAGCGTGGAAGGTGCTCCGCTTTTTGATGGTACCAAGGGTGAAGCCAACCAGAGTCTTTATTCAATTTGTTTGATGCTAACTGAATCATTTAGGGAAGCTTAACTAAACTTAATACTAAAAGAGGAAAATAAAATACCTTTTACCAGGCATCAAGTAAGTTAAAAGCACAATATTAATCTCTGAAGTCAAAAAACATTGAAATCTATAGAATATCTGAAAGCATAATTCAATTCGGAATAGCAGATTAGATTTACTACCTCATGCAACATAGCTTTCTCTTTTTTCAACCTGTCCATTTCTGCCGTGAATTTCCATAATTACATTCTGAGCCTTAGCCAGATTTCTTGCAATTGACACCGCTTCCCTTTTTGAGTCAGTTATAACAGTGAATTTTTTCAAACTACTGTTTTTAACCACCCACCCGGTACCTCCCAGCGGAAGTACATACTGAATTATCTCTTCAGCTACACCCTTTTTTTTAGGTGTCCGGATTGTCCGTGTTGCTTTTTTTTCCACAATTTAAAATTAAACAATTTCTTTAAGAATTATTTTAGCAGAATCCAAAAAATCTTTGGCTTTATTATCCGTTACTCTTTTCCTTTTATATCGGATTTCTTGAGTCCACATCTCAATTGCACACCATTCTTTATAATAGGTCTCAAAAATCACAGATTGCTCTCCGGAAAAAATCAGCAGAGTGTTTAAATCATGGTTTTTGATTTGCCTAAGTTGGGTTATTCAATTCCGGTATTCTTGGTAAATCTGGCAATTTGATTAAAATATGAATTAAAATCAGCGACCGTTTCGGGAAAACCATTCTTAAACCCCAGTACTTGACCAGCTTTTCTTTTAAAACTCAATTCTATTACATAACCCATTAAATAAATTGCTCCAGAATTTCTCGTATTCTTAAGCAGAACTTCAGCATCCTTCTGTCTCTCAGTAGCCAGGTATTTAAGTGTGCTTAACGGAACCATGTCAAAAGATACAAATGCCCTTGATTTTTGGCTTAACAAATTTAAACATTTAGTCAAATAATGCAAACTTAGAAACACTATTTTACCTACCTCAGATTCGCCACAATCTTCCCCTTAGGATACTTCACCGTAAACCCAAACTCCAGATTCTTTACTTCATTGGGCGCTACGACAAGGTTCCATTTCATAAAGCCGGTATTGTGTTCTGTTTCGGCGCCGCCATCATCCTTATTTTCCAGCACAATGTTATTATCATTGCTCACAGGCAGCTGATCCTGAATAGTCAGGTTGATGCTTTCCTTGCGGTTATTGCGCACCATTATGGTGTATGCAAATGTTTCCCTCACATTGCTGCCTATAGCTTTCACACTGCGCAGTTTAGTATCCCGCTCTCTTTTCACGACAATTTTCTTATCCCGGCCCAGCGATATGTTCAGCGTATCTTTTACCCTGTGCGGATCCAGGGTTCCCTGGCCCACATAGGTACCCTCATAAAAAATATTGGTCGGGCCGGTCATCAGGTTCAGGTCTTCCCAGTTGGTTACCTGCGCCTGCAGAAATGCGTCTTTATCCAGTTTGGGCGCTGCGTAATACCGATAGGTAGCCGGCAGTTCATACTTTTTCACTGCCACAAGGTGCTCCTTGCCATCGCAGGGAATGGTATAGGGCAGGTCTATATCGAAGGTGGTATTCACCCCCGCATTATCCACAGTTACATAATGCTCTATTGATGTATTATCCTGCGATTGAATACCCGAGGTACCCTGCACCCGCACTCCATCTACAATATACAAAGTACCAGAAGTTCTGCCGCCTGCAATATTCGCATCATTGCCCCGCTGTGATTGATAAACACCCGCAGTAGTGGATACAAGGTCTGTTACCTGTGTGGTGGGCATTGTAGCAATTTCCGCCCTTTCCAGTGTATGACCCTGATTCTGGTAACTGTTCACCACAGGCGGCCTGTAAAAAGCCAGGTATACAGGGTTCAGTACAGGCGCAGTTACCCCTTCATTAGGGTTACCGGTACTCAGGCTCAGGCGCACATTGTCCCAGTTCACACCGCAGTTCTGGTGAATGTTGGCTTTATAAGCCAGCTTTATGGGCATGTTTACGGCATCAGCCATAATATCATAAGTCGGCGACCAGCCTGCATCGGACACCACATAGTCAATGGTGATGAGTGAGGCCGAAGCATCTTTTGTATAAAACTTTACCAGTATCTGCCCGCCGGGCTGTATGCCCTTTCTCTGTTCCTCATTAAGTTGCTGGTTCAGTTTGCTTATCCGCTCGTCAGTGCTGTTCAATATCTCTTCAAGGCGGCTTTTCCGGTTCAGGTAGCCCTCATAACGGGTACTGTACAGGTCCAGCAGTTTAGTCAGTTCAGCTACCGATAGTCCATTGGTTTCACCACTTACCTTTTTGTTACTTGCCAGTAGCGAAATCTGCTCATTGACTACAATCAGCTGATCATTGACGGGTTTCTTTGCCTGAGCAAGAAATCCGATGCTGTCTTTTATCTCCTTCACCTGTGCGGTAGTCGTTTCATTGCCCAGGTAATTATTCTGAAACGTAGCAGATTCTACCACTACCCCACCCGATGCACCCACTGTAATACTTTGTGTATTGATATCTCCAGCTACATTTGTAAACAGTATTTCGTTCTCTCCCGGGGCCAGGCTCACCTTGGCTCTGCTGGTCAGTTCGGCTCCATTCAGGAAAACAACCGCCTCTTCAATTTTCAGTTTCTGCTGTGGCTGTGCGGTTGCGCCATCAGCAATTAACAGATTAATTAAAGTTCCGATAGAAATGATTGTGCGTCTCATATACTTTGTAAGGTTGGTATACAAGAACAGACGTAAAATCCACAGCAGAACTTGGGTAATTTTTTATGATTAATACCGCTTACTACAATCGCATGACTATTACAAAAGTCAACTATATAAGTGATAAAGAAACTATTGAATTTTATAAACGAGACACATGGAGAAAAATGAAGTTTCGTCAATTTAGTTATGGTAAGAAAAGCATAGATACATTTTTGAATAAAATAAAAGAAACATTTGGAGAAAATATCCTAATCGGTTATGGTAATTGGAGTAGGTCAACACAAATGAAACATTTTATTCCTACGATGAATAAAGGATTAAGAAAATTAATTCATAAAAAATATGACACAATTACGATTAATGAATGTAATACAAGTAAAAAATGCTGTGATTGTAATAAAGATTTAGAATATTACAAGGATAAGGAAGGTAAAAAAGTGTTTCGTCTGTTAATCTGTTCTAACTGCGTGAGTTGCGAAAACAAAAAAATCGTATTTAGAACAAGAGACGCTAATTCTTCCATAAACATAATGAAACTAACACAAACTTGGATTGAGAAACAAGACCGACCATTATGTTTTCAAATTTCGTCTTTCACATCTTCA
>Ga0214164_1001191_pt1 | contig 15268 bp, 16 predicted proteins | sample TroBogepilimnion_13_FD_153003 | JGI IMG/M metagenome (GOLD analysis project Ga0214164, IMG submission 153003) | Freshwater microbial communities from Trout Bog Lake, WI - Practice 03JUN2009 epilimnion v4 | ecosystem: Environmental > Aquatic > Freshwater > Lake > Epilimnion/Euphotic zone ...
TTGTAGCTCAGCTGGATAGAGCAACGGTTTTCTAAACCGTGGGTCGCGTGTTCAAGTCACGCCGGAGGCACCATTTTATGACATCTAAATACATTTCATTACTAAAAGCCGTAAGTTGGCGTATATTTGGTAGTATATCTACTTTTATAATAAGTTTAATGCTTACCAAAAATGTTACTTTATCTTTTAGTATATCTATATTAGAGTTTATAGGTAAAATAATACTATATTACGTACACGAGCGTATATGGCTGAGAGTAACTAAAGATTGATAGTATAAATTTTAGATTAAATACAATTATGTCACTAAGAGAATTAACTCAGAGTAAACATGAAGAAATAGAGCAGATGCCATTTACGCAGTATATGCTAAGCGGTAAAATCTCTAACGAAGATTATGCTAAGTTTCTTTATCAAATGGTACATCTTTATCAAGCAATGGAAGAGGTAGCATCAAATTTAAACGTATTGGATGATATGCCAGATCTTCCTAGATACTACCATATAAAGCATGACTATGAGGAGCTTGTAGGGGAAAATATTAAACACCCATTACTACCAGCTACAAAAGAATATTGTGATTACTTAAGAGAAATAAAAGATCCCAAGAAGATATTAGGTCATATGTATGTTCGTTATATGGGTGATATGGCGGGCGGACAAATGATTAAAAAGTTAGTACCAGGCTCTGGTTCTTTTTATGACTTTAAAAACTTAAGAGAATTAGTAATGAAGTTCCGTAGTAAATTATCTGATGAATTATTAGATGACGCTATTATGGCTTTCAATTTTAATATAGCCATTAATAGGCAATTAGAAGAGACTAGAATCTTTTCATGAACCTAATTACAGATAAGTTACAACCACTTGGCAATGAAATAATTGCCAAGTTATTAAAATATGGTACTCCTATATCAATGGAAGACTATAACAATGAGTGGTGGACTAATAAAACTTTTAGTTCATGGAGTTTTAGAAAAGCTTCTATTCAAATTTTAAATAGGGGTTCTGTTTACGTATTACACTTATCTATATTTCCCCACGTAGATGATACAGCACCTATATTTGGTTTTGATATAGTTGCTACACCTAATAAGTTTACAGCTGCATTTTGTGACTTCTCTATTACTACTAATCCAACACATCCTTTAATAAATTGGTTTAAAGATAGAGTTAAAGATGTTACTTGGAAGAGAGAAAGAGAGTTACCTGATTGGGGCAAACAAATCTTTTCAGATAATATGATTGCAGCCACTGCAGTTAATACTGAGGAAGAAGTTAACAAAGTAATAGATATTGGTTTACAGAGTTTAGATCAGTACCTTATTGGTGTTGGTAATAATACAGATGACTTCAATATTGACTCAGTGAAAGCAGCACAAAACAAGTACTGCTATTATCAAAAGCAGAATATCTTCCCAGTTAAGATGCTTGTAAGTTATGGTATTGCAGAAGACAAAGCTAAAGCTTACTTTAATGAATACCTTTACCGAGAGTTGAAGTAACACGGAACTGTATTATAATAGAGTATGGGAATGTATGATACAGTTATAGTTGAAGAGGATTTACCTATTACGGACGATATGAAACGTCTTAATATAGATACCCGTCTTAACTTAAAAAGACTTACATGCAAAGATAAAAAATTAGATGAGTTTTGCAGACATTTTCAAACTAAAGATTTCAATCGTTGTTTAGTTACATATTACCTTCGTGATAAAAAGCTTTATGCTGAAAACTATAAAACAGAAACAAAAGAAGAACCATATTTAGAAGAAATTCCTTTTCATGGTACTTTTAACTTCTATACTGGTATCAATGATATAATGGATAGGTGGGATATGTGGATTGAATATAAAGCAATTTTTAATCACGGTGTTTTGGAGAGGTTAGAGCTTGTTGAATTTAGACAAGAAAGCAATGAAGAAAGACGTAATAAAGAAATAAAGTGGAAATTATTACAAGACTATGAACGTAATCTTTGGCGTAACAAATACTTTTTCCATAGAAAATGGTGGCGTAAATTTCAATTTAATATTTGGTATAAAGGTTGGTGTAAGTTAGCTGACGTTTGTTACAAAATTGCAGGGATTTTACCTTAGGAACTAATATATAATATAACATGGCACAAAAGAAAGAAAGAACTCCAGAAGAGAGAAGGGCTGAATACTTAAAACGTATCAAATCTCCTGGTTATGTAAAAACAATTAAACGTAATATGCAAATGTTTAATACTTACAATATGAAAGTTCATAAAGGTAAGTTGAAGAAGAATTACATTAGAGAAGCTGCAAGTTATTTTGCAGATGATATTAGAAACCCAATCACAAGACTTTACCAAGTTGTAGAGGTTTCAAATGACAGAGCACAACGTAGTTAAAATTCGTAAAATAATTTATAACGATAAAGGGTTTCAGTACGGTATATTAATGCCTGAATTCCCCGGTACTATTGATCAAGCGTTTGATGCTTACTCAAAGGTGTGGATGGGTGAGTATACAGATAAAACTGGTAACATGATTGAATCTATAAGTGAAAAAGATGTCAATATGATGGAAGAGTTTACTGTAAAAGACGATGATTACTTTTATATTGGGTTACCTAATACGTACGCATATGAAGGTGTTACGGAAGAGTATGAAGGGTATGGTTGTGAGTTAGATAGATATGGGTTTGAAAAGATGGTAGATATGTTTGGTAAAAGCATTCCTTACTTTGATACCTTTAATAAATAATAACGTGCGTAAACTATTCATTAAGGTAAAGGATTTCTTGTTTTATATATTATCCTTTAACGATTATATTATACAGCAAGGTTATGTACCACCTGAAGAATTTAATAAAAAAGTTAAGTAGATTTTATTATAGTATTGACTAATATATTAGGTGCATACAATTTTTGTTCAGATAGCGGCTTATAGAGATCCTGAATTAGTTCCAACCGTTTTGGATTGCATTGCAAAAGCAAAGTATCCAGACAGTTTACATATTTGTATAGGTTGGCAACACTCACCTGATGAGAATATAGATGAAATTAAAAACTTACCACAAGTAAAAATAATTGACGTCTTACATACTCAGACTAAAGGTGCTTGTTGGATTAGAAGCAAGATACAACAGCGTTACGACGATGAAACCTACACTTTACAGTTAGATTCACACCATAGATTTAAACAAGATTGGGATCAAACCTTAATTGATATGTACGAAGGTTTAAAAACATCTGGTGTTGCTAAACCTATTTTATCATCTTACTTACCAAGTTATCAACCTAAATTAGAACCAGAAGGTAGATTAGAAGAATGCTGGCAAGTAAATTACGACAGATTTTTACCTGAAGGTGTTATCTTTTTTAGACCTTCAACATTACGTAATTGGCAAACATTAACATCTCCAGCACCAGCAAGAGGCTTTAGTGCTCATTTTATCTTTACGCAAGGTAGATGGTGTTTAGACGTGCCGTACGATCCTGATTTATATTTTCACGGTGAAGAAATATCACTAGCTATTAGATCATGGACAAGAGGTTATGATTTGTTTAACCCCCATAAAGTTGTCATTTGGCATCAATATACAAGAGAGGGTGCAAAGAAGCATTGGGATGATCATAACAACTGGCCTAATTTAAATTCTCTATCTTATAAGAGAGTAAAAATATTATTAGGTGTAGATGGTGAAGACCCAGAACAAATTAACTTTGGTGCTTATGGATTAGGTACAAAGAGATCATTACGTGAGTTTGAATTGTTTGCAGGCGTAGAGTTTAAATCAAGACGTTTCCATCAACATAGTATAAATGAAGAAACACCTCCAGTGCCAGTTAAGTCAGAAGAAGAGTTTGAAGCTGGGTTATGCAATTGGACTAAACATTGTATTGATATCTATAAACCAGACTTAACAGAAAATGATTATGATTTCTGGTGCTGCGTATTTAAAGATGCAGATGGTAAAGATATCTATAGAAGAGATTTAGACCCACAAGAAATTGACTCTTTAATGAAGCAAGATCCAAATGATAAGTTTATCCATATTTGGAGAGAGTTCCATACAACAGTAAGACCTATGAAATGGACCGTATGGCCACATAGTAAGTCAAAGGGTTGGGAATGTAAAATTTTAGAAAACACTATACCTTACGCATGAAAAAATTAATTCAAAAAGTATTAAACTTAAGCAAAAAAGAAACTATATTTGTTCACTTACCTGCTTACAGAGAACCAGAGTTAGTACCAACTATAAAAGATTGTTTAGCTCAAGCTAAAGATCCTAGTAGAATTGTATTCGGTATCTGCAGACAGTTTAAACCTGAAGATGGTTTTGACAATGTAGATGAATACAGAAACAATAAAAACTTTAAAATTATTGATATACCGCATGAACAAGCTAAAGGCTTACCATACGCAAGAGCACTTATCAATGAGCTCATTACAGATGAGACTTATATTCTGCAGTTGGATTCCCATCATAGATTCACTAAAGATTGGGATGAAACCCTTATAGGTATGCACAAAGGTTTAGAGGACAAGGGTTTCAAACCAATTTTAACAGGTTATTTACCTTACTACAGTCCGTTTAATGATCCAGCAGGTAGATGTCTTGAACCATGGCAACAACAGTTTGCTTGTTTTTACCCACACGGTACTATCTTTATTCGTCCAGGTCTATTACCTGATTGGCAGAATAGAACAGAACCAATTCGTTCTAGATTTATATCAGGGCATTTTGCTTTTGCTAGAGCTGAATGGGGTAAAGAGATTAAACATGACCCACAAATTTATTTTAGCGGTGAAGAACTTAACTTAACAGTTAGATCTTTTACACATGGTTATGATCTATTCCACCCTCATAAGATTGTCATCTGGCATGCTACAATGAGAGAAGAAAGAGCTGGTAAATTAGTATGGGATGATCAGCATAAGAGAGGTGATGATTGGTACAAGTATCAACAACATGCTTGGAAACGTATCCGTAACTTATTGCGCACACAAAAAGATGATGATGTTGATTTAACGGGTTATGATTTAGGTACTGTAAGAGCTTTAAATGATTATGAAAAGTATGCAGGTGTTAACTTTAAACGTAAAGCTGTGCAAATGTATACAATTAACAACGGCTTACCACCTAACCCCCCTGTTGATGATTGGGATAAGTCATTTGCTGAATCATTCTATTGTTTGGTTAACTTTGACAAGACTAACTTTAAATTAAATGACTACGATTTCTGGGTTGTAGCATTTGATGATGAAAATGGTAATGCAGTACAAAGAGAAGATTTAAATGAGGCTCAAGTAAAAGAAATTATGGAGCGTAAAGATCAATGGACTAACTTTGAAAGGTTCTTCTTAACAGATAAGAAACCGCATAAGTGGGTTATTTGGGCTCATAGTAAATCAAAAGGCTGGGCTGAACGTATAGAACATGTCCTTAATAAATAAAAATTTATGTTACAATTATTAAAACCATATGATATTAAACAAGAAAAAGTACGCCTAGGACCTAAAACACCTGGGCGTGATAACCACGGAGATGGTGGATACATTGCTCCAGCTAATATATTAGAGAAGAGTGTAGCTTTATTCACTTACGGTGTTGCTGGTGATATTAGATATGAAACAGAGTACGCTGGTAAATACGGTAAACCTGCTTATCTTTACGACCATACAGTTAATCACCCAGTTAACCCAGCACCTAATCTTACATTTAAAGCAGAAGGTTTAGGTATTAATGTTGTTAATTGTAAAGACTTTTTAGCTCATTATGCAGAGAATAAGATTGTTGGTGATGTGTTATTAAAGGTTGATATTGAAGGAGCTGAATATGATTACTTCAATGCAGCTAACATGAAAGAAATAGCTCACGTTACAACAGGTGTTATATTAGAAATTCATGAACTATATAGACCTGAGATTCGTGAGAAGTTTATTTCAATGATGAATAAGTTTAAACCTTACTTTGTTGTTAACCACGTACATGCTAACAATTGGGGTGGTAAGTTTGATTTTATTGAAAGAGTTCATGATTCAAAGTTTACAGGTTACGTTGTACCTAACGTAATTGAGATCACATTTGTAAATAAAAGATATGTAGATGTAATGATTCCAGATAATGGTAAGTTCCCAGTACCTGGATTAGATCTACCTAACAATGCAAATACAGATGATTTGAATCTAGATTTTCTAAATGATTTCTAAGCCAAATAATAAAGTACCAAACGTACATTTTGTAATTCATTCTAACGAAAAGACAACTCCTATTGTGGGGTTGTCTTTATCTTATTTTGACAAGTATGTAGGTTTAGATAATATTAACATATCAGTTGTAAGTAATAAGTTTTTAACTGACAACTTACCTTATAAAGATAAGGTTAATTATATTAGCGGTAATGTAGACTTTAATGATGGTGGGTATCATTTTGGTCCAACAATGACTAATGCATATAATACTATAACAGAAGATTATGTATTTTTCTTTTGTGAAGATTATATGTTAACTGCTAATATTGATTTTGATACTTTAAACAAATTAGTCAAGTTAATGGATGGGGATAAGGTAGATAACTTCTCTTTTGCATCTAATCAGCCAATACCTAATAACTTTCCAAAGTATGAAAAGAGTGTAGATTATGGCTTCCAAGATGATGAGCTATATTATATTAGAAATGGCTTTTTATATGAGTATAGTGTACAGCCCTGTTTATGGAGAAGAACATCTATGTTAGAGTTATTAAAATATAACCCTAACCTAGGTTTGCATCATTTAGATACTTCTCATATCAAAGGTAAAACTGGTAAGTATAGAGAGATAGATATCTCTAAAGGTTACCAAGAGTATATAGGATGGACAGAAGAAGATAAATACAATTTTAAAACATTGTGCAGCAAGTATATGATATTTGATTACTTTCCACAGGCCAATCAGCAGTTCATTATTGCTTATATAGAGTTAATAAGATGGGGTAAGATAACATTGCCTGGCACACCTGGCCCAGTATTATCAGAGGACAATTGGGTTCAGCAAAAGATATTTCAAATAGTTGATGAAAACAACTTGAGAAACAACCCTGACTTTAATAGATATTTTTACACCAAATGAGTATATACATTTCCCTAACAACAGTACCAGAAAGATTAATAATCTGGGACGTTCTTAAACGTAATTTAGACTCTTTATTAAATCAAAAGTTTGATAGAGATTATAAAGTAATATTAAACTTACCTTTAATATATAAAGCTAAGAACGTGCCTTATGTTATACCAGATGGTTTAACACAATATGCTGCAGCTAATCCAAAGCTAATTATTAATAGGATTGAAACTGATAGAGGTCCTGTAGAAAAATTGGTAGGTGCTTTTAATATAGTAACTGATCCAGAAGATATTATTGTGGTTGTAGATGATGATCAAGAGTACTATGATACAATGCTACAATACATCTTTAGTAAGATGGATAAGTACCCTTATAGTGCTATTGGTTTTAGAGGTGATGGTATTATTGAAAAGAGAGAATTTATTCAAAACGGTGTAAGAAAGTATGTAATGTTAGGTTCGCATGCTTTCTTTCCACTTAAGCATGATGTACATGCAGTAGTACCAGGCCACTGGCATTCAGTTACATACAAACGTAAATTCTTTACTGATGACTTTTTTACGGACAAGTATATGGGTGTTGCTAAAGCAGATGATCATATATTAAGTCATTATTTGTGGGACAAACAAATTAACTTTGTAATGTTATCATGGGATGGTGAAACAGATTTTGTGCCAGTTAACTATCAGGTAAATGGGCATGGTAAACCATCTCACTCATTCCCAATCAAAGATCAATTACCTTATGATCAAAAGACTGGTATGTATGTGTTTAGACAAGAGACAGGTGATCATATAGGTTATTTGAGAGAAGACTTTGCTAAGACTTGGCAATTTGATTGTGATCATTGGTATTATGATCCACCATTTACAGCAGCAGATGAAATTATACCTGCGGCTCCTTTTGTACCACCACCACCAGCTCCTGTAAATGATGCAGATGTTGGCCCTGGTGATGCTATACCAAATAAAATAGATGCTGATAACTTTATATACCCATCTATTGCTCCTATTATCACCTTAACAACTATACCTTCTAGGTTAAAAGCAGATTACGATCAAGGTATAAAGAGTTGTATACGATCTTTAGTATCTCAAGAATATCCCGGTGAAACTGGTTACAGAATACATTTCAATATACCTTTAGTTTGTAATAAAACTGGTGAAGAGTATATTATACCTCAATGGTTAAAGGATATGACAGCTAATAATCCTAACTTTAAGATATTTAGACCTGATGATAAAGGACCTTTAACTAAGATATACTCTACATTAGATAGAGTAACAGATCCAGAAGCTATTATAGTTGTATGTGATGATGATTTAGTTTATCATCCAGAAATGTTAAAAGAGCAAGTAATGAATCAATCTAGGTTTGACAACTCTGTGGTAGGTTATGATGGTTTAAGTTGCTGGATACCTTTATATCATGATGTGAGAGATCATTATGTTACTGCTATTAGAAAGAATAGAAAGGTAAAAGTCATTCAACATTATAAGACAGTTTCCTATAAACGTAAATTCATTAAAGACGATTTTAAAGCGTTTATGGATAAGTACTATACTTGGTGTGATGATAGTGCAATGTCAGCTTATCTTGGATTAAACAACATTAAAAGAGTTTGCACTTATAATGAAAAGTATACACCAGATTATAAGTCTTTAACCGAATGGCAAGCTGGTAATGCAGCTATTACATTCCCAGTAATTAGTCACACCTCACATGAAGGTGAAGAAGGTTGTTCATTGTTTAGAAAAGATCAAGTGCCTGCGTTTAATGAAGTATTGCATACACCTGATATGTTAGAAAAGTATATACAATAACATGGTAATAGATTGCTCATTTGAATGGAATGAAGAGAGCTTCGGTCCAGGAGCTACTTACGCTATGTTCTTTAATAAGATTAAAGAATTAAGACCAGATATAGAGTTTAGATATTCTGACTCTAGAGAGTTAAGAGCTCAAGAAGATGGTAAAACTTATTTTGGACATTGCTGTAGGTATGGTCCATTTTACCTAATGATTCGTAATGTTGAAAACAACAAATACATTTTAGTATCGTATTGGGATGCTATAAAAGATATATTTGAGTTTAAACAAAGCGGGTTTGATTTGGGTTTAATGGCTGAAATTATAACAAGTAGTGGTATTATTCAAAATGATATAGAGTATATAGAAATTCCTTATTTAAAATATACACCATTTGGTTACACTCCTTTATCACCAGAAAATGAAAAAGCAATAGAAATTTTATATGCAAAGAATGCAGATAAAACTATTCCTGATAAGCCAATATTTAGAAACTTTCCTAATGATCCTTTCAGACAGTATCTACATACCGATGATAGATTTGATTGTATAGATAGGAGAGAGTTTAACATTAATAAAGAAGAGTATATGGCAGAGCTTAATCTGCATAAGATAAATTTAAGTGTTAATGGTCATGGAGAGGTGTGCAATAGAGATATGGAGATAATGGGGTTAGGTAATGTGTTATTAAGAACTAAATTTGTAGCACAGTTTCATGAACCATTAATACCTGATGTACATTATGTGGCTGTAGATTTTGATGATTATAAAGATTATAAAACTACTGCTGATAAGTTAATAGCTAAGTATAATGAAATTAAAGATAATAAAGACTTTTTAGATTATGTTGGTAAAAATGCCAGAGAGTGGTACCTAAGAAATGGTTGCACTAAAGGCAATGCAGAGTTATTAACAAAAATAGTAAATTTTAATAAGTTGAAATAACACCAACGTTTAGTATATACCTTTATGCCCGATATTAATAGCCTTATTGAGAAGTATGGTAAGACTGCAATTGAACAAGCACTTGGTAAATTCTCTCATGATGACCTAGTTGCATTACAACGTAAAAAGCCAGTTGTAACAAATAAAGATCTCACTGTAGTCACCGGTCTTTGGAATTTAAGTAAACCAGGACGTAGTATTGAACATTACCTGGAATGCTTTGAAAAGATATTAGAGATGGAACATTTTATGTTCATCTACATTCCAAAAGAGTTTGAAAATTTTGTATGGGAGAGAAGAAGCCCAGACAATACGTTAGTTAAGATAACGGAGTTGTCAGATATTAAGAGCAATTATTACGCTCCGTTTTGGGATCAGACACAGAAGCTTAGAAACGATCCTGATTGGGTAAACCAAACAGGTGAAGGTGGTTGGTTAAAATCAGCTCCTCAAACAGTATTAGAATATTACAATCCAATTGTACAATCTAAGATGTTTATGGTGCATGATGCAAAGGTAGTCAATGCATTTAATACAGATTACTTCGTTTGGTTAGACGCTGGTATATCAAATACAGTGTATGAGAAGTACTTTGTAGAAAATAAAGCTTTAGATAAGATAACTCCATATTTAAAAACGTTCTTGTTTTTAAGTTATGCTTATGAAACTCAGACAGAAATTCACGGGTTTAAAAAGAAAGCTATTGACGAATTTGCAAGGAATGATGTGAAGTATGTTTGTAGAGGTGGTCTTTTTGGAGGGCATAAAGATTTTCTATCTCAGGCAAACGGCACATATTATTCATTGCTACAAGATACTCTCAACCGTGGCTTTATGGGCACGGAAGAGAGTATCTTCAGCATCATGGCACATTTAGAACCTCATATCTATAGACGTTATGAGTTAGATGCAAATGGATTAATTGTAAAGTTCATTCAAGCTCTATTAGATGATAAAGTAACTTTAGTTGATGTAACAAGAGGTAAGCACGTTCTACCAAAAGGTTCATGGAATGAATCAACAGACAAGACTAACTTGTATATGTTGACGTTTAACTTCCCTCAACAAATTGAGCATACAATACAAACTTGGATTGCAAACTCTCCAGATTGGTTATCTAAACCAAGAAAGTATTTGATTGATAACTCTACAGATGAACAAGCTAGAGAAGGTAATAAGGCATTAGCTGAAAAGTATGGCTTTGAACATATCATTACTGGTAAGAATGGTGGTATATGTGGTGGAAGACAATTAGCTGCAGAGCACTTTGATGCTAGTGATGCTGATTATATGTTCTTTTTTGAAGACGATATGGGCTTTTATGGTCCAGACGATGAAAAAGAAAACCCATATTGCCGTAATGGTTTTAGAAAGTATGTTCCAGACTTGTATAGTAAGGTGCATAGAATTATGGCAAGAGAAGAATTTGACTTCTTAAAGCTATCTTACACTGAAGTGTATATGGATAACAATATACAAGTATCCTGGTATAATGTACCTCAAATTATTAGATCATCTGTATGGCCTGATTATGATCAATTGCCAGTATCTGGTTTAGATCCTCACGCACCAAGAACTAGATTTGATAGAATTGAAGTTCAAAACGAATTAAGTTATACTACCGGAGATATCTATTACGCTAACTGGCCAATGATAGTTAGTAAGAAAGGTAATAAGAAGATGTTCATTGATACTAAATGGGCTCACCCATTTGAACAAACTTGGATGTCTCATATGTTTCAAGAGACAATGAAAAAGAATTTAAACCCAGCTTGCTTATTAGCTGCGCCAGTAAAACATAATAGAATTGTATATTATAAGCCGGAAGAAAGAAGAGAAAACTAATTATTATATGCCTAAAACATCTACTGCTAAATTTCAAAGCTTACATGACAACTATGTCGATTGTTTAGAGTATCTAGCCACATATGGTGTAGATAGTTTAAATGAAAGAGAGCAAACAGCTGCGCGTAAATTAGCTCTTCTTGCTGAAGAGTATATAAATGTAGTGGCTAGTGATGATCCTAATTACGATAGGGAAGAAGAAGACGATTACGAATAGGAACTATGATATAATTGTCTCATGAAAAGAGCAGTTTATCGTTCACCAACATTACAAAACCCAGATAAGTGGCATCAATGGAGTGATACTGTATGGGAGTGTTATATGCGATATAAACCTATGAAGACGTCTGGTGGTTGTACCTTTTCTATTAGAAAGCATGATGAAACACATGGTAAGTTTGTTCCTACTTGCAATGGGGTGTTTGACTTCTTTATAGGTGATGAACCAATACCTGCTGATAGAATTAATAAGTTTGATACGTTTGAAGAAGCTGCTAACTATTGCAAGCGTTATATAGATTGGATGAATAACGTTTGGTTTAAAAAATCTATTGAGTTAGATCGTAAACGTTTACATACATTAAGACCAGACGTTTACCCTGCATAATTATTTGCTTGTAGCTCTATAAACGCCATCCCAATCAGCAGGTAAGTTAGATTGTTTTAGCTCTTGTATTCTTTCCTGCATCATTTCGTAATACTTTTTAAGCTCTGGATTATATTTCTTTAATGAATCTGATAATGCAATAGCTTCTACCCACTTTTGTTCTCTATAAGTTATTAAGAAGGCTTCATGCATTCTAAACACCTCTACAGGATTTTCTGGTATATGTTTTTCAAGGACGGTATATATCTTTACACCTTCCTTTTTACCTTTAACTGCAATACAATCTAATTCTAAGGCAGTGTATGATCCTTTTATCTTTTCTCTAGTTATAGGTCCTATAATAATTCTAACACCATAAGGTTTAGATTGACCTTCTAATCTTGACGCCAAATTAACTCCGTCGCCCAAGCAAGTGTAATCAAAACGCTGGCTACTGCCCATATTGCCAACAACAACGGAAGCAGTATTAATTCCAATACCCATACCAAAAGCAGGTATCCCTTCTTTTGAAATTTCTTTATTAAATTCATCTAAACTATTTAACATTTGTAATGCGGTTTTCACGGCATTACGTGCATGATCTTCATCATCTAGGGGTGCATTCCAAAAAGCCATTTGGGCGTCTCCAATATATTTGTCTAACGTACCATCATTAGCTAATATAGACTTTGTCATAGCTGTCATATAACGGTTCATTATCATTGTTAACCCTTGCACATCTTTACCATAATGCTCTGATATAGAAGTAAACCCTCTTACATCAGTAAACATAATAGATAACTCTCTTTCATCACCCCCTAGCTTTAATATAGATGGGTTCTTTTGTAATCTATTAACTAAAGCAGGTGATAGGTAAGTACCAAATTGTTTCTTTATTTGTTGCTTTAATTTAAACTCCATTACGAATCTAAAGAATAAAGCTCCTACCCAAGGTAATAGTGCTGCTAAAGTAGGCCAAGTATAATCTAATAGATAGCCATTATTAACAAATAAGCGTGATCCAATAAAATAAGGTACACATAAAGCTGAGATAATTAATACACCATTTATCGTGTAAAGAAAGTAGCAAGCAGCAACAACAAGAATAATAGCAAGTATAATACCACCTGTAAGTTCATATATATCAAATGTTGAAGGTCTTTGTAATCTGCTATTATCAATTAGCATTTGCAACGCTTGAGCAGATATCTCATAACCTTGCGATATACCAACTGGAGTAGCTACAGTATTATTTAAACCTTCTGCAGTAAGAGATATTATAACTATTTTATCTTTTACTTTTTTCCAATCTGCATCTGCAAATGATATAGAGTTAAACTTGTATTTAAAGTTAAGCCATACCCTGGCATTTGCATCAGTTACGATAGGAGGTGTGCCTTTAACTCTAATAGCTTGTATACCACCCTCGTTTACCTTAGCTTGATAAGACTCTTCACCACCGAATAGCCTTAGAGCTTCTAACGGTATAGTAGGGTAAACTTCTCCTTTAACCTTTATCACTAGAGGCAATCTACGAACAACTCCGTCAAGTTCTGGTGCAGTTAAAAGCATACCTACGCCAGCAGATGATTGTCCTATCTCTTTTGTAGGTCCTATAGCAGCAGGGTATGTATAAAGCCAATCTCCTAAACCATCTCCTATAGTTGCTAAGCCTCTTGGTACTGGATTACCTTTACCTTTCTGTGATGCAGACTGTGCTGTTATTACTGGATACTTTTGCAAAGTCATATTAAATATAGTATCACCGCCTAACCTATCTTTTTCTGAAAATAGAATAGGCATAACAACTAATTGAGCTCCATTATTAAATGCTTTTTCCAAACCTTCGCTTAATACTGCTCTGGACATCGGCCACTGGCCAAACTTGTCTAACGTCGCCTCGTCTATTTCTACTACAACAATATTATTACTTTCTACTTTCTTTTGTTGTCTTTGATAGTAATCTAGCCCTTTTAAGCGTGCCGTTTCTATAAAATAAGGATCAACTATTCTTAATATAACTAAACCAATTAATATAGAAATGCCAACCGCTAGTATTTTAAATGTGTGTTTGTTCACCGTTGAGTAATATTTATTGTGACGCCCGTTCCTGTCCCATTTTTAGCAGTAGCAGTACCTCCAGCGTATGTGTAATTGACAGTTACATTCTCTCCATTTGGTACAATAATCTTAATCGTATTAGATTTGAAAGTGGTTTGTAATTTGTTTTTAGATGCATCAGCTTGATCTTGCACAAACACAAACGATGAAGCATCTAACTTTTCTATTGCTTTAGTCATAGCATATAACTGAGCAGTCTTTTGTAACTCTTCTTGCTCCATTGCATATGCAGCAGCTCTTGCTTTATCTAAAGACGATTCTTCTTTCTTAGGGTTAGATAGTATAAGATTGTTATCTACATCATTACCATCTAGTTTAAAGATAACAGGTGTAGAAGGTTTTAAATTAAATGCTGTAGCTACCGTACCTTCAAACGCTTTATCTAATGTAACTGTACCAGCCATTGTAGTCACATCTATCTTACCTACAACATATTTGTTGCCTATTTTCGTTGGTAATAATATTATAAGACTCTTCCCAGTCTCATCTACTGTCATGGAGAAGTCTGTACCTCTAACTGCAATGCTAGCAGTGGGTGTTGTTACATTTACATTATTATGATTGTTACGAGCTATCTTACCGCTTAGATATCTTACAGTACCTAAAGGAGCTTTTAATCCTATCTTACCTGAACTGCTTTTAGGATCAAATACAAATTCGTCCAAAATAAGTTTTGAATGTTCGCTTATTGTAACGTGCGTGTCGTCTACAAAAGTAATACCAGTCTTACTATCTAACGTTTCAACTCTATCGTTACTTTCTACACCTACTTTTAATGCACCTTTTATCTTTTCTTCACCTCTTGTTATTTGAGTTGGTCCGGTAATTTCAGTTATGGTGCCAGCGCTTCCAAACAGCAATTGACGCCATAATAAA
>Ga0214164_1001192_pt1 | contig 15258 bp, 8 predicted proteins | sample TroBogepilimnion_13_FD_153003 | JGI IMG/M metagenome (GOLD analysis project Ga0214164, IMG submission 153003) | Freshwater microbial communities from Trout Bog Lake, WI - Practice 03JUN2009 epilimnion v4 | ecosystem: Environmental > Aquatic > Freshwater > Lake > Epilimnion/Euphotic zone ...
CGAGCTCAATAACTCCAGCCTTGGTTCTCTTCTAACATTCGACTTCCACAATATTCGCTACATGACATCCACCCATATCGGTACGTGGGCGATGGACAAGATGATTCGCTTCTCGATTTTGCCTCGTGGTGGTGAGCCAGTTCTATGGGATTTTGGTTCAGCTGCAAAACACCACACGCTACAAACTCCATGGTTGGATAAAGCGCACGCCGACGCTTCTGCCAACGGACATGCTCCTCATCATGATGCAGGGCCACTTGTCGGTTCACGCGCCGGTATTTCAACTCTACGTGGTGCTATTAGTCCTTCTGCAGGTCAAGCTGAAAAAACAGCAGAGAAGATTTATGAAGTTCTCAAGATTTATGGTCTAGAGAATGAACCACTAGGCGTTGACATCATTGAGCCACCAATCATGTTTGCATTGCAAGCTAAGGGAATCAAAGTTGTCGACGGACAACAAATTTTTCTAGCAGCACGACGTATCAAAACTAAAGATGAACTCACATTGCTGACAACAGCAGCATCGATGGTTGATAAGGCATATGAAGATCTCTATTCGTTCTTGCGTCCTGGTGTAAGAGAGAATGAATGTGTCGGTCTTGTTGCAAAGACTTTGTACGATTTAGGTTCAGAGCATGTTGAAGGTGTGAACGCAATTTCTGGTGAACGCTGCTCCCCACACCCACATGTATTTAGCGATCGACTTATTCGCCCAGGAGATCCAGCATTCTTCGATATTTTGCATAGCTATATGGGATATCGCACCTGTTACTACCGCACCTTTGCAGTAGGCAGCGCATCTCCTGCGCAACGCGATGCTTACAAGATTTGCCGCGAATATATGGACAAGGCAATCGCTCTGGTTAAGCCTGGTGCAACAACTGCAGATATCGTCAAAGTCTGGCCAAAGGCAGAAGAGTTTGGCTTTGCGAATGAAGAAGCAGCTTTCGCACTTCAGTATGGACATGGAGTGGGACTCTCTATTTGGGAGCGCCCAATCTTTAGCCGCATGATTTCACTCGAACACCCTGAAACCCTTGAAGAAGGCATGGTTTTCGCACTCGAAACCTACTGGCCAGCTAAGGATGGTTGGGGAGCAGCGCGTATTGAAGAAGAGATCGTTGTCACCGCAACTGGCTGTGAAGTAATCACAAAGTTCCCAGCAGAAGAGTTGTTGGTTGCAGGTCAGCGCTACTTCACCACAGGTGGATGGCTTAACACAATGCGTGATTCTCAATCACACCTCAACACCGACACCTTCAATCACATTGGAAATGGTAAGTAAGAATGGATTTGGGAAATGGCTACGGCCATCTAACATATTCAACACTTGTCCACCCAGGTGATACCTGGAGCGATATGAAGAGTTCACTCCAGACTTACGTCCCAGAAGTGAAGAAGCGTGTCAGTCCTGATGCACCATTTGGCGTATCCCTTCGTTTGGCCAACGCATCAGTTGAAGAGTTACTCGCAAAGCCAGAAGAGCGCGCATGGCTTAAAAAATTCTTGCTCGATAATGATCTTTACATCTTCACGGTCAACGCTTTCCCTTATGGACCATTCAAGGGTCAGCGCGTCAAAGAGCAGGTGTACGAGCCTGATTGGACTACAGAGCAACGAACAAAGTACACAACCAACATTGCCGATATTTTGGCTGAAGTCACTCGTCCGCAAGATGAGCCAACAATTCAGACAGCGCCGTTGGCATTTCGTCCAAATGTAACCTCACCTGAATATGTCACAGCATTTAACGAGAACATTTACAGAGTCATCGCCCACTTAATGACCTTGGAAAAGAAGACCGGGCATCGGGTAAAGCTTGCAATTGAACCCGAGCCACATTGCTACTTGGAGACAATCCCAGAGACCGTTGAATATTTTAAGAAGGATATTTATAGCCTTCATGCTGCCCAGCGAGTAAGTCACTACTCTGGCCAGCCACTGGCAGAAGTCTTTGGTGCGGTTCGCCGTTACCTCGGCGTCGTTCTCGATATTTGCCATCAGTCAGTCGAGTTCGAGAACATCACAGAAGATATTGATGCTCTCTCACAAGCTGGAATCCCTATTTTTAAGCTACAAGAGGCCGCTGCGCTCAAGGTCGATAACGTGACTCCAGATATTGTTGCCGAGCTGAAGAAATACACCGGCACCATCTATCTTTCACAGACCACCCAGATGCGAAACGGGGAATTAACCCGCTTCCTTAATTTGGAGGATGCGATTGCTGCTTGGGAGGCCGATCCAGGTCCCCGTGAGTGGCGTACCCACTTCCACGTTCCTGTATTCCTTAAAGATTTGGGTCCCTTCCAAACTACCCGCAATGGAATTGATGATGCGTTGGCAGTTCACGCCAAAACTCCGCTCTCAACTCACCTCGAAATTGAGACATACACATGGGATGTTCTACCCGAGCACCTCAAGACTGGTGACATCACAGAGTATGTGGTTCGCGAGCTTGAATATGTAAAGGGAGAACTTGAGCGCCAGATTGCAGCGCTCAAGTAACCTGAACTTAATTTTATTTAAGCGCTGCCTGAAGATTGGCAAACTCTGCCTGAAGTTCTTGAGGTAATTTGCTTCCGATCTTCGCAAACCATTCTTCGATGAGCGGTACTTCCTGACGCCATTCTTCGATATTTACTGCAGAGACTTCTTGCATTGATTCTTCGCTGAGTCCAAGCCCTGCGATATCAATTGCTCCTGGTGCAGGTGTGCGTCCAATTGGAGTAGGTACAGATGTTTGTGCACCTTCTACCTGTTCAATTGCCCACTTGATCACCCGAGAGTTCTCACCAAATCCTGGCCACAAGAATTTTCCGCTTGAACTTCTGCGGAACCAATTCACATAAAAGATATGTGGCATCCGATCACTCTTGCGACCCATCGCTAACCAGTGGTTGAGATAGTCGCCCACGTGATATCCAATAAATGGCAACATCGCCATTGGATCGCGACGAACAATTCCTACTTCTCCAGTGGCTGCAGCTGTTGTCTCTGATGAGAGCGTTGCACCCATAAAGACGCCATGCTGCCAATTGTTAGCTTGTACTACGAGCGGGATTGTTGTTTTACGGCGACCACCAAAGAAAATAGCTGAAATCGGCACTCCCGCAGGGCTCTCCCATTCAGGGGCGATGATCGGGCATTGCGCAGCCGGAGTGCAGAATCGTGAATTGGGGTGCGAGGAGAGTTCACCTGACTCGGGTGTCCACGAACGCTTCTTCCAATCGGTTAAGTGCGCAGGAGGCTCCTCTGTCATTCCTTCCCACCAAACATCACCATCATCTGTGAGTGCAACATTGGTGAAGATTGAATTGCCATGTTCGATAGTTCGCATTGCATTGGCGTTAGTGCTCCAACCAGTGCCCGGCGCTACACCAAAGAATCCATACTCTGGATTAACTGCATAGAGACGACCATCATCACCGAATCTCATCCAAGCAATGTCATCGCCAATAGTTTCTACTTTCCAACCTTCAATCGTCGGATCTAGCATCGCGAGATTAGTTTTGCCGCATGCAGATGGGAATGCAGCTGCGATGTAATGAGGGTTGCCATGTGGAGGAGTTACCTTCAGGATCAACATATGTTCGGCCATCCAGCCTTCATCGCGTCCAATCGCTGATGCAATTCTTAGCGAATAACATTTTTTACCAAGCAGAGCATTTCCGCCATAACCAGAGCCGTATGACCAAATTGTTCGCTCTTCTGGGAAATGGACGATGTACTTCGTGTCATTACATGGCCAGGCAACATCTTTTTCACCTTCATGAAGTGGCTTGCCAACGCTATGGAGCGCTGGGACAAATCGTGCGTCAGATCCCATTGCTTCAAGTACTTGTGTGCCGATTCGAGCCATGATGTGCATCGAAGCTACAACATATGGGCTGTCGGTAATTTGTACGCCATACATTGGATCTTTAGCATCCAGTGGTCCCATGCAGAATGGGATTACATACATAGTCCGCCCGCGCATGCTGCCACGGTAAAGCTCTTGCATGATCGACTTCATTTCAACTGGATCCATCCAGTTATTGGTTGGGCCCGCATCGGACTCATCGCGAGAGCAGATATAAGTGCGATCCTCTACGCGAGCGACATCGGTCGGGTCTGAGGCGCACCAGAACGAATTCGGCTTCTTCTTCAGGCGAACGAAGGTGCCTGCATCGACAAGTGCGGTAGTAATTCGCTCCCACTCACTTGCGGTTCCCGTGCACCAATAAATCTCATCGGGGTTGGTAAGGGCTGCGGTCTGAGCGACCCAGGTAAGCAGCTCTTTATGGGCTGTTGGCGGGGTATTTTTAGGTAAAAACGATGAAGAGGCCACGTTGACTCCCGACGTTAGGTGGATAGTCTCTCTATTGTAAAGTCAGAGTTAACACTTGGGCTAGAGTCTTTAACCAATACAAAACGTGGTCTTCACCACCAATTACGCTCAATGGGGCCCAGGTTGGGTCATGTTCAGGGCCATTCCCAGGCCGATCCGATCTAAATCCCATCTAAAGATGAGCGAGTACGCTCGGCATACATAATAAATAGGAGTAATCGCTTGCTAACTCAGATTTTGAAGAAATATTGCGCGCCATACAAGGGCCAGGTCGCACTGATTTTGCTCATGCTGCTCGTACAGGCAATCGCATCGCTCTATCTTCCCAACCTCAACGCCGACCTCATTAACAATGGCGTTGCAAAAGGCGATGTCGGATATATCTGGCACATCGGCGAGATCATGCTCGCTTCTTCAGCTTTGGTGATGGGCGCATCTATCTGGTTGGCATTCTTGGCTGCGAAAGTATCGATGGCATTTGGTCGCGATTTGCGCACAGCTGTCTTTACGGCGGTCGAAGGTTTTTCAGCACGTGAGCTCAATAAATTTGGTGCACCTTCTCTGATTACTCGTAACACCAACGATGTGCAGCAAGTCCAGCTTGTTCTCTTTATGGGATTCACCATGATGGTCGGCGCACCTATCACCGGTATCGGCGCAATCTTCATGGCAGTTCGCTCTAATGCTCATCTCTCGCTCTTGTTGCTGGTTGTTATTCCGATCATGGCGCTTTTGATTATTAGTTTGCTTCGTCGCATCGTTCCGGCATTTCGCGATATGCAGGTCAAGATCGATCGCATTAACTTGGTGCTACGCGAACAGGTTGCAGGCGTTCGCGTTATTCGTGCATTTGTAAAAACGCGTCAAGAAGAAGGTCGCTTTGCTGATTCATCGCGCGATCTGATGCAGACTCAACTTCGAGTTACTCGCACATTTGCAGTGATGTTCCCATCGCTTTCGCTGATTCTTAACTTGTCATCTGTGGCAGTGATCTGGTTTGGTGCAAAGCTCATTGATCAGAACAAACTGCCAATCGGCAACATGACCGCATTTTTGACCTACATCATGCTGATTCTTTCGTCAGTAATGATGGCTGTATTTATGACGCTACAAATTCCTCGCGCAGCTGCTTGCGCCGAACGTATCCAAGAGGTGCTAGATACGCCATCTTCAGTGGTCGATACCTCAACACCAAAAGAACCCGCAGTACGCGCTGGAATCGTTGAATTTAAGGGTGTCGAGTTTCGGTATCCAGGCGCTGAGAAACCAATCCTCACCGGGGTTTCCTTCACTGCAACACCTGGACAGTTCACCGCGATTATTGGCTCAACCGGTTCGGGTAAATCAACCCTCCTTAATCTCATTCCGCGATTCATTGATGTCACAGCAGGATCGATTCTTCTTGATGGGATTGATTTGCGTGAGCAATCTCTGGAAGCAATTTGGACAGAGATCGGTCTAGTCCCTCAACGCTCATTCCTCTTCGGTGGAACTATTGCGGATAATCTTCGTTACGGTCGCGAACACGCTACTGATGAAGAGATGTGGCACGCACTCCAGATCGCTCAAGCCGAAGAATTTGTAAAAGAAAACGCCGATGGCTTGCAAGCGCGAGTTGCCCAAGGTGGTACCAACTTCTCTGGCGGACAACGACAAAGACTTTCTATCGCACGCGCGTTGGTGAAAAAGCCACAGATTCTCATCTTTGACGATTCATTTAGCGCACTCGATTACACCACTGATTCCAAATTGCGTGCCGCACTTCACTTAGAAGTCGGTCACACCACAATGATTGTGGTTGCCCAACGCGTCTCCACTATTTTGCACGCCGATCAAATCATTGTTCTTGATCAAGGCGCGGTGGTTGGAATCGGAACGCATGCCGAGCTCATGAAGAGTTGTGCGACCTACCAAGAAATTGTCTTGTCACAACTATCACCGGAGGAGGCAGCGTAATGAGCACAACTAACGCAACTCCAGGAGCGCGCCCAACTGGCGGTCGTCCGCCTATGGCTGTCGGTCGCGGCGGTCCAATGATGGGAATGAGTGGCCCAGCGGCAAAATCCAAGGACTTCAAAGGTTCTCTCAAGCGCCTGATGCGCGAAGTCGGCGAAGAACGTAAGACTCTTTACTTGGTTCTCGTCCTTATCAGCACTGCCGTAACTATTGGATCCTTCGGACCGAAGATCCTTGGCCATGCCACAAACGACATTTTTTATGGCTATCTAGGACGCAAACTCCCAGCTGGTGTGACCAAAGCACAGGCAGTGGCGGGGTTACGCGCACGCGGTCAGGGAACTCTCGCGGATGTTCTGCAGAAGAGTGATGTTGTTCCAGGTAAGGGAATCGACTTCACCGCGATTAGCCACTGGATCTTCTTGGCTCTCGCGCTGTATGCGATCTCATCACTCTTCTTGTGGTTGCAGCAATATCTCATGGCTGGTGTTACGCAAAAGACTGTATTTCGTCTACGCCGCCTAGCTGAAGAGAAGATCGGCCGTCTGCCGCTGAGTTATTTCGATACAACGTCACGTGGTGATCTGCTCTCGAGAATTACAAACGATGTAGACAACATCTCGACATCGATGCAGCAAGGTCTCTCACAGATTCTCAACGCAGTGCTGACAGTTGTATCCGTGTTAGCAATGATGATTTGGATCAGCCCAATTTTGGCGTTGGTCTCACTCATTGCAATTCCGCTATCAATGTTTGCATCAGTTCGAATTGCTAAGGCATCTCAGAAGCAATTTATTGCGCAATGGGATTGGACCGGAAAACTCAACGGCCATGTCGAAGAAATGCATACCGGCCATGCGTTGGTGAAAGTTTTCGGACGCCGCAAACAAGCGATCGAAGATTTCGATGTTCTTAATGAGAAGCTCTATGGATCGTCCTTTAATGCTCAATTTATGTCGGGAATCATCCAGCCTTCAACCCAACTCATCTCAAACCTTATTTATGTAGGTATTTCAGTACTTGGTGGCTATCGCGTAGCGACAGGCACAATGTCACTCGGTGATGTGCAGGCGTTTATTCAATATTCACGCCAATTCGGTATGCCGCTAGCCCAGATTGCTGGCCTGATGAATACGGTCCAATCTGGTGTTGCATCAGCAGAACGTTTGTTTGAGTTGCTTGATGCACCTGAAGAAGCTCCAGATAAGCCAGATTCAACTCCACTTGGTCGCGCTACTGGTGCAATCGAATTTAAGAACGTCTCATTTAGATATGTCGAAGATCAACCATTGATCGAAGGGTTTAACCTCAGCGTAAAACCTGGTCAGACGATCGCGATTGTTGGCCCAACTGGTGCTGGTAAGACGACGCTCGTTAACTTGATCATGCGTTTCTATGAGATCAATGGTGGCGAGATCACTCTTGATGGAATCAATACACGCGATATCACTCGTGATGATCTGCGTCGCCAATTTGGAATGGTGTTGCAAGATACCTGGCTCTTCACCGGAAGTATGCGCGAGAACATCGCATTTGGTTCGCCAGATCCAGATCATCAGAAGGTCGAGGCTGCTGCAAAGGCTGCCAACATCGATCACTTCTTGCGTGCCCTGCCACAGGGATACGACTCGATGCTGACCGATGACAACGCCACTGTCTCCAATGGCGAGCGTCAACTTCTGACGATTGCTCGAGCATTTATGGCAGACCCAGCGATTTTGATCCTCGATGAAGCGACTTCGTCGGTGGATACTCGTACCGAAGTATTGGTTCAGCAAGCCATGGCAAAGCTCCGTGCCGGCCGTACCTCGTTCGTCATTGCTCACAGACTTTCCACGATTCGCGATGCCGACATCATCTTGGTGATGGATAAGGGCTCACTCGTGGAGCAGGGAAATCATGAACAACTCATGGAGGCAAAGGGCTTCTATTACAATCTCTATGCGAGCCAGTTCGCATCAGCAATTGAGTAACCACTCCACTGTAGTTAGGAATTTCTCTGTATAAAGGCCTTAAAGTCGCGGTGGTTGTCCCAGCATTTAAAGAAGAGTTACATATCGGGGCAACTATCCTTGGCATACCTGATTTCGTGGATTTGATCGTCGTCGTCGATGATGCAAGTCCCGATGGGACTTACCAGAAGGCGCTAGATGTCCAGGAAGAACTTGGTAGCGCAGGTAATCGCTTGATGGTTGCTCGTCTGCCAAAAAATCGCGGCGTCGGTGGTGGCATCATTCACGGACACAAAATTGCGCTAAGCGAAACGTGCGATGTGAGTGTTGTTATGGCTGGCGATAATCAGATGGATCCGGCGTACTTGCCAGCGCTCCTAGATCCAATCGCAGCAGGCGCCGCCGACTTCACTAAAGGTAATCGATTCTTCTCGGTCGCAGCGCTAGAAGGAATGCCTAAGTATCGAGTGATCGGTAATGCCGTACTGAGTTTTCTCACCAAACTCTCTTCGGGTTATTGGCACATCTTTGATCCGCAGAATGGTTACACAGCGATCACTGCCACTGCTTTGCAACGCATCCCACTAGAAAAAGTCGAAGAGCGTTATGACTTTGAGAATGATTTACTCATTTGGTTATCCGCAACTAATGCACGAGTAGTCGATGTTGAGATTCCTGCGCGCTATGGCAATGAGACCTCAACAATTGCATTGGCACCATTTATCCTTCGCGTGCTCCGTACTCTCACGCGCGGTTTTTATCGTCGACTCTGGTGGAAAATTAGTGGCAAAAGTTCGCGAGCTATTGGCTAATGAGTGCGCTACCTGCAGCTAAGCGTCGAATCTATCGCTTCTATCTGCCGTTGACGCTAGTTCTAAGTTTTATCAATTTCTGGCGCCTGGGCTTTTATGGCGGCCGACATGCATCTAAGCACGCCTTGATCGGACTTTATACGGGCTTTCCGGGTCGCAATGGTGATCATATGTATTACACAAGTATGGCGATGCAATTTGCTGGCAAGAGTCTGTCGCAATCACGCACTCAAGTGGCCGCGACATTTAAGGATTACCCAGCCTCGTCAATTGATTTAGTGCGTGGTTATCTCGATCCAGGATTTGCTCCTCTCATTTATCCCCGCCAAGTTCTCACTCAACTGATGTCATGGGGATATCGAATCTTTGGATCAAGTGGTCTCGGCTTTTCAACGTTATTAATTGGTGCAACTACAATCGCGTTGCTCATTCGATGGGTTTGGCGTGAATGGGGAGTCGGCGCAGCATGGCTGACGCTTGCGCTCATTATGGGAAGCTCCATGTTTATCTGGTACTCAACTGGGCTATTTATTGAATCGCCACTTCTTTTGATTGAAGTCATCTGGCTTTATTCGTTACCGATATCCAGAAACTTCGCGCACCATCGTTATTGGTACTACGTCAACGTTCTGCTTATCGTGCTGATGGGATTTACTCGTCAATCCCCGCTTCTACCAATGGCGGTACTTACTGGTGGATGGTTTGCACAATTTTTACAGACCAAGAAAATTCGTAACAGCTGGTTTGGGATCACCCTATTGGGTGGGGCCACTGCGATCGCAACCTACTTTGTGACTAACGTGTGGGCTCCTTATTCACCTATTGGATTATCGAACACTCGCCATCCATCGCTGAGTGCTGGTGCAAAATATCTCTGGAACTTTTTAGCGACCGATCCAGTGATCTGTTTGACGTTAGTGCTTGCGATATTTGCTGCTAGAAAAATTAAAGACAAGACGCTGGTTTGGGTGGGGCTAGGCGTCTTCGTTTCCTGCGCAATCAACGTCTATCTGGCCACCGGCGAGTATCGATATTGGAGCCCGCTCTTCATCTTTATCGCGCCGCTAGCTGGATATCAGCTGGCTCGGCTGATCAAGGCTGGCCACGAAATCGATGCCCCGACCATCAAGCCAGCTAAGCCCTATTTAGCTCTCTATCTCACGCTCATCATCTCGGTGATGATCGCTCTGAGCTCACTCCTTTTCTATGGAAAAGGCGATGGGACGCTTCGAGCAACCGCACCAGTAAGCGAGATCTACCCAACCTCTCAAGTAAGCGGTTCTATTGGGTGTTACGGCCCTTCACTTCGAATCTATCTGATCCAAAATGGCAAGAAAGTGGCCGCTCTCGACGGCACAGCAATGGCAGCAAACCCAGGGATTACCAACACTCTTGGTGGGCCCGACCACGGACTTACCTACGGACCTTTGGCCAGATTTATTACCCAATGTATGGCTGTGAGTGGCAGCTAGGTTGTAAAGTCCGCGCTGTATCTGTTCACCCCTAGCCTCTTCGGATGCCCTCTCAAATCGGAGGTCCTTTAATGGCAAGCTCCCACAAGCACGCAAATAATGAACACAAACTCGCACCCAATGTTTTGGGTCTATTTGAGTCTGCTGTCATGGGCGTTGCAGGATCTGCTCCCGCTTATTCAATTGCAGCAACAACCGCTGGTTTAGTAGCAGCAGTTGGTTTAGCTGGACCAGCATCACTTCTCTATTGCGGAATCGCAATGTTTGGAATTGTCTTTGCCTTTAACTATCTAGGTCGCACAGAATCAAACTCAGGCGCAACATATGCGTGGGTTCGTCGCGGACTGCATCCAGCACTTGGCTATATCGCTGGTTGGTCGTTGATTGTCTGCTCCTCCATCTTTATGGTTGCAGCCACGCTTCCGGCAGGTTCATCCTTCTTAGGACTTTTCTCTCAAAGCCTCTCTAATTCAAAGGGATGGGTAACACTTTTTGGTGCAGTCTTCTTCTTGTTGATGGTTGCAGCAGTTGCTTTCGGTGTAACAATCACCGCAAAGGTGCAGGTCATCATGTCAACAATCGAAGTTGGATTGCTCTTGCTTTTCGGAGTTCTCGCAATCTTCCATAGCCACCCAGTTCACCCATTCTCATGGCATTGGTTTGCATGGTCTAATCCATTTGGCTCTAAGTCAGTCTTCTTCGCCGGTGCGCTTCTTGCAGCTTTTTACTATTGGGGCTGGGATGTAACAGCTAACCTCAATGAAGAAACCAAGGGTTCTAAAAAGACTCCTGGCCAAGGTGCAATCATCGGAATGATCATCACATTCCTTCTCTTTGAAGTATTCACTGTGGGATCAAATATGGTCCTGACAAATAAGCAGGTCAGCGATAACGCAGCCAACGTCCTTGGAGTACTCGGCCAGGAAGTCTGGAAGGGTAATGGCGGCAAGCTCCTTGTTGTTGCAGTACTTCTTTCAACTGTTGCGACACTGGAAACCCAGCTCATTCAGGTGACCCGCACACTCTTCTCAATGGGTCGCGATCGCACTCTGTTTAGCCAGCTTGGCCACGTTCACAAGAAGTATCAGACACCTGTTGTTGCTACTTTGACCATGACAGTTGTCGGACTCGGCCTGTTTGTTGGATCACAGTTCATCGGCTCTATCGGAACAATCATGGGCGATGCGATCTCTGCAATCGGCCTGCAAATCGCGATTTATTATGCGCTCGCTGCATATGCTGTCGTGGTCTTGTTCCGTAAAGAAATGTGGAAGAAGCCTAAGAACTTCTTGTTCATGGGACTGTGGCCACTTCTTGGCGGCCTCTTCATGACCATCATGTTCTTCAAGGTTCTGCCTACACTCAACACCACCACCAAGTGGATTGGACTAGGTTCAATTGCTATCGGACTTATTCCAATGTTCTGGTATTGGTCACGAGGACATGTCTACTTCAAGCTCCCTACCAAGGCCGAGCGCATTGCAGTTCTCGATGATCTTGAGGAGTTGCTCTAATTTAGCTATCACCAAGTTATAAGGAAGTAACCCGCTCCACCTCCCACACTTTGAGGTGTGAGCGCAAGATAATGGCGGCATGAAAAGAATTATTTTCAGCGCCGCCATTGTCATTTCTTCACTTGGCTTAGTCGCTACTCAGGCACCATCATCTTTCGCCACGGCTACACGCCTCGGCACAGTTAAAACGACAACAGTTGGTCTTGATCAAAAAACTGTAACTCTCACCCCGCCAACATCTAATTCACCCGGTGCTTGGGTGATCACCGTTGCGGATCCAACAATTGCTTCAGTCAACGGCTTCACTCTTACCCTGCTCAAGGCCGGCTCAACTCAGATTACGTACACACAACAAGCATCCGGAAGTTTCAATAGCGATTACCGAATGGCTGTTCTGATTGTCCAACCAGGAACTCCAGTAATTGGTGCTTGGGCGCCTCTCCATGCCGCGCTCTCTTCTGGAACATTTACGATCCCAGCGCCAGTATCAACCTCAAACGGCTCTTGGTTCTACAGTCTGAGTAACAACTCAGTCGCAGGACACCTAATCGCGACCGTCTCTGGCTCCACAGTGACACTCGATGATGCCGGCACGGTGACGATCAATGCGACTCAATATGCAACAGGCAATTGGAAATCGACCACTGCCACAACTACTTTGACCATCACCGCTATTACCCCAATTGTCGGAACTTTTACTGATATCACAATTGCAAAAGACAGCATCTCTTCTGTCAATCTCACCCCGCCAACTTCGACAAGTAGCGGCACCTGGCAATTCACCTCATCTGATTCATCCATCGCTAGCATTTCCGGATCAACCCTGACTCCACTAAACGTCGGTCAGGCAACTATCACCGCTTATCAAGCGCCTGTAAATGGCTATAGCAGCGCACGAGCAACAATGACAGTTACGGTCACGGCTGCTGCGCCTGCAGTGGGAGCGTTTGCGCCAATTACTTACACACTTGGATCGATCGCAGGAAATACGATCACTCTGACAAACCCAACATCGAACTCTCCAGGTGCATGGAGTTTTAGCGTTGGCGATCCAACTATCGCTAGTGTCTCTGGAAACGTTCTTACAGCATTAAAAGCTGGAACAACAACAATTACCGCAACACAGCAGGCTTCTGGAAACTACGGCCTATCTGCTCCACAAACTGTTGCACTTGTCGTCAACGTGGCTCCTACCTATACGGCCCTACCTAACTTAAGCCAGGTTGTTGGAGATCCTGCAAGAACTATTACTCCACCAACATCACCATCTAGTGGTGCATGGACGATGAGCTCGTCAGATCCCACAATCGCTTCTGTCAACGGACTATCGCTCGCTTTTGGTAATGCAGGGACTGCGACCATCACGCTCAGCCAGGCGGCTTCCGGTGCCTATCTTGCGGGTACAACAACATTTACAGTTTCTGTAGCCGGATTAGTTCCAACACTCGGAACGCTCGCCCCAGTCACAATTGGTGTTGGCGACAAAGTTGTTTCTATACCTAACCCAACCTCAAACTCCACTGGTACGTGGAGTTATTCAGTAGCGGATCCAACAATCGCAAACGTCGTTAATGGCGCGTTAGTTGGTATCAAAACTGGCAAGACTATCATCTCTGCAACCCAAGCTCCTGCAGGTAAATATGGACAATCCAATACAGTGCAAGCAGTGCTCACTGTCTTGCCTGCACCAACAGTTGGATCTCTGCCTAACCTCTCACTCGTCGCGGGAGCGGCAGCAGTGTCAATAGCTAACCCAACATCAGATTCAACGGGTGCATGGACATTCCAGAGCGCAGATGCTTCGGTGATCACGATCAATGGATCAAGCATTACTCCGGTCGCAGCCGGCAAGGCAGTAGTTATTGCCACCCAAGCTGCAACACCAACCTTCGGTGATGCAACGGTAAGTTTTACGGTCACCGTGAGTGCGGCTCCAAAGGCAGCACCAAAGCCAACACCAATTGCCACACCAGCACCCGCTAAGCCAGTTGCGAAGAAGAGCACCACGAAAAAGACAACCACTAAAAAGGTTGCGACCAAAAAGACAGCAGTAAAGAAGGCTTCTTCGGCAGTCGTTCCTGTCGTCACAGTCTCAAGTGCGGGCCATGCGATCAAAGTTGCGGCTAAAGGTGGCGCAGTAGTTGTCACTATCAATGGTGCCCCAGCCAAAGTCGGTTCTAACACCGTGAAAGCAGGAGACAATTTGGTGATCGTCGAATTTGATAACAAAGTTATCTATTCCCGCGTCATCACTATTAAATAAACGTTTAGACTGAGCTCGTGCCCGATCTACGACTGCTGCTAGGAATCGCTGTAGCCAAAACGGCTAGCGCTGCCTCAAAGGCTGTTGGAAATAAAGGCGAGACTCTTTCTGGACGAATTCTGCTGAAGTTTCAACCTGACGCAATTGCTTTGCTGGCTGCTAAGAAGAAAATCGTCTTAGTCTCTGGCACCAACGGCAAGACCTCTACAACGAAAGCTGTTGCAGGGATAGTTCGCCAGCTTGGTGAGGTAACAACAAGTGGCTCAGGTTCTAATCTTTCATGGGGCGCCGCAAATGCGTTGATGAGCAAAGCGCCGTATGCAGTTCTCGAGATCGATGAACTTCACCTGCCATCAGTGATTGCGCAATGCGATCCTGAAGTTGTCTTACTGCTCAACCTCACTCGAGATCAGCTTCATCGTATGCATGAAGTCAAGCGAGTGGCCGATCGCTGGCACGTTGAGTGCGCCGAGGCCGAGAACACGCTATTTATTGGTGATATCGATGACCCATATATCAACTATGCGATGGCCGAGGCTCATAACGTAGTTCGCGTTTCATTCGGAGGGCGTAAGCATCAGGATGGCGCAGTCTGTCCTCGCTGTGGCAAATACTTAGTGTGGGTGCGCGATAAATATTCATGCGTCTGTGGGCTGACAAATAAGATTACGGATCGCAAATTCCCAAAGGGAAACGCTGCTTATCGCAATGCGACTCTGGCGAATGTTGTGGCAGAAGCTTTAGGTGCACCTCCAATTGAATTTATTCAAGAAGAGCTCGAACGCTCAGTAACCAAAAACTATGGCGAGAAGACCGCCTATATTCGTCTAACAAAAAATCCTGCCTCCTGGACAGAAGCACTAGCTGGCGAACATAAGAGCGATGTCATCCTTATCCTCAACGCCCGCCAAGTTGATGGCATTGATACCTCATGGCTCTGGGATGTCTCATTCGCAGCTCTT